>Ga0194133_10000016_pt1 | contig 300942 bp, 308 predicted proteins | sample TA2KigOf40mmetaG_FD_155448 | JGI IMG/M metagenome (GOLD analysis project Ga0194133, IMG submission 155448) | Freshwater microbial communities from Lake Tanganyika, Tanzania - TA2015055 Kigoma Offshore 40m | ecosystem: Environmental > Aquatic > Freshwater > Lake | place: Tanzania: Lake... | reverse complement strand
AGTACACACGCGAAGCCCTCGCCGTGACGGTCGCCAACGAGATGGGACCATCAGAGGTTCTGGAAGCGCTTTACCCCTTACTGCTCAAACGAGGGAAACCTGAATATCTGCGTTCCGATAATGGCCCGGAGTTCTCCTCCGAACCCTTCACAGATTGGCTGACCAAAGTCGGCATTAAGCCGAGCCGGAGCCCGATCAGCCGGGTCAAGCGCTGATGCAAATCAGCGCCGTCGGCGCTATCAGGTTGAGGGTTCACTTGCGACATGGGCTTGGACAGTATTCTCTTATCCCCAGCGAGTGATTAACAGCGGAAGCGATTAGTGATGGCCTTGATAGAACCTGGTATGCGCGTGCGCCACCCAACCGAGGCAGATTGGGGCTTAGGCCAGGTCCAATCCGTGGCCGGAGATCGCGTCACGGTCAATTTCGAGCATGCTGGCAAGGTATTGATCAATGCCAGGCTGATTGACCTGATTATTGAGGCACCGCCCGCGAGATGACCGATCTGATCAACGCTGCCCCGCCGGTGCTGACCGATTGGCGGCTGCTGGCCGCAGCCCTTGCCACCGCCATGGCGGGGCTGATGCGCGGCTATGCCGGCTTTGGCACGGCAGTGATCCTGGCGCCGATCTATTCCGTGCTTTGGGGCCCCAAGGCCGGCGTGCCGGTGATGCTGCTGATGGAGTTGATCGTTTCCATCCAATTGCTCCCCAGCGCCTTCAAAGATGCCGACCGGCGCGTCATCCTGCCGATTGGCGGCACGGCGGCGCTGATGACGCCCCTTGGTGCCTATATCCTGATCACCGCGGATGGAGAGGTATTGCGCCGCGCCATCGGCGCCTTAGTGCTGGTCTTTGGCGGGCTGCTGATGTCGGGCTGGCGCTATAATGGCTCTCGGCCCTTGCCGCTGAATATGGCGGTGGGGGCCGTTTCCGGCTTGCTCAAGGGCTCCACCGGCATGTCCGGGCCGCCGGTCATTCTGTATCTTTTGGCGGGGAAGGAAGCGGCCAAGACGCATCGAGCGAATCTGATCCTATTTTTTACGGTGATTTCATTGGTTTCCATCTTTCCGCCGCTATTCCTTGGGCTGTTAGACTTGGCGGCTCTGGTCCGCGCCGCGGTGCTACTGCCGATCCTGGTGATATGCGCGCGCATCGGCGCCAGGCTTTTCCATGTAGTGCCGCAAAGCTGGTATCGGCCCTTTGCCCTGATTGTGCTGATCGGGGCTGGGTCGATCGCACTGCTCATTTGAACAAGGGGTCTTGCACCGGACCCCGCTTCGCCCCCACAACGCCCCTTATGAACGCCCAGCCTCCGCGACCCGCGCCCCTGATGGACCCCTTCGGGCGCCATGTGTCCTATTTGCGCGTCTCGGTCACGGATCGCTGCGATCTTCGCTGTGTCTATTGCATGGCGGAGGACATGACCTTCTTACCCAAGGCAGAGATTCTGACGCTTGAGGAATTGGAACGCCTCTCGGCCGCCTTCATCGCGAGCGGCGTTGACAAGATCAGGCTGACAGGCGGCGAGCCGCTGGTGCGCAAGAATGCAATGTCCCTAATCCGGGGCCTTGGCCAGCGCATCGGCCTTGGTGGCTTGCGCGAATTGACGCTGACCACCAATGGCACGCAATTGGTGCGCTACGCTGATGATCTTTATGCCGCAGGTGTCCGGCGTATCAATGTCTCGCTTGATACGCTGGATGCGGATGCCTTCGCTGCCGTCACGCGCTGGGGCAAGATTGCACAGACCCTGGATGGTATTTTCGCTGCCAAGGCCGCCGGGCTTGCAATCAAGATCAATGCTGTCGCGCTGAAAGGCATGAATGAGCATGAATATGACCGCATGGTCGCCTGGTGCGGCGAACATGGCTTTGATCTTTGCCTGATCGAGACCATGCCCATGGGCGATATCACCGGCGATCGCACGGATCAGTATTTACCATTGTCGCTGGTACGCTCCCGCCTCAAAGAAAACTGGACGCTGGAGGATACCGATTACTCAACGGGTGGCCCGGCGCGTTATATGCGCGTGAAGGAAACCGGCCAGCGGATCGGCTTCATCACGCCCATGACCCACAATTTCTGCGAAAGCTGCAACCGCGTGCGGCTGACCTGCACAGGCACGCTTTACATGTGCTTGGGTCAGGATGATGCGGCGGAATTCCGCGCCCTGCTCCGCGACCCTGGCGTGGATGACGCCACCCTATTGCAAGCGATCCATGACGCCATTGCGCGGAAGCCCAAGGGCCATGATTTCGTGATTGACCGCCGGCGGAACCGCCCCGCCGTCGCCCGACACATGAGTGTGACCGGTGGTTGAAGCCCTGCAAGCCCTAATCGCCGCCCTCACCTTCCCTGGCCTTCCGGGCTGGACGGGTTTGATCCTGGCAATGCTGTTGGGCCTTCTGGTGCTGGCCTTCCTTGGCATGCCCTTCGCCGTTTATGGCGTGAAATCGCGGCTGGAGGCGCTGGAGCTGCAATTGGCGGAACTCCGCGCCGAATTGCGCCGCGCCGGGCCTGCCGCCGCCCCGCGCGCGCCGGTGGAGCAGGATTGGGAAGAACCCGCCGGCTTCACTCGGCGGGAAGTTGAAGCCGGGCTGCGCCTGAGTGCGCCGGTGCCACCGCCGCCAGCGTATAGCGCGCCTCCCTTGCGGGAACGCCGCACCGAACCGAAGCTCGATTGGCGCACGCCGCGCGGCTGATTACACGCCCCCTTGCAGACCGGCCCCCTCCCCGGCTTGATGGGGGCCTTACATGGCAGGAGTAGGCGGATGCGCGTCAGCGTGATCCAGATGAACCAGGGCAGCAACAAGACCGCGAATCTTGCGCAGGCCGAAGCGCTCATCGAAGCCGCGGTCGCGTCTGACCGGCCCGGGCTGGTCAGCCTGCCCGAGACCTGGACCAATCTTGGCGGCGGGCGAGATGCCCGCATGGCCGCCGCTGAAGTGCTGCCAACACCAGGTGCTGAAGGCGGCCCGGCCTATGAGCTGCTGCGCGGCCTCGCGCGCCGGCATGGCATTACCCTCCACGGCGGTTCGATCATCGAAAATGGTGGTGAGAGGCTGTTCAATACCTCGCTGGTTTTTGGGCCTGATGGGGTTGAGATTGCGCGCTATCGCAAGATCCATCTATTCGACATCACCGCGCCCGATGGCACGGGCTACCGGGAAAGCGCGCTTTATGGCGGCGGGTGCGATCTGGCGCTGTTTGACGCGGGCGGCATCCGCTTTGCCTGCACCATCTGCTACGATATTCGCTTTCCAGAATTATATTTAGCACTCCGGCAAATGGGGGCGGAGGCCATTTTGGTGCCCTCCAACTTCACGCTGCAAACCGGCAAGGATCATTGGGAAGCGCTGCTGCGTGCACGCGCGATTGATATGCAATGCTGGATCATCGCCGCCGCTTCCTTCGGCCAATATGAGGAACGCGGCGCGCAACGCAGCGTCTATGGCCATTCACTGATCGCCAACCCTTGGGGCCATGTGGTGGCGAAGGCCAGTGACGGCAAAGGCCACGCGACCGCTCGGATAGACCAGGCGCTTACTGCACGCGTGCGGCGCGACATGCCGCTTTGGGAACATCGCGCGGCTGCTGCGGGTTGGCAGCGCGCATGAGCGCCTTCGCACCGCGCCGCGTCGTCATTCTGGCCGGGCAAAGTGCCGAGGCGCAAAAGGCCCGCGCCGCGCTTGTCGCGCGTTACGGCAACGCGGCCGAAGAAGATGCTGAGGTTGTGGTGGCGCTCGGCGGTGATGGCTTCATGCTTGAAACTCTGCACCGTTTTTTGCGTCGCGGCTTGCCGGTTTATGGCATGAACAGGGGCAGTGTCGGCTTTCTGATGAATGATTATCGGGAAGATGATCTGCCCGCGCGGCTTGCCGCCGCACAAACCGCGATTGTGCACCCGCTGCGCATGATCGCACTGCGCCAGGATAGGCCGCCGGTGGAAGCGCTTGCGATCAATGAGGTCTCCCTGCTGCGTGAAAGCCGCCAGGCCGCCAAGATACGCATTCTGGTGGATGGCAAGGCGCGGCTGCAGGAATTGATTTGCGATGGCATTTTAGTGAGCACGCCGGCCGGCAGCACTGCCTATAATCTTTCCGCCCATGGGCCGATTGTGCCGCTGAGTGCGAATCTATTGCCGCTGACGCCGATTTCTGCCTTTCGCCCACGGCGCTGGCGCGGCGCGCTGCTGCCTTCAGATGCAACCGTGGTGTTCGATATTCTTGAGGCGGAAAAGCGCCCCGTCGCGGCGGTGGCGGATTACACCGAAGTGCGCGATGTGACGCGGGTTGAGGTGCGCGAAGCGCGCGATGTCTTATTGACCTTGATGTTCGACCCCGATCACGGGCTTTCCGAGCGCATCATCGCCGAGCAATTCACCGTGTGAGTGACGTGCCGCGCTTTTCGCGGCGGGGAGTTTCTACGCGGCGTCAAGCCCGGGCGGTGCTTGAGCATTTTCAAGCCAAGTGTGATGACGTGGCGGCTCGGAAAATGCGATCAAACATAAGCTTGGAGCGTTTTCCGTGAGCCAACGCGAACGGGAAACGCCCCAATTCAGTTTGAGGTGCGATTGCCACCCGCCCCAGCGCCAACATAGCCGCCGCGCGTGCCGCTGCCCTCACAAGCAGCAAGCCCAATCAACAGCAGCGCTGCCAGAATAAAGCGCAGCCTCATTGATCATTCAAATGGCAGGCGCTGCGTTGGCCGGGCGCGATCTCTCGTAGCTTTGGCACTTCCACCTTGCAGCGTTCCATCACGAGCGGGCAGCGCGGGTGGAAATGGCAGCCACTCGGCGGGTTGATCGGTGACGGGATTTCCCCCTTCACCACCGAAAAGGCGCGCTTGCGGTTTTCAATCCGCGGCACGGAATCAAGCAACGACCGCGTATAGGGGTGATTAGGCCGGCGGAAGACGGTCTCCGTATTCGCCTCTTCCACCACGCGCCCCAAATACATGATCACCACGCGATCAGACAAATGCTCCACCACGCCAAGATCATGGCTGATGAACAGATAGGTCAGATCGAGTTCTCTCCTGAGCCGCATGAACAGGTTCAGGATTTGTGCCTGGATCGAAACATCCAACGCGGCCACGGCTTCATCGCAGACAATGAAATCCGGCTTCACCGCCAGCGCGCGGGCAATTCCGATACGCTGGCGCTGCCCGCCCGAGAATTGATGCGGATAGCGCCGCTTGAAGCCCGGGTCCAAACCCGCGCGGCTCATTTGCTCATCCACATAGTCATCAAAGGACGCACCATCCAAAAGCCCGTGCACGCGAGGTGCCTCGCCCACAATATCCAAAACGCGCATGCGTGGATTGAGCGATGCATAGGGGTCCTGGAAAATCATTTGCGTGCGGAGCTTCATCTGCCGCGCCTCAGGCCCGCTCAGCGCCTTGATGTCGCACCCATCGCGCAGAATGGTGCCTTCCGTTGGCGGCAAAATGCCCGCCACCATGCGCCCTAGCGTGGATTTGCCGCAGCCGGATTCACCCACCAGCCCGACAACCTCACCCTTGCGGACCGCCAGGTCCACGCCATCCACCGCATGCACCACTTCTTCGCGCACCGGCGCGCCCAAGCGCTGCGCAATGCGGCCTGCGAAATCCAACTTCTTTTCAAACCGGCGCGTAATGCCGCGCAGTTCCAGCATGGGTGTGGCGTTCATGCGGCCTCAGAAGCGCCAAGATGGGGGTGAATGCAGCGCACCTCGCGCCCGGGCAGAATCTCCGCCATCACGGGCTCTGCGAGGCAGGCTTCGGAAGCGCGCGGGCAACGCGCACGAAAGGCGCAGCCCGGCGGCAGGTTCAGCAAGGATGGCGTCATGCCAGGGATTTGGCGCAGCGCCTCACCGCGCTTGTTGCGGCTGGGGACGGAACCGATCAACCCATGGGTATAGGGATGCAGGGGCTTATCCAGCACTTCACCAACCGCGCCCTTTTCCACAATGCGCCCGGCATACATCACAGCAATATCATCCGCGAGGCCGGCCACCACCGAAAGATCATGCGTAATCCAGATCATGGACGTGCCGGTAGTAGCGCAAAGCTTCTGCACCTCGGCCAATATCTGACCCTGGATGGTAACATCAAGCGCGGTGGTCGGTTCATCGGCAACAATCAATTGCGGTTCATGCAATAGCGCAATCGCAATCGCCACACGCTGGCGCATGCCGCCAGAAAACTGATGCGGATAGGCTTTCAGCCTTTCATCCGGGGACGGAATGCCCACCATGCCAAGTGTATCGCGCGCGCGTTGGCGGGCTTCCTCCTTCGAGACCCTCTTATGCGCCAGCACTGTTTCGATCATCTGCGTATCAATGCGCAGCACCGGGTTAAGCGTCATCATCGGGTCCTGGAAGATCATGGCGATGCGGCTGCCCCGCAAATCGCGCATTTCTTCTTCCGACAGTTTCGCCAAATCGCGCCCCTGAAACAGGATGGACCCGCCCGCGATGCGCCCCGGCGGATCAACCAGACCAATGATGGAAAAACCCGTGACGGATTTGCCGGAACCGGATTCACCGACTAGCCCCAACACCTTGCCGCGGCCGACCGAAAAGGAAACGCCATCAACTGCCTTTACCGCGCCAGCGCGGGTGAAAAAATGCGTCTGCAAATCGCGCACTTCGAGTGTAGGTGCCGTCATGTGCCTATTTTTTCAGCCGCGGGTTCAGCACATCACGCAATTGATCACCCACCAGATTAATGGCGACAATCGTGATAAGCAGTGCAATGCCGGGATAGAAGGAAATCCAGTACTTGCCCGACAGCATATACTCATAGCCATTGGCGATCAGCAGGCCGAGCGATGGTTCCGTGATTGGCACGCCAAGCCCGAGGAAGGACAGGGTCGCTTCCAGCGCAATGGCGCGCGCCACCTGCATGGTGCCAACAACGATCAAGGGCGGCAGGCAATTCGGCAGCAAGTGGCAAAAAAGCACGCGATGTGTCGGCAAAGCTAGGCATTGCGCTGCCTCAATATATTCCCGCCGTCTTTCCACCAGCGCCGTGCCGCGCACCGTGCGCGCATAATAGGCCCATTCCACCAGCACCAGCGCGATCACCACATTCATGATGCCCTTGCCCAAAAAGGCCAGAATCATGAGCGCCGCCAGAATGGTCGGGAAGGACAATTGCAAATCCACAAGGCGCATAATCACGCTATCGGTCCGCCCACCGGCATAGGCCGCCAGCAAGCCAAGGGAGGCGCCAATCAGGCAGGCAACCAGCGCCGAACCCGCACCAACGGTGAGTGAAATCCGCAAGCCATAGATGATGCCGGAGAGCATATCGCGCCCCTGATCATCCGTGCCGAGCAAGAAGGTGAAGCCAGCACCGCCCACCGTGCCGGGCTCCATCCGCCCATCCATGATGTCAAGTTCCGCTAAGTCATAAGGGTTTTGCGGCGTGATCCAGGGCGCGAAAATCGCCAGCAGCGCGATGATGATGAAAACCACCAGCGCACCAAGGGCGACCTTGTTTTCAGCAAATTCAGACACGAAGCGCCGGAAGGGTGTTTCCACCTTGTCTGTCGGCTTCGCGGAAATGACAGCGTCGCTCATGTGCCTTTGCTCTCCAGCCGGACGCGCGGGTCAAGCAGTGAATAGGTCAGATCAACAATCAGATTGATCGCGATGAAGATCAGCACAATCATCATGAGGTAAGCGACAATCACCGGCCGATCGAGCACATTGATCGAATCAATGATCAGCTTGCCCATGCCGGGCCAAGCAAATACGCTTTCCGTCACCACCGAAAACGCGATGGTGCTGCCAAGTTCCAGCCCCACCACGGTGACAACGGGGATCAGGATATTCTTGAAGACATGTACGAAGATCACGCGCGCCGGCGAAAGCCCCTTGGCGCGGGCGAATTTCACGTAATCCATCAGCATGGTCTCGCGCACACCGGCACGCGTCAGACGTATGACCAGACTGATCTTGAACAGCGACAGGTTCAGGGCAGGCATGGCCAAATGGCGCAAGCCATCCCAGGTCAGGAAGGACCATCGCAGACCGAGCAGCGTGCCGGTTTCACCCCGCCCGGTAGATGGCAACCAGCCCAGATAAACCGCAAACACCATGATCAGCATCAGCCCCACCCAGAAAGTGGGCAGCGAAAAGCCCAGGATGGACCCCGCCATGATGATGCGGCTGAAACGGCTATCGGGCCGAAGCCCGGCATAAAGCCCAAGCGGCAGGCCGATGATCAGCGCGAAAATCGTCGCGCCAAAGGCCAATTCCATAGTAGCCGGCATGCGCTGCAAAATCAGCTTCAGCGCCGGTTCATTGTAAACGAATGACCGCCCCAAATCGCCCTGCAGCGCCTTTGTCAGAAACACTGCATATTGTTGCCAGAGCGGCAGATCGAGCCCGAGCGCCTGCACGGCGCGTTCGCGCTCAATCTGGTCCGCATCCGGGCTGATCAGGATTTCCACCGGATCGCCAATGGCATAGACGCCGATAAAGACAATCAGCGACATCGCCAGCACAACAAGCAGTGCCTGCAAAACGCGTCGGACGAGGTAGACGGTCATGAGCCCCTATCCGGTTCAGCGCGCCGCCGGGCGCACATCCTGCGCGCGCGTCAGCTCATCATTGCGGGCATCATGCGCCAAATGCCGGCGCATGCCCCAAATATTGGTCTGGATATGGAGCGGGATCACCGCCACATCCTCAGCCGCGATGCGCTGCGCTTCAATCACCAGCTGCACGCGCTTCGGTTCATCCAGCTCGACCAGGGATTGATCCAGCAGTCCATCCACCCGCAGGTTGGAATAGCGCCCACGATTGGAAGACCCCCAACCCCTTTCACGTGTTTGGGTTGCCAGGACATTGCGCAGCGGATGTGATCCATCAGGGTTCGATCCCCAGCCGATCAAATGTGCCGAGAAATCGGCGCGGCCCGCGCGACCCACGAAGGTGGTCCAGGGCTGCGCTTCCACTGTGGTGCGTACACCGATACGCGTCCACATCTGGCCTACGGCCTGGATGATGCGTGCATCATTCACATAGCGATCATTCGGGCCATTCAACTGAATGCGGAACCCCTGGGGATAGCCCGCTTCCGCCAATAAGCGGCGAGCGGCATCCGGATCAAAGGCCGGTGTGGTCACGCCAGACACATGGGTATAGACACCTTCGGGAAGGAATTGTCCGGCGGGAATGGCAGCACCCTCCATCACGCGGTCTACAATCGCCTTCCGGTCAATCGCGATGGAAAGCGCGCGGCGTACCCGCACATCCTGCAACGGATTCCGGCCCAAGGGACGGCCGTCATTATCCGTGATGAAGGGCGAATTCTCATTCGCCTGCCGCAAATGATCGAGGCCCAGAAAGATCAGCCGCAGCCCAACAACTTCTGATAGCGCAATCCGATTGTCCTGCCGGAGCTTCGCCAGATCCGATGTCGGCACCTGATCAATGAATTCTACATCGCCGGCCAGCAGCGCCGCCGTGCGCGCCGCGTCATTGGTGATCATGCGATAGATCACGCGCTGGAAGGGCGCGCGATCGCCCCAATAATTGTCGTTGCGTTCGAATTCAATCCGATCACCGCTGCGATGCGACACCACGCGATAGGGGCCAGTACCAATCGCTGCACGACCCGCATTGAAATCCTCGGTCGTCGCATTCTGATGCGTCTCGCGGTCCAGGATGCGGACATTGGTCATGTCAAGCGGCATCAGCGGATGCGGCGCCGCGGTGCGGAAGCGGATGGTCAGCGGGTCCCCAATCTCCATGGATTGGATGGGCCGTGAATAGGCCGCGAAGGATGATGGGCTATTGGGCACATTGGGCAGGCGCTGCAGCGTGAAGGCCACATCCTCGGCCGTGAAGGGATTGCCGTTATGGAAGCGCACATTGGGCCGCAGCTTGAATTCCCAGACATTGGGCTCAACCGCACGCCAGCTGAGTGCGAGACCGGGTATGCTGGTTGATGTGGCATCCGTATTCACCAGCTTGTCGAAAATGGTATCAGCCACCGCATTATTGGGCGAAAGCTGATGGTAATGCGGATCAAGCGAGGTCACCGGCGCCGCCACCGCCATTGTTACGCTCTGCGCCACGGCGCCTTGCGCCGAAAGGCCAATGAAAGCCGTGGTGGCAGCCGAAGCCAGCTTGCGAAGTTTTCCCGTCATGCCAGACCCCCTTTTATTGTTGACTAGGACCCCCCGACTTCTAGCAGCGCGCGCTCGGCACCGCTAGCATCCGCCAAGACCCGTAAAAAGAGATTGTCGGCTTGCCCCCTCCCCGTCCCTGCTCCCTGCCCTGTCGCTTGCCGCAGCCTTGCTGGCCTCCATCGGCACTTCAACCACCCTAGCGCAGAACCTGACCATCGGGATCGGCGGGTCGCCAACCGCGCTTGATCCGCTTTTCTACAATGCCGCCCCCAATATCAGCCCGACGCAACACATGTTTGATCGGCTGGTGGAACAGGATGCGGAAGCACGGCTGCAACCGATGCTGGCGCAAAGCTGGCGGGCGCTTTCTCATACCGTTTGAAAATTTAAGCTCCGCCCCGGCGTGAAATGGCATGATGGGTGGGATTTCACCGCCGATGACGTGGTCGTTACCATCGAACGCGTGCCCAATGTGCGCAATAGCCCCGGCACCTTCGCAGGCATGATCCGCGCCGTCACCCGCGCTGAAATCATTGACCCGCTGACCATCCGCTTCCACACAGTCGCCCCGCATCCGCTGCTGCCGACCGAATTAAACTCCGCGCAAATCATCTCCCGCTACGCTGGCACGGGTGCGGAGACGGAGGATTACAATGCCGGCCGCGCCGCGATTGGCACTGGCCCTTATCGGCTGGCGAGTTACCGCCATGGTGACCGCACTGAATTCACCCGCAATAAAAACTATTGGGCCGGGCCGCAGCCCTGGGCGCGGGTTTCCTATCGCTTCATCGCCAATGACGCTTCACGCACCGCGGCCCTGCTCACTGGCGATGTGGATGTGATTGACCAGGTGCCGTCATCCGACCTGGAACGCCTGAGGCGCGATCAGCGCATCACGCTATACGAAATCCAAGGGCTACGCCTGATCTATCTGTGGTTTGATTATTCCCGCGCGGAGAACCCCATCCCGGTCAGCGACAATGAAGGCAAGCCCTTCACGCGCAATCCCTTCCACGATGTGCGCGTGCGCCGCGCGGTTTCCATCGCGATAGACCGCAATGCACTCACCGAACGCGTCATGGAAGGCACCGCCAAGCCGACCGGCCAATGGCCGCCGCCCGGTGCCTTTTCCTATAACCCCGATGTACCCACGCCCCGCTTTGACGCTGACGGCGCGCGGCGCCTTTTAGCCGAAGCCGGCTTCCCGCAAGGCTTCCGCCTGACCCTGGCAGCACCCTATGATCGCGGGCCGAATGACGCCCGGGTCGCGCAAGCCGTTGCGCAAATGTGGACGCACGTTGGGCTACGCACCGAAGTGCAAACCCTGCCCTGGACTACTTATGCCGCACGCAATTCACGGCAGGAATTCAACGCCCGTATGGGCGGCTGGGGCCGCGTGACCGGCGAGGCATCCTATATGCTGGTCAATATCTTCGGCACCTTCGACCGTGAGAAACGCCGCGGTGTTGCCAATTCATCACGCTATTCAAACCCTGCCCTCGACGCACTCACCGAACAGGCCGCCGCCACGCTGGATGACGCCGAACGCGAGAAACTGTTGCGGGAAGCTGTGAAAAACGTGACCACAGATGAACCGGCGATGACACCGCTATTCCAATTAGTCAATGTCTGGGCCGCCCGGCGCGGCTTTGCCCATACGCCGCGGATGGATGAACGGACCACGGCCATGGCAGTAGAGCCAGCGAACTGACAAGTCAGGGAGAGCTTTGCCCTCCCTGAAACCCATCCACCAAAGGCCCAAGACCTGTAGAAACCATAACTTTTTAACCCGCCGCGTCGGTGTTCCTGTCCGAAACAAACCGCTCCAGCCAATGGATCGTATAATCCCCATCCTGGAATTCGGGGGCTTCCATCACCGCTTGATGCAACGGCAAGGTCGTCTTGATGCCGGCCACCACCATTTCCGAAAGCGCACGGCGCATGCGGCCAATCGCCTCGGCGCGCGTCGGCGCATGCACAATCAGTTTGGCCACCAGGCTGTCATAATGCGGCGGCACCACATAACCCGAATAAAGCGCACTATCCACGCGCACTCCAAGCCCGCCCGGCGCGTGATACGTCGTCACCTTGCCCGGATTGGGCGCTAAAGTCTCCGGGTCTTCCGCAGTCACGCGGCATTCAATGGCATGGCCGTAAAACAGGATATCCTTCTGGCCATAACCTAAAGCCTCGCCGGCGGCGATGCGGATCTGTTCCTTCACCAAATCAATGCCGCAGACCATCTCGGTCACCGGGTGTTCCACCTGTAGCCGAGTGTTCATCTCAATGAAGGCGAATTGCCCGTCCTGCCACAGGAATTCCAAGGTACCGGCATTGCGATAGCCCAGTTTTGACAACCCCGCGGTTACGGTCGCACCCAGCGCATCGCGCGCTGCCGCATCCAGCACGGGGCTGCCCGCTTCTTCCACTAGCTTCTGATGGCGCCGTTGCAGGGAACAATCACGCTCCCCGAAATGCACCACATTGCCATGCGTATCAGCCAGCACCTGCAATTCAATATGCCGCGGCCGATCGAGGTATTTTTCCAAATAGACGCTGTCATCACCAAAGGCGGCCTTGGCTTCAGTGCGCGCGACACTCCAGGCTTCTTCAAGCTCATCGGCGCTGCGCGCCACCTTCATGCCGCGCCCGCCACCACCGGCGGCGGCCTTGATCAGCACCGGGTATTTCACTGCCTCGGCCACGTCGCGCGCCTGTTCCAGGGTTTCCAGAGCGCCCATTGAACCTGGCACCAGCGGCACGCCAAGGCTCCGCATCGCATCCTTGGCCGCGATCTTGTCACCCATCATGCGAATATGCTCGGGCGCGGGGCCGATGAATTTCAGCCTATGCGCTTCCACCATTTCGGCAAAGCGCGCGTTCTCGGAAAGAAACCCATAACCCGGATGAATGGCATCCGCGCCGGTCACCATGGCGGCTGAAATCACCGCTGCCATATTCAAATAGGAATCTCGCGCGGCGGGCGGGCCGATGCAGACACTTTCATCAGCAAAGCGCACATGCATCGCGGTCGCATCCGCGGTGGAATGCACTGCCACGGTCCGAATCCCCATTTCCTGGCAGGCGCGGTGGACGCGCAGCGCAATCTCACCCCGATTGGCGATCAGCACCTTACCGAACATGATGTGTACCCCCAGCCGAGCGCGCCATTACTCAACAATCATCAGCGGTTCGCCGAATTCCACCGGCGTGCCGCTTTCAACCAGAATGCGCGTCACTGTGCCGGCGCGCGGCGCCTTGATCTGATTATAGGTCTTCATCGCCTCAATCAGCAGCAGCGTCTGGCCTTGCGTGACCTTGCTGCCCACCGTCACGAAAGGGGCGGAAGTCGGTTCCGGCGAAAGATAGGCAACCCCCACCATGGGGCTACTCACGGCGCCCGGATGGTCCGCATCAATCTCGGCGGTTCTGGCTGCGGGCGGCGTTGCGGTGACAGCGGGGGCCGCGGGCGCGGCCGCAGGCGCCGGCGCGGCATGGGCCGCTACCGGCATCGCCATTGCGGCCACCGTTACCTGCCGGACCAGCTTGACCCGCATGTCATTATCGATCAGCTCAATCTCGGTCAGGTCGCTCTCACGCAGGATTTGCGCCAATTCCCGAATTGTCGCCGGGTCGAATTTCAGGTCCTTGGTCATGCTTCCTCATCCTGAGCGATCAGCCCCGCCATGGCGCGGATCGCCAGCGCATAGCCTTCAACGCCAAGCCCGCAAATCACGCCGGTCGCGGCCTTCGAGATGAAGCTGTGATGCCGGAATTCCTCCCGGCGATGGATATTCGTGATATGCACTTCAATTACCGGCACATCCACGGCAAGCAGCGCATCCATGACGGCGATGGACGTCGTGGTATACCCCGCCGGGTTCATGATGATGCCGGCAGCCCGGCCTCGGCATTCCTGCACCCAGGTCACCAATTCGCCTTCGCTATTGGTCTGGCGAAAATCAATGGCGAGGCCGAGCCCATCCGCCACTTCGGCGCAGACCGCTTCCACATCATCCAGCGTGGCGGTGCCGTATTTCTCTGGCTCTCGCACGCCCAGCATGTTCAGATTGGGGCCGTTCAGCACGGCGATCAAAGGCGGGGTCACGACGCTTCCCTTGCGAACAATTCTTAAGGCGTGCGCTACCACGGGGGGTCCAAGCCCGGCAAGCGGGCTTGGCGCTTGCCCTTACGCCCCTGCCCCGCCACATTGGCCGCATGTCTGCCATCGCCATTTCCGTGAACGGGGAACCCCGCCAAATGCCCCAAGGCGCCACTGTGGCCGCGCTCTTGGCCGCCATTGGCCTCGATACGCGCAAGGTGGCGGTTGAACGTAATGAGGAAATCGTGCCGCGTTCCACCTATGCCGCCGTGGCCTTGACTGAGGGCGACAAGCTTGAAATCGTTCACTTCATCGGGGGCGGCTGAGCATGTCCGGCACGGATGATGATGGCTGGCAGCTTGCCGCCCAGCGCTTCCAATCCCGCCTGATCGTGGGCACGGGCCGCTACAAGGATTTGGAAGAAACCGCTGCCGCGATTGAAGCCTCCGGCGCCGAGATCGTCACCGTCGCGGTGCGCCGTGTCAATCTGTCGGACCCCAAGGCGCCGATGCTGCAGGATTATGTCTCCCCCAAGCGCTTTACCTATCTGCCGAATACTGCCGGCTGCCATACTGCCAAGGATGCGGTACGCACACTCCGACTCGCCCGCGAAGCCGGGGGGTGGAATCTGGTGAAGCTGGAAGTCCTCGGGCCGGCCCCCTTCCTTTACCCCGATATGCGCGCGACCATTGAAGCGGCCGAGGCGCTGATCGCCGATGGCTTTCAAGTCATGGTCTATTGCGCCGATGATCCGCTGGCGGCGAAGCTGCTGGAAGATATGGGCTGCGTCGCGATCATGCCCTTGGGCGCGCCGATTGGCTCCGGCATGGGCGTCGTGAACCCCTATATGATCAGCGCCATCAAGCGCGAGGCCAAGGTGCCGGTGCTGGTGGATGCCGGCATTGGCACGGCATCCGATGCCGCCTTGGCGATGGAGCTTGGCTGCGATGCCGTTTTGCTCAATTCCGCGATTGCCCATGCGAAACATCCGGTACGGATGGCGCGTGCCATGAAGGCTGCGGTGGAAGCCGGGCGTTATGCGTACCTCGCCGGGCGCATGCCGCGCAATTACAGCGCGGATGCATCAAGCCCCTTGAGCGGCCTGATCCAACGATAGATCAGCCTGCCGCTGGCTTCAAATGAAGGTCGGCAGACGCCTTGGAGTATCCACCAAAATTTCCTTGATCTCGGTTTCCGAAATACCGCGCCTGCGCATCAATGGGATGATGACGCGTGGATATGCGCGTAGCCCCAGCCACCCCAGCGGGTCATATGCGACCGGTGGCAGATGTCGTGCGCAATCACAATCTGCCCCTTATGGCCACGATCCAGGATCTTGCGCATGGCGCGCAGCCGCCCGGCATCATTGGGCATGTCCACATCCGGGTTGAGCGGATAGAGGCAGCTTTCCTGGCTAAACAAATCCCATTCCAGCACCACGCCAGTACCGGCGAGGCGCAACAGCGCATCCTCATCAAAGACGGTGCGATCAATATGATCCATGATGGTGCGTGAAGGATCACCGCCGCGCGCCTTGATGAACTCCATCACCTCCTGCGATTGATCCTGACGCCGGCCGGGATGGATGGTCAGCGCGGCGCCGATTTCCTTTTGCGCAATCAGCGCGGCTTCCAGCACGCGGCGTTCCAGCGGAGTCCAGGGGTTCTGGCAGCCAATCTCCCCCAGCAGACCAGCGCGTACTTCTGTCCCCCAAAGCCCTTCCTGCGCCTAGGAAACCATCTCGGCCACAAAATCATTAATGCTGTGGTGATGATTTTCGGGTGGCTGGTATTCTTCCACATAATGCCCGCAGCCCTTGACGATATGGCAGCCCGTGGCATCGCTGACTTGCTTCAGCCCATTCGGATTGGGGCTGATGCCGCCAATCATCAGTTCCACAATCGTCTGGCAACCATGCGCAACTGCTTCCGCCACCGCTTCAATCGCGACGTCAATGCTTGGCTGATGCAGGTTGGCGGGCGAACCGGCAATCGAAGTCGTCATGCCCCAATGATTGGCAAGCCCCGGTTCTTCCCCCTGATCCGCTTGCCGTAATGGCGGGGGGGCGCAAATCCCAAATCAAATGTTCATGCATGAGTGTTGACCCAAGCACAGCGGGATCCACGAGGACCTGCACAGTTTGCGCCTTGCCGCGCATCTGGTCCCTTGAAAGCCTGGGCATTGTCTTCAACCCCGCCGAATATTCCAGGGATAGGCGCCGGTGCCAGGCACAAAGCCGGAAAGCCCGGTGCGATAGGCGCTGGCGATAAAGAATTGCCCAAGCGGCAGCACAGGCACATTCTCAAAACTCTCCTGCTGGATCACATCGGCCAGGCGCTTTTGCTCGGCTTCAGTCTCGGCTAGCAGCCATTGTGCCGCCGCGTCTTCCACGCGCGCATTTTCATACCAGCCAAACCAGCCGCGCGAGCCCATCCCGCGCAGAATGGCACTGACCGCCGGGTTGATGATGGAAACGCTGGGCCACCAGGTATGGAAAATGCTCCAGCCGCCACGTTCCGGCGGTTCGCGGCTGGCGCGGCGCTGCACCACCGTACCCCAATCGGTTTCCACCAGATCAACATTCATCCCAAGCCGGCGCAGCAAATCGGCCATGACATGGCCGAAGGGACCGATGGTCGGAAAATCACTTGGGTTGATGATGACAACCTTCTCACCATTATAGCCGGCCGCACGAATGGCCGCGCGTGCGGCATCCAGATTGCGCGGGCCTTTCAGCGCGGCATTGCCGGTGGTGCTCTCATAGGGCGTGCCGCAGGGCCACATGGAATGACAATCACGGAAGGCCGAAGGATCATTACCCGTCACACCCCGCATGAAATCTTCCTGCTGAATAGCCTGAAGTAAGGCACGGCGAATGGCTGGCTTGTCGAAAGGCGGATGCAGAACATTGAAGCGTGACACACCAATATAGCCAAGCGCATTCAGCACCTTCACCTCAACGCCCCGCGCCCGGCGCAACAGCGGCGCAAGATCGGCATTGATCTGTTCCCACCAATCAATCTCGCCCGCCTGCAAGGCCGCCGCTGCCGTCGCGCTATCGGGCATGATGGTCCATTCAACGCGATCCATATGCGCGACCTTGCCACCGGCGGTGCGCGATGCCACTTCCTGCCGCGGCACGTAACCATCAAACTTCGCATAGGCCGCGCGGCTGCCGGAGACATATTCACTCGCCAAAAAGCGATAGGGTCCGGAACCGACATGTTCGGTGATCTGCTGAAAAGGGTCGGTCTTGGCCATGCGTTCAGGCATCATGAAGGGCACCACGGCGGCGGGCTTGCCGAGTGCTTCCGTCAGCAATGGAAACCGCGATTTCAGCTTGATGCGAATGGTCCGATCATCCGCCACGCCCCATTCATCCACCACCGCGCCAAGGGATTGGCCGAAAGTATCGCGCTTGGACCAACGCGCTAGGCTCGCCGCGCAATCCTGCGCGCGTACCGGTTCGCTATCATGAAAGCGCAAACCCTGACGCAGTCGGATATCCCAGGTAAGGCCATTATCGGAAACCGTGTGCCCTTCCGCCATTTGCGGCGCAACGCGCAGATCATCCGTCATACCATAAAGCGTGTCATAGATGTGCCAGCCGTGATTTTCCGTGACCGCCGCCGTGGTCCAGATGGGATCGAGCGATGTCAGATTGGCTTGCGGTACAAAGCGCAGTGTGCGCGCACGCGCGGTTTGCGCCAGGGCGGGTGCTGCGGGTGACGCTGCGATGGCGGCGGTACTCGCCAGAAAATCACGACGACGCATGTTTCACTCTCCCCTATTCGTCACGCCTCCAGGGCGCGCTTCAGGAAAGCTTGGTACGGTTTGGCGAAAGGTCAAAGGACAGCGCGATGCGGGCTTGGCGCCCGTCACATGGCGCGGATTTCCGCTTCCAGCAGCGCGGGATCGGGGCTCGCCCACCAGCGCGCCGGCACGCCAATGGCCGCTTCTAGCAGGCGCTTATACTCGGCCTTGGGGAGTTCCACCGCGCCAAAGCGTGCCAGATGCGCGGTCAGGAATTGCGTATCGAGCAGCGTAAAGCCGCCCAGCCGCAACCGCGCCACCAGCGCCACCAAGGCGACTTTTGAGGCATCGGTGATGCGGGAGAACATGCTCTCCCCAAAAAACGCGCCACCGATCCGCACACCGTAAAGCCCGCCGACCAACGCGCCATCCTGCCGGACCTCAATGGAATGGGCCGCACCCATGCGGTGCAGCGCGGTGAACAGGGTCTCGATTTCGGCATTGATCCAGGTATCAGCGCGCCCCGGCGCGGGTGCGGCGCAGCCCGCGATCACGCCGGGGAAATCCTGATCCGCCGTGATGGCAAAGCGCCCCGACAGCACGGTGCGGCGCAGTCGCCGTGGCAGATGAAGCCCGTGATCGAGTGGCATAATGCCGCGCAGCGCCGGATCAAGCCAATGGAGCTTGGTGCTGCCCCTCCCCTCGGCCATGGGGAACAGGCCGGCGCCATAGGCGCGCAGCATCAATTCGGGCGTGATTTCCAGCGGCCGGCGGCTCATCGGCGCCGCGCCCACCCTTGCGAAACTGAAGCGCTATTCTTCCTCATCCGCCGGGGCGATCGGAAGCGCGCTGGTTTCCTTATGCGTTGCCAGCGCTACCAGGGTTTCCGTGCGCATCACACCACGGAGCGCACGCAGCCGCGCATTGGTAAAGCTATCCACCGCCGCCAAATCCGGCAGGCGGAGCTTCACCTGATAGGACCAGCGCCCAGATATCGCGTGGCATTCCAACACCGCCTCATCTTCCGCCATGGCGGCAATGAAACCCGCTTCGGCGCCGGATTGCAGCATGACGAATACCCAGGCGAGCTGCGGGCAGCCCACCGACGCCGGTTCCAGATCGGCCCGCCAGCCACGAATGGTGCCGCGTTCTTCCAGCCGCTTGACGCGTTCCGCCGTGGCGGAGACAGAAAGCCCAGCAACCTTCGCGAGTTCCGCCAGCCCCGCCGCGCCATTGCCTTGCAGTTCCAGCAGGATATTCCGGTCTATATCATCCATAACCAGACTATATCCGGCAAAACCGCTGGATGAAATGAAAATCTTACCATGATTTCATGGTTTTTGCGGCAACCGGGCAAAGCTTTTTCTTGCCAAAGGGCAAACTGAGGCGTCAGGCTGCCGGCGAAAGGAATCCCCATGAAGCCAGCCCGCCGCGGCCTGCTTCTCACCCCCGCACTCCTTGCCAGCCCAGCCTTGGCGCAAGTCACCTGGCCGCGCCGGCCCATTACCTTCATTGCGGCCGCCGCCCCTGGGGGGGGCCACGGATATCCTGGCCCGCGTCATGGCGCAGACCATGCAGGCAACGCTCGGCCAACCGGTCGTTGTGGAAAATCGCGGTGGTGCCGCCGGCGTGATCGCGACCGAGGCGATTACCGCGGCCCAGCCCGATGGCCACACCATCGGCATTGGCATGATCAGCACGCTGGCCGTGAACCCTCATGTCTATCGCATGCGCGCCGATGTGATGAAGGATTTCGCCCATATTGGCATGATCGCCAAAGTGCCGATGGTGTTACTGGCCCAAAATAATTTGGCAGAGGGCGGGCTGGCCGGCTTTATCGCCCGCGTCAGGGCCGCACGCGATACCATCACCGATGGCAGCGCGGGTGCTGGTTCCAATGTGCATATCGGCATGATCGCTTTCCTGGAAGCGGCGGGGCTCAAGATGGTGCGTGTGCCCTATCGCGGGTCGGGGCCGATGGTGATTGACCTGGTCGCCGGCGATATCCAATCGGGCATGACCGGCACGCCTGCGGCGCTGCCTGTGCTGCGTGCGGGGCGTATGGCCGCGCTTGGCACCACTGCCAAGGCAAGGCTGGCGCAAACCCCGGATATCCCGGCGATCAACGAAACGATTCCGGATTTTGAGGCGATGCAGTGGTACGGCATTGTCGCCCCCGGACGCACGCCGCCCGAAGTGGTGGTAAAGCTCGCGGAAGCAACCAACGCGGCCTTGGCCAATCCTGACGTGCTGGCCCGCCTCGCGGATGAAGGCGCGCTGCCCAGCCCCATGTCACCCGATGCCTTTCGCGGTTTCGTGACGGCAGAGTTGGATCGCTGGGGTGCTGTGGCACGGCGCAATAATCTGCGACCGAATGAATAGGTAGCCGAAGCACGACAAGACAGAGCATAATCCCGCGCAGTGTTGCAGGAGAGTCCCCCCATGCCCGAAGGCCGCCTTGTCATCGGCACCAAACGTTATTCTTCCTGGTCCATGCGCGGCTGGCTTGCCGTGCATCTGGCCGGGCTGGATGTGGAGGAAGTGCTGATTCCCCTCGCCGGCGGAGGCGGTACCTCGGCGCTCAAATCCGCGACACCGGCCGGCATGGTGCCCTATCTGGAGCATCGGGGTGCGCGGATTTGGGAAAGCCTCAGCATCTGCGAATATTGCGCTGAAATCGCGCCGCAACTTTGGCCGGCGGAGCGTGCCGCGCGCGCCCATGCGCGGTCCATCGCGGCCGAGATGCATGCCGGGTTTCGCAATCTGCGCATGGCCATGCCCATGAATTTGGGCCGCAGCTTTCCGGGACGTGGCCGCACGCCGGAATCGCTCGCCGACATCGCACGGGTTGAAGCGATCTGGGCAGAGGCAGTCGCGGCCCATGGTGGCCCGTTTCTGATGGGCGCAGACTTTGGCGCGGTAGATGCCATGTATGCGCCGGTGGTGGCGCGCTGCATCACCTGGCAGCCCGAGCTTTCCGCAACCACGCAGCACTACTTGGCCGCCGTGCGCACGCATCCTTTGGTCGCGCGCTGGTATGATGAAGCGGCAGCTGAGCCCGCTGACTGGTTGCTTGATCGTTACGAGAATCCCGCATGAATACCGCCCTCGCCCTTGACCATCTTGGCGTCGCCGCGCGCGATTTGGCGCCGATGTGTGCGGCCTATGAAAGGCTCGGCTTCACACTTTCGCCCATTGCGCAGCAAAGCGGGCGGCGGCGGCCTGATTTGCCGGTGGAAAAATACGGCTCCGGCAATCGCTGCGCTTTCCTGAAGCATGGCTATATCGAATTGATCGCCATTTTGGACCCAGTGCTTTTCGACAATAACCTCAATGCCTTTCTCGCGCGCTATCCGGGGATGCATATCCTGGCCCTCGCCATGCTGGATGAGGATACGAACCTGGCTCGGCTCCGCGCTGCCGGGCTTGATATTCCAGGCGTTGCCTATCTGGAACGGCCGGTGGAAGCGGGCGGGCCAATTGCGCGCTTTGCCCGCCTGCCCTTCCCGGACCCGCCAGAGGGCCGGGTGCAATTGATCAGGCATCTCACCCCAGAATTGGTCTGGCAGGATCGCTGGATGGATCACGCCAATCGCGCCGAGGTTTTGGAAGCCGCCATCCTTTGCGCCGACAATCCAGCAGAAACCGCCACGCGGCTTTCCCGCCTTGCTGGCTTGCCAGTGGAACCGGACCCGGCAGGGGGCTTCCTGCTCCGCCTGCCCGGCGCGGCGCGGGCGGCTGGCCCGAAAGCGCCAGTGCTTGAAACACGCGTGCGCGTGTTGACGCCGGAAGCACTCAGCGCCGTGCTGCCCGATGTGCTGCCCCCGGCCTCACCCTTCATGGCGGGGATAGTGGTGCGCACTGCCGATGGCGCGGCTTCCGCCCGGCGTATCCTGACCGGCATGCCGACGCGTGAGGCGCCAGAGGGCATCATGGTGCCGCCCGAATTGGCCGCCGGCGCGGCGATCATTTTCACGTGAAACAAAGCGCCATCAGCCGAAGCCTGCGCATCTACCACGCGCCTGGCCGTGCCGCGGCGTTGGACGGCTTCTATCGCCGCTTCCTGAGGCCTGGTGATTTGGCTTTTGATGTCGGCGCGCATGTGGGCGACCGGATGCTCTGTTTCCGGCGCCTTGGCGCGCATGTGGTGGCAGTGGAACCGCAAGCCGCGCTGGCCCGGGTACTGCGGCTTTTGCTGCGCGGTACACCTGGCGTGATCCTGGTTTCCACGCTGATTGGCGCTCAGGCGGGCAAGGCGGAACTCCGCCTCAATACCGCCAACCCAACCGTGGCGACGGCGAGCACTGCCTTCATCGCCGCCGCCAGCGGCGCGCCGGGCTGGGAGGGGCAGCAATGGGACCAAGCCGAAACGCTGCCCGTCACGACCCTGGATTCGCTGATCGCCACCCATGGCATGCCGGCTTTCATCAAACTGGATATCGAGGGCTTTGAGGCCGAGGCGCTGAAGGCGCTGAGCCGTCCGCCGCGCGCACTTTCCTTCGAATTTACCACTATCCAACGCGATGTGGCGGCCGAATGCCTTGGGTTGCTCGCTGGCCTTGGCTATCGGCATTTCCAGGCAAGCCTGGGCGAGAGCCTGAGCTTCGCCTTGCCGGCCCCGTGCGATGCGACGGCAATGCAAGCATGGATCACGGCCCTGCCCGCCAGCGCCAATAGCGGCGATGTCTATGTGAGCCTGGAGCCTGAGCGGCTCGGGTGACGGCGCCGGGGTTTTGCGCTTTATTCGCCCCAGGTTTTGATGATGAGGAGACGCAGCATGGGTGTTTTGACGCAGGATCAGAAGGATGCCTTCTGGCGCGATGGCTGCCTGGTGGTGCCGAATGCCGTGACGTCCGATCTGCTGGCGCGGCTGCGCGCCGAGATCGCGGGCTGGGTCGAGCAAAGCCGCGCTCACACAAAACCCTTCGGCCCGCCCTGCGTTGATGGCCGCCCGCGTTTCGACATGGGCAAGGAACATTCCGCCGAAAACCCGGCGCTGCGGCGGATCAACAACCCATCCGATATCTCGCCCGCCTATCTGGAAGCAATGCGTGACAGCGACATGACGGAAATGGTCGCCGAGCTGATCGGCCCCGATGTGAAATTCCATCATTGCAAGATCAATCTGAAACTGATGGGGGCGAAGACCGAGGTGCTGTACCATCAGGACTTCGCCTATACGCCGCACACCAATGACGACATCATCACCGCATTGTTGTTCCTGGATGCTGTGGATGAAACCAATGGCGCGCTGACGGTGGTGCCGGGCTCCCACAAGGGCCCGATGTATTCGCTGTTTGATGGGGATCGTTTCACCGGCGCGGTTTCGGATGCGGATGAAAAGGCGCTGCTCGCGCAAAGCATCCCCTGCTATGGCCCGGCTGGTTCGGTCTGCCTGATGCACACCAAGCTCGCGCATGGATCAGCACCCAATGCCGGCACCAAGCCACGCGGGCTTTATATTTGCGTCTACACCGCTGCTGATGCCGTGCCGCTGGCGCGCAACCCGATGCCCAGCACGCATGAGGGTGAGGTCGTTCGCGGCAAGCCCGCACGCTTTGCGCGCCTCACGGAAACCCGCGTTGAATTGCCGCAACAGCCCAAATCCGCAAGCTTTTTCACCGTGCAAGGTCAAGCTTCGGCGTAAGCGGCGGAGTGATTAGGCCTCACCCATAAGATGGAGATTGAGGCTGCGCCCCGACGCACCTCGACGATGTTCAAATAGAAATATCTCCTGAAATTCGCCAAGCATCGGCGCCGCATCCTGCACGGGAATACTGATGCTGGTTTGCGTCAGTGACGCACGGATATGCGTTGGCATATTATCCAGCGCTTCATCCTCATGCCGGTATAGTCCGCGCCCTTCCGGCACTAGGCGCACAAAAAAGGCTTCAAGTTCCGCCAGCACTTCCGGAGCGGCCTTGGCCTGCACTAGCAAGTATGCCAAGGTATGGAGGCACCAACGCGTCAACAAACCGTGTGAGATTGCCTGCCGCGCAACCCAGCCGCGCACATCAACCGTAATGGGATACAAGCCCGGGCCGCTGGTGGCTGCCACCAGACGGCCAAAATATTGGTGCAGATATGGCGTGAGCCGTGGCAACGGATCACGCCAAAGCTATTTTTGAGCGACTGCTTCACCGCTCCGGTCATTTGACCCCCGCGGATCAGGCGCTACTCCACATTCTCCGGCTCACGCTCCGCATCCCGATCCTCTTCGGGCTTGGGCAGCGCGGGCGGGGCGGCTTCCTGGCAATCGAAGGTGAGCGCGCCATCACGCAAGCCCACCTTCACCGATCCACCCTTGGCAAGCTTGCCGAACAGCAATTCCTCCGCCAGCGGTTTTTTCACATATTCCTGAATGACGCGCGCCAAGGGCCGCGCACCATAAAGTGGATCATAGCCACGTTCTGAGAGCCATTCCTTGGCAGCCGAGGAAAGTTCAATCGTCACATTCCGGTCGGCAAGCTGCGCTTCCAATTGCATGACGAATTTTTCGACGACCCGCGCCACAATCTCCGGCGTCAGACCCGCAAAACCCACCACCGCATCCAGCCGGTTGCGGAATTCGGGCGTGAACATGCGCTTGATCGCTTCCTCATCCTCACCCACGCGCGCTGCGCGCTCAAAGCCAATGGCGGGCTTCGCCATATCGGATGCGCCGGCATTGGTGGTCATGATCAGGATCACATTGCGAAAATCCACATTCTTGCCGTTGTGGTCCGTCAGCTTGCCGTGATCCATCACCTGCAACAGGATATTGTACAAATCCTGGTGCGCCTTTTCGATTTCATCGAGCAGCAATACCGCATGCGGGTGCTGATCAATCGCATCCGTCAACAACCCGCCCTGATCAAAACCGACATAGCCAGGCGGCGCACCAATCAGGCGCGACACGCTATGGCGTTCCATATATTCGGACATGTCGAAGCGGATCAGTTCAATGCCGAGCGTCTTCGCCAATTGCTTGGCAACCTCCGTCTTGCCCACACCGGTGGGGCCCGAGAACAGATAATTCCCAATCGGCTTTTCCGGATCGCGCAGCCCGGCGCGTGACAGCTTGATGGCACTGGCCAGTGTTTCAATGGCCTTCTCCTGGCCAAACACCATCGCCTTCAAATCGCGTTCCAGATTCTTCAGCGTCTCCCGATCATCGGTCGAAACCGATTTCGGCGGGATACGCGCGATCTTGGCGACAATGTCTTCCACATCCTTCAGCGTCACGGTCTTGCGGCGCTTGTTCTCCGGCAGCAGCATGCGCGATGCGCCGACCTCATCAATCACGTCAATCGCCTTGTCAGGCAGCTTGCGGTCATGGATGTATTTCGCGGAAAGCTCCACTGCCGCGCGGATTGCTTCCGGCGTATAGCGGACTTTGTGGTGCTTTTCGTAATTGGTCTTGAGGCCTTGCAGGATCTTCACCGCATCTTCAAGCGTCGGCTCATTCACATCAATTTTTTGGAAGCGCCGCACGAGCGCGCGGTCCTTCTCAAAATGCGTGCGATATTCCTTATAGGTCGTGGATCCGATACAGCGAATCGTACCCTGCGCCAAGGCGGGCTTCAGCAGGTTCGACGCATCCATCGCGCCGCCAGAGGTCGCGCCTGCGCCAATCACGGTATGGATTTCATCAATGAACAGCACGGAACCGGGTTGCGCTTCCAATTCGGAAACCACGGCCTTCAGCCGTTCCTCGAAATCGCCGCGATAGCGCGTGCCGGCCAAAAGGCTGCCCATATCCAGCGCATAGATGGTAGATTTCGCCAGTACTTCCGGCACATCACCTTCCACAATGCGCTTCGCCAAGCCTTCCGCAATCGCGGTTTTACCCACGCCAGGATCACCGACATAAAGCGGATTATTCTTGGTGCGGCGGCACAGGATTTGGATGGTGCGTTCAATTTCCTGATCGCGGCCAATCAGCGGATCAATCTTCCCCTGTTCAGCCTTCTTGTTCAGGTTGACGCAGTAATTTGCCAGCGCATCCTGCCCACGCGGCGCACCGCGGCCCTTTTCTTCGCGTTCTTGGCCCTGATCTTCATTGCCGCCGCCATCGCCCTTTGCCGCGCGGGGCTGGGAACGCCCGGGCGCCTTGGCAATACCATGGCTGATGAAATTCACCGCATCCAGGCGCGTCATGTCCTGCAATTGCAGGAAATAAACCGCATGCGATTCACGCTCAGAAAACAGCGCCACCAGCACATTGGCGCCAGTCACTTCATCGCGGCCGGAGGATTGCACATGGATGGCTGCGCGCTGCACAACGCGCTGAAACCCTGCCGTCGGCTTGGGGTCGCCACCGCGTTCCGTCACCAGGCCGGCCAGATCCTTGTCCAGAAACTCGGTCAGGTCGCGCTTGAGCTTTTCAACATCCACACCGCAGGCTCTCAACACGCCGGCTGCATCAGCATCATCACTGAGCGAGAGCAGCAGATGTTCCAGCGTTGCGTATTCATGCCGGCGCTCACCAGCCAGGGCTAGGGCGCGATGCAGCGTCTGTTCTAGGTTACGGGACAACATGGTTCACGACGCTCCATCTGGGCCAGAGCGCCTACCGAGGCAGAACGCCATCGCCGAATTCGCACACGTATCTAGGGGCCCCTCGGAGATTCTGCGACCCCCTTATCCTTAATCCTTCTCGATGGTGCATTGCAGCGGGTGCTGGTTCTGGCGGGCCAGATCCATCACCTGCGTCACCTTGGTTTCCGCGATTTCATAGGTGAAAATCCCGCAAACCCCGACACCACGGCGATGCACATGTAGCATGATGCGCGTCGCCTCTTCGCGATTTTTCTGGAAAAACCTCTCCAATACGTGAACGACGAATTCCATTGGTGTGTAATCATCGTTCAGCATCAATACCTTGTACATGGCGGGCTTCTTGGTGCGCGGGCGCGCCTTGACCACGATGCCTGTCTGCGGCCCTTCGCCACCATCTCGCCCGTCATTCGGGCGCTTATCCTGATCGCTCATGCTATCGGTTCGATCTTTCCGGGCGCAGACTACCACGCTGCCCTGCCTATAGAATATGGAGCGAATAGCCCAAGGTGAAGCCCTGGTTACATTCAAGGCGCAATTCTTTTTTGAAGATGCCCAACCATTCAAGGTAAAAAATAGCGTGACCCATTGACATGGATCACGCGATTCGCTGGCTACCCCCCGGAGTAGGAGGAGGGGGTGGGGGGCAGCCAAGCCAGAACGGGGGAAATACCCCGCCCAACTCAAGCCGCCAGCGGCTTCGCCAGCTTTTCTATCGCCACGGTAAAGCGCGCATTCACTGGCGCAAAGGCGCTTTCGGCGAGCTTCACGGAAGCTTCCTGAAGTTTGGTGCCTTCGGCAACCACTTTTTCCAGCGCGGCCTTGGCGAACTTCCCCTGCAGCTCAGCGGCTTCATTAACGCTCTTCACGCTGGACAGCGCCTTCGCGCCTTCCAACGCGTGCTCGGTCAGGCCCTGCGCCAGCGCCATGTACTGGCGGGCGAGGTCCTGGGAGCCGGAGGCCCAAGTCTGGGCCGCCTTGGTGAAGGCCTCCACATTGCCGCGGCCGAAATCGGCGGCTTCTTCTGCCGCCTTGAAGATGCTCTCGGCGCCCTTGGTCATTTGTTCCATGTTCTTCTCCATTGCGACGCGGGCCTGTGCCGCGCCATCGGTCATCACTTTTTGAGCCTGCGCCGCAGCTTCTTCCGCGACCTTGCTCACTGCCTGGTTTTTGCTATGTGCCATGATCTCAATCCTTTCTGTGCCTGTTCTGGGCGCAGCTTCCCGGGTCTCATATGTCGGCCAGGAAGGCCGAGAAGTTTTGCTGCGCTGCAACATGGAATGTTTCTACGCGCGGCGCCGGGGCGATTGCAAGTATTTTTTTGCACTGCACAAAAATTTTTGCAGGGAGGCTTGGGGCGGTGTAGGTTGGCTTTTCGGGTGGCGACTCAAGCGCATTTGTTAAGCCTCTGATGAAATGAAGATTTCGGCATTTTTGCTGGACGGGCCGGTGCCGAGAGGCTATGAAGGAGTTAGGGAGAGGCAGTTCCGGGGCGCCGCAGCCTTGGGCCATCAGGGGGTTTGCGGAATGAAGTCTCGGCACCAGGGCTTGGGAGGCCTTACCGTTCGGTTCGTTGGGCTGATTTTCGGGGCGGCGCTGGTCGCTTTGCCTTGGCGCGGGGCTGAGGCGCAGATCGGCAGCGCGCGCTATTCCGCCATTGTCATGGAAGCCCGCACCGGAACCACTCTGATTGACGCCGGCGCGGATGAACCGCGTTTCCCGGCGTCACTCACTAAAATGATGACGCTTTATATGGTGTTTGAGGCGCTGCGCGACGGCAAAATGCAGATCAATAGCCGCGTGGTGATGAGTGAGGAAGCTGCGTCCCGCCCGCCTTCCAAGCTTGGCATTCCACCCGGGGGCGGCCTGACGGTGGAACAGGCAATTCTCGCGTTGGTGACGAAAAGCGCCAATGATGTCGCCGCCGCACTTGGTGAGCATATTGGCGGCAGTGAGGAACGCTTCGCGCAAATGATGACGATGCGTGCCCGCAGCCTTGGCATGACGCGAACGCGCTTTCGCAATGCCTCCGGCCTGCCGGATTGGGAACAGGTTACCACGGCGCGGGATATGGCCACACTTGGCCGGCGGTTATTCACCGATTTTCCCAATCGCTACCATTATTTCGGCACCATCCATTTCGCCTGGGGCCAGGCGCAGATCCGCAACCATAACCGCATGCTTGGCGATTATGATGGCGCGGATGGCATCAAGACCGGCTTCATCAATGCTTCCGGCTTCAATATCGTGACCTCAGCGCAGCGCAATGGCGTGCGACTGGTGGGCGCCACCTTCGGCGGTTCTTCCTGGGTGGAGCGCGATCGGCATATGGGGGCGCTGCTCGATCAGGGGTTTGCCCGCATGGGGGTCGCTCCGCGCGCGCCTTCTTCCGTAATGGCTCCAGCGGCGGCCCTGCCACGCAGCGCACCCGCGGCACGTCCCGTGGCGCAGGGCAATGCGCGGGCGGCACAAGTGGTACAGCCGCAACCGCAACAGCGCCGCCCATCGCAGCAAGTGGCGGCCGCACCCAATCGGCAGAATGCTGCGCCGGTCGCCCATCGGCAAACGCCAACACCGCCTCGTCCGGCGGCGCGCCCAGTGCAGCGCGTGGAACAGGGCAGCGCCACAAGCAATACGGCACGGGCCAATACGCAACGTTCCAGCGCACAAAACCAACCATTACGCACACCGCCCCGTCCGACGTAACGGTAAATCAGTCGCGCCAGGATAATCCAACGCAGCGCATGCGCGCGCGCACATAAGCAAGCCAGATCACCTGCAGCCCAAGCGAGGGGGCCAAAACTAAGGGCTTGATGGCAGGTTCAAGCCCCATGAACACCAAGGCAAGCACGCCATGCGCCAACACAAAGCCCCAATGCACAGCGGCGACTTGCCGCACGCCCATGCCGCTTCTTTGCGCCATCTGATACAAATGCGTGCGATGCGCGGCGGTGATGTTCAGCCCCATGGCGGCGCGCCTCCCCAGCGTGAAGGTCGCGTCGAAGAACAAGCCAAACAACAAGAGCGGCATCAACATGAAGCTGACCTCGCCCGCATCAAAGCGCGCCGCTGCAACCGCCAGGATCGCCACCATGAAGCCCAGGAATTGGCTACCGACATCGCCCATGAAAATCCGCGCCGGGTGCAGGTTGAAGGGCAGAAAACCAAGCAAGCCGGCCGCCAGCATGAGGGACGCCATATAGACAAACCAGCCGCCCTGATGTTCGGCAATGGCGCACAGGATCAGCAGTGCCAGAAAGACGGTGCCGCCCACCAGCCCATCCAGCCCATCCATGAAATTCACCGCATTGGTGCAGCCCAGAATCCAGAACAGCGTCAGCAACGGCCCGAGCGCGCCAAGCTGCACAATCCCCAAGCCCGGCACCGCGATCCGCTGCAATTCAAGCCCGCTGCCAATCGCAACCAGCGCGGCCAAAGCCTGCGCGGCGAGCTTCAGTGCAAAGCGCAAATCCTGCGCATCATCCCAAAGCGATACGGCGGCAATCGCGAGCGCTGCCCCAATCACACCCAAGAATTGCGGCCCCGGCAGGCGTGCATATTCGGCCTGCCAATACAAAACCCCCATGCCCAGCGTGAAAGCTAACACAATTCCAAGCCCGCCACCGCGCGGCGTGGGCCGGCTATGGCTCGATCTGGCATTGGGGTGATCCAGGATCGGGTATGCGATCATCAGCCGCACCACCAAAGCCGAGATCAGCGCCAGGCCAAGGGCGACAGCCAAATGGGTCAGGAAGGCATGCAGGGTCATCTCGGCCCCGCTATCGCCCGGCGCAGCGCCGGGCGCAACCTGATGGCAGCCTTAGCGCCGTTCCAGGATTTCCGGATTGACCATCATGGCCGGATCAGGCGCGCCATCCAAAGCGGCCAGGATATTGCGCGCCGCCGCTTCGGCCATGCGTGACGTGCCTTCTTCCGTGCTTGCCGCCGAATGCGGGCTGATGATGACATTGGGCATGCCGAATAGCGGATTGACCGATGTGGCGGGTTCCACTTCCAGCACATCCGTCCCGAAGCCCATCAGGCGCCCGGATTGTAGCGCGGCCACCACCGCTTCCTGCTTCACAATAAGGCCACGCGCCGTATTCACCAGAATGGCGCCGGGCTTGAGGCTTGCGAAGGCAGCCTCATCCATCAAATGCTGTGTTTCGGGCGTAAGGGGACAATGCAGCGTCACCACATCAGCCTCGGTCAGTGCCTTCCGGAAATCCCGCGCCGGGATATGCCCATCGGATGCGATGCGCGCCGGATGATAAAGCGGGTCATGCACCATGACCTTCATGTGAAAGGCCCGCGCATAGGCCGCAACACGAGAACCAATTCGTCCATAGCCCACTACCAGCGCGGTCTTGCCGGCCAAATCCACCATGCGTGGCCCATCCTTGGGCCACCAGCCACCCTGCTTGATATGCGCATCCGAATCCACGGCCCGGCGCGCTACCCCCAGCATCAGCATCAAGGCGTGTTCGGCGACCGAAAGGTCATTGGTGCCATTCGCCACCATCACCGCAATGCCGCGTTCCGTGCAGGCGGGAATATCCACTGTGTCAAAGCCAACCCCGATGCGCGACACCGCACGCAAGCGTGGCGCGGCGGCCAATGCTGCCTTGTCCACGCGTTCCAGCCAGGCGACCAGGCCATCCGCATTGGCCAAGGCGGCATGCAAAGCTGGCGCGGGTGGGTCGCACATTTCGATCGTCTCGACATCGGCGCGCGCCGCCAGCACCGCTGCACCTGCCGCATGCAAGGGACGGCCAAGCACAATGCGATAGGGCATCAGTTCAGCTTCTCGATCTTGTTGACTTCAACCACTTCGCGCCAGCGGGCGATCTCGCTCCGCACATGGGCGCTAAAGCGCTCGGGCGGGCCACCTTCGGGGCGCACACCCAGATCAGCGAATTTGCGGCGGACTTCGAGATCAGCAATGGCTTCATTCAACAAGCGGCTGAGCCCCGCAATCACCGCATCCGGCGTGCCGCGCGGGGCCATGAAGCCGAACCAGGGCTCTACCACAATATCCGGCACACCGGCTTCGGCGAAGGTCGGCACATCGGGCAGGGATGGGTCGCGTTCCCGCCCCGTGACCGCGAGGGCGCGGATTTGCCCGGCGCGGATGGCACCGATCTTGGTTGGAATATTCTCCATCATCACCTGCACCTGTCCGGCAAGTAGCGCCTGCAAGGCCGGCGCGCCGCCACGAAAGGGCACATGCACGAGCGTCAGGCCAAGCCGGCCATTCAGCAATTCGGGCGTCAGGTGATTGGAAGACCCGAAGCCGGAGGAACCGTAATTCACCCGCCCCGGATTGGTCTTCACCCAGGCCAGGAATTCCTGGAGCGTCTGCGCCGGTACGGCGTTATTCACCGCCACCGCATTCATGACGCTGCCCGACCAGAAAACCGGGATCAGATCCCGTTCAATGTCATAGGGCATGCGGGCATAAATCGCCGGATTGATCGCGCAATTGCCGATGGTGCAGGCGCCGAGCGTATAGCCATCGGGGGCACTTTTCGCCGCCGCCTCCATGCCGATATTGCCATTGGCGCCAGAGCGATTTTCCACCACCCAGAGATGCGGCGAGCTGCGGCTCACGCGATCGGCCATGATACGCCCGACCAAATCCGTGGAGCCCCCAGGCGGAAAGGGCAGGATGATCCGCACCGGGCGTTCAGGGATCCATCCCTGCGCGAGCACAAGCCCGGGCAGGCAAAGGGCAATCAGGGTTAGGGCAATCCGGCGGAACATGGAACCTCCTTTACGGTGGGCCTTTTCGGACCCTTGGGATGAGTATCAGACCTATTGGGTGTGGCTTCAAGCGCCAATCCAACCGTGCCAGGCACGTGGACGACCACCCATTTCTAGCTCAAAGATGGCTTCTCAAGACCGTGCAAATTATGCCACCTTTTCCTAGCAGATCGCGCTTGATGCAATGGGTGACATGCGACGCAATGGTTGGGTTTTCTGTCTTGTTTTTTTACTGATTTTGGCGCCCTTACGGGTTGCCGTGGGACAGACTGCGCCAATCCTGGATGCCGCACGAGTCCTGGGGCTTCCGGCTTCCACCAATGCGGATCTTGAACGTTTCCTGCGCTTGAATACGCCGCGTGCCTTCGCTGTCGGGTCCAACGGTGCCATGGGGTGGCAGGCCGGCGGGGGCGCGATGCGGCTTTTGTCGCGCAAAGGGCCATGGCCAGTTGTGAAAGACGCGCTGGCGCCGGCAATTGTGCTGTTGCGCTGCGTGATCTTGCAATTGTTCGGCCAGGTCGGGAATGGGCGCCTGCCCCGCCGCCGGCCAATATCGGCATCTCCTCTCTGGCGCACGATACGGTACCGGATAATCGCTTCATCTGGTGGGGGCTCCAACAAGCGCGTGGGGTTTTGGTATTCGCCCATGGCAGGGGTGCACGCGGCAATATGGATGATTACCGCGGCTCCCAACCACAAAGCTGGACACGGCACTTCAACAATGCTGGTTATGATGTTTGGCGCTTTGACCGCCAGCCCAATTCCGATGAAACGGCGCGGGCAGCGCGTTGGCTGAAAACCGATTTGGCGGAGCTGCGCCGCCGCGGGTATCTCCATATCATTGTGGCCGAGCAATCGCGTGGCGGATAGAGTGCCCTGATGGCGTTAGATCAGCCGACGCTTGCCGATGTGGTGATTGCCATAGCCTCAGCCACGCATGGCCGGGGCGCTGACGCCAGAAACGATCTGCAATTGCAACAGATCAGCCAATTTGAAGCGATCCTTGCCGCCGGTCAGGCATGATCCCAAGCGCGGGTGGCGGCGGCCAATTTTCGCGATGATCCTTATGATGCAGAACCGGAACGTCGAGCCGCCCTGATGCGGCAATATGGCCAGCGCCTCGCCGGTTTTCTGTTGATTGACCGGCCCGAGGGCCTGATCGGCCATAGCGCGGGTGCCAGTTCCGCCTTCAATACGCGCTATGGCGCCTACCTGCTGCGCTTCGCAACCGCGCCGCGCCCGCCGGCGAGTTGTTGAGGCGGGCGCTGCCCGATCATTACATTCGCAAGGTGCCGTTGCGTGCCGCATCATAGCGCGCGGCGATCCTGTCCCAATTCAGCACCTTCCACCAATTCGTGAGGTATTCCGCCCGGCGATTCTGGTAGCGCAGGTAATAGGCATGTTCCCAGACATCATTGCCCATCAGTACGCGCTGACCATCCATCAGCGGAGTATCTTGATTGGGCCTAGTGACAATGGAAAGCCCGCCCGCTGGCGTCACCACCACAAAGACCCAGCCAGAGCCAAACACACGCATGCCAGCCGCGTTGAAATCCGTTTGCATTTTGGCAAAGCCACCAAGGTCTCGGTCAATCGCGGCCTTCAGATCACCGCCCGGTTCTCCGCCCTGACCGCCCATGATTTCCCAAAACATGCTGTGATTCGCATGGCTGCCGACATTGTTGCGGAGCGCGGTGCGCACGGCATCGGGCGCCTGGGAGAGCCGCATCAGCGCATCATCAATCTGCATGGTGGTAAGCGCCGGATAATCGTGCGCGATGTTATTGAGCGCAGCAACCGCGGCAGCGTGATGGCGGCCATGATGCAATTCCATGGTCACGACATCAATTGCCGCCTCATTGGCATTGGCAGCATAGGGTAAGGCGGGAAGGCTGAAGGGACCATTTGGCATCTGCGCGACAAGAGGTTTTCGCGCTGAGGCAAAGACACTTGCCGCCGCAAAGCCAGCGGCGAGAAAACCCCGGCGCGCGAGATGAATGGTCATGATGTTTCTCCCCAAAAATGCACTTCGTGACGTACGGGCAGGGCGATACATGGGATTACGCCCTATGGCGAAGGTTTGTCTAAGAAAATCAGCGTGACCGTCGAAAGATTCTCAAAATCAGGCGCGGCGTCAGCTCATTATCAGTTGTGCTGCAGCGTCACCACTCAACCAAGCACCCGCAACGGTTCCAGCGAAGCGCGCATGGCAGGCTTCACCGGCGAAGATCAGGCGGCCATCAGCCAGCGGTTCGGCCAGCACGCGCCGCGCTGCCTGCCCGCCTGGCTTGGCGTGGCTATAGCTGCCAAGGAAATGCGGATCGCCTCCCCAATCGGAGATGATTGGCGGGCCGAGTGCGACGGCGGCTTCTGCACCAAATATGCGGGCGAATTCGGCGCGGGCATGCGCTTCGGTCGCCTGCTTGCCGGCGCGTGACAATTTCCAGGCGAGAGAACCGCCGATGAATGCGAGCATCATTGGCGCGCCAAAGGGCCGCGCGATCCAGGAAATGGGCCGATCACCAGCTGCGGCGATATCCCGCCTGAGGCTGGCTAAAGGGCCGAATTCCGGCAGCACGCCGGGCGGCATGGGAAAGGCAAGCTTATTCAGCAAGCCCAGCGGCAGCGCCTTGATCGCCGCCTGCTTTTCAGCGGGCAGATCGGGCGTGAAAGTGATGCCGCCTTGCGCCAGCACGCCCGTCGAAACTGTGATAATGGCAGCACGCGCGCGGACGCGTCCAAAAGCGCCGCTGGCTTCAACATGATTGCCGCTCCAATCCAGCTGCGCCACAGGCGCATTCAGGCGAATGGGCAGGCCCTCGGCCAAAGTGCTGACCAAGGTACCAAGGCCGCGACGCAGCAGCAAGTTCGGGCCATCCAGCGCGGTGGCGGCGAAATCATGCAGGCTCATGCGCGACAGCTCGGCGGCGCAAATCTGCGCGCCTTCGCAATGCGCGACCAAAGCATCAAAGCGCCCGCCTCCAGGTGCGGCATCGGATGCGGGACGGTCCGGCGCGCCATCCGCAGCAGCGGCTTCAATCACGCGCCAGAAATGATCTTCCGCCGCCGCGAAGGCTTGGCGTTCGGCGGTGGTGCCGAAGCGGCCTTCGGTAAACAGCAGGCGCTGGCGCAGCTTGTCGTGATCTACTGTCTCGAAACCAAAAGCCTCCGCAAAAACGGTCAGCGGATTGTCATTGGCCTGATGCAGCCAGGAAGCGCCGTGATCAAAGCCCGTGGCATCGGTATAGGCGCGACCACCAATGCGGTCCTTCGCTTCCAGCACGACGCAGGGCAGGCCGCGCGCCTGCAAGGCACGTGCGGCAGCGATACCGGCCACACCGGCGCCCACCACCAGATAATTGGGCTGAATGCTCATGCTGTTGGTTTAGCCCGGATTGGCGCGAAACGCATGGGCGTGGCTAGAATGCGCCAAACCAAAGGAGTGACCTCCATGCTGCAAAATCCACCCGCCGAACCGGGTATGCGCGAAGACGATATTGATACCCCCGCGCTGGTGATTGACCTGGACGCATTCGAACACAACCTCGACACCATGGCGGCGCTGCTGGCGCCGACGGGTGCGAAGCTCCGCGCCCATGCGAAAACCCATAAATCCTCTGTCATCGCCAAGCTGCAAATGGTCCGCGGCGCGGTTGGCCAATGCGTGCAAAAAGTGGCCGAGGCCGAGGCTCTTGCCTGGGGTGGCATTCCGGATATTCTGGTTAGCAACCAGGTGGTGAGCCCGCGCAAATTGGCCCGGCTTGCGGCACTCGCGCGCATTGCTGAAGTTGCGGTTTGTGTTGATGACGCCGTGCAGATCGCGCTGATCGAAGCCGCTGCCGAAGCCGCCGGCGTGCGCCTGCCGGTGCTGGTCGAAATTGATGTTGGCATGGCGCGCGGTGGCGTCGAGCATGGCCCGCCTGCCGTGGCACTCGCGGGACGTATCGCTGCCAGCCGGCATCTGCGCTTCGGTGGCTTGCAGGCCTATCACGGTTCAGCGCAGCACAAGCGCGCACCGGAAGAACGCGCCGCCGCGATTGGCGAAGCTGTCGCGCGGTCGCGCCGCACGGTGGAACAGCTGCGCCAGCGCGGGCTTGCCTGCCCGATTGTCGGCGGGGCCGGCACCGGCACCTTCCGGCATGAGGCCGCGAGCGGCGCCTATACCGAAATCCAGGCCGGGTCCTATTGCTTTATGGATGCCGATTATGCAGCGAATGAGGATGCGCCACCCTTCCGTCAATCGCTTTTTGTGCTGTCTCAGGTGATGAGCACGGCGGGGCCCGGCATTGCCGTGCTGGATTGCGGGCATAAGGGCGTTTCAGTTGATTCAGGGATGCCGTTGGTTTGGCAACGCCCGGGTCTGCGCTATGCGGGCGCATCCGATGAGCATGGCAAGCTGGTGATCGAAGACGGCAGCGCACCCGCACTTGGCGAAAAACTGCACCTGGTGCCGGGCCACTGCGACCCGACGGTGGATCGCTATGATTGGTATGTAGGCGTGCGCCAGGGACGCGTGGAATGCCTTTGGCCCGTCTCGGCCCGGGGTGGGATGGCGTGATCCGCGCGCAGGTTGCCGATCACACGTCCAGATTGGCAACCTTCAAGGCATTGCCGACAATAAAGTCGCGGCGCGGCTCCACCAGATCACCCATCAGGGTGGAGAAGACCTGTTCCGCATCCTCAACATCCTCCACTCGCACGCGGAGCAGCGTGCGGATCGCGGGGTCGAGCGTTGTCTTCCAAAGCTGATCGGGGTTCATCTCCCCAAGGCCCTTGAAGCGCTGGAAGGAAAGCCCCTTGCGGCCCTGCGCGATGAGTTTTTCAAACAGCGCCAGCGGCCCCACTACCTGCGTTTCCGCACCATCCAGTGACAGCACCGCGCCATCCAGGAAGTCCGCCGCCAGCCTTTCGCGCCGTTCATCCAACCAACGTGCCTCGGCACTGCGGAGCGCTGTCGCATCCAGCACATGGCGCTCACCGACGCCGCGCACGGTGCGCGCGAGCGTCAGGCCGTTATCGCCGGCGGTCGCCACCCAGCCACGTTCTGAAGCCGGCGCCAGCACATCCAACCGTACGGCCAAGGCTTGCGCGGTGGCCAGCGCACGTTCGCCCTCCAAGGTCAAAGCACCGGTAATTGCAGCCTGTTCCACGATATCCGCCGGTACCGCGCCAGAAAGCCGGCGAATGCGCGCGGTCGCTTGCCGGTGGAAGTCAAGCTCTGCCTGGAAGGCATCGCCCGTCAGATCACGCCCATCGGGCAGGCGCAGGTTGGCCGCGTTTTGTGCCTTTTCCAGCGAGTAATCTTCCAAAGCGCGATCGTCTTTCAGGTAGCGTTCTTCCTGTCCGCGCTTGGCGCGATAAAGCGGCGGCTGCGCGATATAAAGATGCCCGCGCGTGATCAATTCCGGCATTTGCCGGAAAAAGAAGGTCAGCAGCAGCGTACGGATATGGCTGCCATCCACATCGGCATCGGTCATGATCACGATGCGGTGATAGCGAAGCTTTGCAATATCAAAACCACCTTCCGATGGCTCACCGCGCCCGATCCCCGTGCCAAGCGCCGTGATCAGCGTGCCGATTTCGGCGCTGGAGAGCATCTTGCCGAAGCGCGCGCGCTCCACATTCAGGATTTTGCCTTTCAGCGGCAAGATCGCCTGGAAGGCACGATCGCGCCCTTGCTTCGCCGAACCGCCGGCGCTGTCACCCTCAACGATAAACAATTCGCTTTTCGCTGGATCGCGTTCCTGACAATCCGCCAGCTTGCCGGGAAGCGACGACACATCCAGCACGCCCTTGCGCCGCGTGAGTTCACGCGCCTTGCGCGCCGCTTCGCGCGCGGTTGCCGCATCCAGGATCTTGCTTACCAGATCCTTGGTTTCCTTGGGATGGGTTTCAAACCAGTGGGAGATCGCATCAGCACAAGCTATTTGCACCACCGGCTGCACTTCAGATGATACAAGCTTTTCTTTAGTCTGGCTGCTGAATTTCGGATCGGGTACCTTCACCGAAAGCACGGCGGTCAGGCCTTCGCGCATGTCTTCGCCCGTCAGCGCAGTCTTTTCTTTCTTGGCGATGCCTTCCGCAACCTTCGCCACCACGCGCGTCAGCGCCTGGCGGAAGCCGGCCAGATGCGTGCCGCCATCGCGCTGCGGGATGTTATTGGTGAAGCAAAGCATCGTCTCGTGATAGCTGTCATTCCAGCGGAGCGAGAGCTCAACCTTGATCCCATCCTGTTCCCGCGCCGCGAGGCTGATTGGCGTTGCGAACAACGGTGTCTTGCCCTTGTCCAACCATTCGACAAAGGCCGTGAGGCCACCATCAAAATGAAACTTGGTTTCCTGCGCTTCCGCATGGCGTTCATCACGCAGCGCAACGTGCAAGCCAGAATTCAGGAAAGCCAATTCGCGCAGGCGCCGTTCCAGCACTGCAAATTCAAATTCCGTGCGTGTGAAGATCAGCGGCGATGGCTTGAAGGTCACTTCCGTGCCATTCGGGTGATCCGATGCGCCAAGCGCCGTACAGGGCACTACAGTGTCACCATGTTCAAAGCGCAGCCGATATTCCTGCCCGCCGCGCCAGATGCACACCTGCATCCATTCGGACAGTGCGTTGACCACCGCGGCGCCAACACCGTGCAAGCCACCGGAGACCTTGTAGGAATTCTGGTTGAACTTGCCGCCGGCATGCAGCCGCGTCAGCGCCACTTCAGCCGCGCTGATGCCTTCTTCCGCATGGATATCAACCGGAATGCCACGCCCATCATCGCGCACCGTGACGCTGCCATCACCATTCAGCGTGACTGAAACGGCCGAAGCAAAACCCGCCTGCGCTTCGTCCACCGCATTATCAACGATTTCAAAGGCCATATGATGCAGGCCCGAACCATCATCGGTGTCGCCAATATACATGCCCGGCCGTTTGCGCACCGCTTCCAGCCCGCGCAAGACGGTGATGGAAGCGCTGTCATAGGCTTCGGTTTCGGCGCGCGGCTCATCGCTCATGCCGGTAACGGGCTCCTGCTTTGGGGATGCGAAAACACTAGAGTCTTATAGCGTTTTTCAGCACAAAACGCGACCCCGGCACAAGGCTCTTCGCGGCTTTTCCGAAGGCGATCAGCGCAGGGCAAAAAGTCTGCCATTACCCGCGCCAAAGACCTGCCCAATACCAGCCAGCGGGGCGAAAACCTCAGCATCCGTGCCGGTCATGAAAACCTGCGCGGGCAGGGCGGCAAGGGCTGCGAAAAGCGCCTCCCGCCGCGCGGGATCAAGATGCGCGGCCACCTCATCCAGCAGCAGCAAGGGCGCGAAGCCACGGGCTTCGGCAATGAGCGACGCATGGGCCAGCACGACTGACACCAGCAGTGCCTTTTGCTCTCCGGTTGAACAGAATTCGGCGCTGATGCCCTTGGGCATATGGATCAAGTTCAAATCCGCCCTATGCGCCCCGCGCGCCGCTCCGCTCGCTGCCGCATCGCGCCGCCGTTCAGTGGCCAGGCCCTGACGCAGCGCATCTTCCACTGCGAGTGCTGGGTTTTCCACCAAACCCGCCGTGATGGGGCAAGAGATGTCCAACCGCGCCACCGGAAAGGCGCCTGTGGCGCGGCCCGCCGCAAGCTCGGCATTCAGGCGCAGCATCAAAGCGCGCCTTGCCGCCGCCACCGCCACCGCATGCCGCGCCATGGCATCTTCCAGCCCAGCCAGCCAGGCAGGGTCCGCACGGCCTTCCACGAGCAGGCGGTTACGCTCGGCCATCGCATTGTCATGCGCCGCCACTTCGCGCGCATGGCCAGGCTCCAAGGCCCAAACCAGCCGATCCAAAAAGCGCCGCCGCCCGCTGGCCCCTTCCTGAAACAGCCGGTCCATTTGCGGCGTGATCCATACGGCAGCCATGCGTTCGGCCAGCATCGCCTGGCTGCGCAAGGCCTGCCCGTCCAGGCGATAGATGCGCCGTTCCGTCGCCCCTTCTGGGTCCGTGCCGGTGCCGATTTCCATGGGGCCGGCGCGGGTTTCAAATCGCCCTGCCGCCGCCCAGGGCAGGCCCGCACCTTCTTCCTGCCGGCCAATTTCGCCAATGCGCGCACCACGCAGGCCGCGCCCGGGTGCGAGCAGCGATATCGCTTCCAACAGATTGGTCTTGCCCGCGCCGTTTTCGCCTGCGATGCAAATCAGGGATGCGCCAAAGCGCGCATCCAAGCCCCGCCAGGACCGGAAATCCGTCAGCCGGAGACGCGCAAGGAAAAGCCCCGGCGCCGTCACACCCGCATCGGCATCAGGACGAAAAGCGCTTCCGGCCGGGATGCGTCGCGCACAACGGTCGGCGCTGCGCCATCGGCGAACATGAATTCAAGCTTGTCTTCGACCAGATCAGTGATGTCGGACAGATACCGTGCCTGGAACCCAATTTCCAAAGCGCCGCTGGTGTAGGCGACATCATCGCCTTCCAGATCTTCCTGCGCTTCACCTTGATCGGGGCTCGCAGCCGAAACACGCAAATGATTGGTGCCGAGGCTGAGCTTCACCGGACGCGATCTTTCGCTGCTGATCGCCGCCACACGCTTCACCGCATCAGCGAAATCCTTACGCGGCACAACAAGCTTCTTGTCATTGCCGCGCGGGATCACGCGTTCATATTCGGGGAAGGTGCCATCAATCAGCTTGCTGGTGAGCGTGACGGTGCCAAGCGCGAATTGCACCTTGGTGTCCGATAGCCGCACCGCGATCTCGTCCTGGGTTTCTTCAGCAAGCTTGCGGATTTCATTCACGGTCTTGCGGGGGATGATTACGCCCGGCATGGCCTTCGCCCCTTCCGGCAGCGATTCTTCCACACGTGCCAGGCGATGCCCATCGGTCGCAACAGCGCGCAGCACCGGCTGGCCTTCGCTTTCGGTCGCGTGGATATAGATGCCATTCAGGTAATAGCGCGTTTCTTCTGTGGAGATCGCGAATTTCGTGCGGTCAATCAAATCGCGCAGCACGCCGGCCTTGATGCTGAATTGCACCGGCATGCGCCCTTCTGTCATAGAAGGGAAATCATCCACCGCCAGCACCGCGAGGCTGGTATTGAAACGGCCAGAGCGCAGTGCGAGCGGTCCATCGCCGCCGCCATGGTCGAATTCAACGCGCGCTCCTTCGGGTAGGTTGCGGATGATCTCATAAAGCGTTGCCGCCGGCGCCGTGGTGCGCCCCGCGCGTGCCACCGTGACTCCCGCGATATCTTCCACCACCGCAATTTCCATATCCGTCGCGGTCAGTTTCAGCGCGCCGCCAGAACTCGCTTCGATCATGACATTGGCAAGGATGGGGATGGTGTTGCGCCGTTCCACCACGCTTTGCACGTGGGTCAGTGCCCTGAGCAATACCGCCCTGTCAACCGAGTATTTCATCGTTCCGACGCCCCGATCCTGTTGTGGCGATCTCAGCCGCGGCCAGATGGGCCCCGGGGGTGAACCGCCAGTGAAAACCTGCCCGGGCGACAAGGCTGCCGAATCGGCGCAAACATCCACCCGAAACTGCTTTTTCATACCAGCCTGGAAGAGGCCAGAAAAGCGGCCTAATCTCTGGAAATCGTGCTCTGGCGGGCCGGGCTTAGCCCCTCAGGTTTCCAGCATGCGCCGGAGCAGTTCCACATCCTCGGCGAAGGACCCGTCGCCCTGCATCAGCTCCGCCACACGAGAGACGGCATGCATAACGGTCGTATGGTCCCGATTGCCAAAGCGCCGCCCGATTTCGGGGAGTGACCGCGATGTCAGCTGCTTCGCGAGATACATCGCCACCTGCCGGGGCCGCGCCACATTGCGGGCACGCCTGGCGGAGGACATGTCGGTCAGGCGGATATTATAATGCTCGGCGACCTTGCGCTGGATTTCCTCAATCGTGACGCGCCGGTCATGGGCGCGGAGGATGTCGTGCAAAACCTCCTGTGCACCTTCGAGGGTAATGGGCCGGCCAAACAGATTGGCCCAGGCAATCAAACGATTAAGCGCGCCTTCCAATTCCCGCACGTTGGAGGTTATCTTATGCGCCAGAAATTCCATGACGCGCGCCGGCACTGCAACGCCCGATGGCGCTGCCTTGGCTTCCAGGATGGAAATGCGCAATTCGTAAGTGGTAGCGTGCAGATCAGCGACCATGCCGCAGCCAAGGCGCGTGCGCAGCCGGTCTTCAATGCCGGACAGGTCGGATGGCGATTTGTCGGCGGAAATCACAATCTGCTTGCCGGCATCCACCAGCGCATTGAAGGTGTGGAAGAATTCTTCCTGCGTATTGTCCTTGCCGATCAGGAATTGCAGGTCATCCACCATCAGCACATCAACCGAACGCAGCGTTCCCTTAAATTCCATGGTGGATTGGCTGCGCAGTGCCGCAATGAAGCGGTACATGAATTTCTCAGCGCTCATATACGCAACATGGCGCGTAGGGTGCTGTTCGCGGATGGCCCAGGCAATGGCGTGCATCAGATGCGTCTTGCCAAGCCCGACACCGCCATAGAGGAACAGAGGATTGAAGCCAGGCAGGGCAGGCTTTTCCGCCACGCGGCGCGCGCAGGCATGCGCGAATTCATTCGGCTTGCCGACGATGAAGGTCTCGAAGGTTAAGCGCGGATCAAGCGGTGCGGACCAATCGCCGCGCGGATCGATCGCGCGGGGCGCAGCGCTGATCAGGCTTTCCGCCAAGGGCTGCGGGCCATTTGCAAAAGCCTCTCCCGCAGCCGCGCGGCTGCCGGCCGTCACACGAAGATCAACGCGGCGGATGGCAGGATTTTGCTGCTGCCACAAAGTACGAAGCCGATCGCCATAATGGCTGCTCACCCAATCGCGCAAAAAGCGCGTGGGCAATGTGATGGTCGCTTCGTCACCATTCACGGAAGCAAGGGTCATTTGCCGAAGCCAGCTGCGAAATTCCACATCGCCCACCTCTTCGCGCAGCTTGGCGCGGATACGGGCCCATGCTTCGGCCCAGGCAGCGAGTCCGTGTTGAGGCGTGCCATCGCTTAGCTTTTCCGTGCTCCGCAAAACACTTCCCCCCTCATACTACCCAATTTTCTTTCCAAGCGCATCATGCGGCGGAGCACGACAAAAGATCAATAGCAAAAAAACCTGAATGACAAATTTCCAAAAATTTCGCGATGCAATTTTATTTTTTTCTTGACTAAGAAATTGCACTCGTCAGCGGAAGAGCCCATGGCCATCGCACATGAAACGCAAACAAAAATGACGCGCTGCCGAAGCAACACGTCTTCATGTCAAATGAAAAAAGGAAATTGCTCGCCGTCAGGCGCCGACAGATTTCACACGCGCCGAAAGCCGCGACAATTTCCGCGCGACTGTATTGGCGTGCAACACACTCTTGGTTGCAGCGCGCTGCATTTCGGGTTGCGCCGCGCGAAATGCTTCCTGCGCTGCGGCCTTGTCGCCCGACTTCACCGCTTCTTCGACCTTGCGCAAAAAACTGCGCACGCGCGACTTGCGTGCCTTGTTGCGCGCAGTGCGTTTTTCAGTCTGACGGATGCGCTTACGAGCGGAAGCATTATTGGCCATGATCTGTCTGTTCAAACCTGAATGATGAAGGGACGATTTTTCACCAGAGTAGAGCGTCGTTCTAGACCTGGAGCATGCTTCGCGTCAAGTCGGATCAGCGACCTGGGCTCCAAATGCAGCAGCACCGCTTTTCTTTGGCTTCCGACCCGCTAAATGCAAATCCATGAAGCGTTTCTGGGAAGCGGCCCTGGCCGTGCCAAGGCTTGAAGGCAGCTATGGGGTGGTGCTGGATGGCCGCCCTTTGCGGCTGCCGGGCGGCAATATCCTCACCACCAAAAGCCGCCCCTTGGCGGAGGCGATTGCCGAGGAATGGCACCAGGCCGGCGGCACCAAGGGAGGCGCATTGCGCCAGGATGATGTCCCCCTGTCCCGGCTCTTGGGCGCCGCCCAGGAACGGATCGCGCCAGATCCGAAGGCCATGGTCGAAGACCTCGCCAGATATGGTGAAACTGACCTGCTCTGTTACCGGGCCGAGGATCACCGCCTGGCCGCCCGGCAGGCGGAAGCCTGGCAGCCAGTGCTGGACTGGGCCGCGCTGGCCCTGGATGCGCCGCTTAGCACCACGCGGGGCCTGATGCCGGTGCCGCAAGCCCCTGCAAGCCTGGCCGCCCTTGAGGCCGCCGTTGTGCGGCATGATGCGGCGGGGCTGGCCGCGCTCGGTGTTGCCGTGCCGGCCTTGGGCAGTCTGGTGCTTGGCCTCGCCCTCAGCCTTGGGCGGCTGGATGCCGAGGAAGCGCATCGCCTGGCCACCGTGGATGAGCTGTATCAGGAGGAATTCTGGGGCAGCGATGATGAAGCCGCAGCGCGCCGCGCGGATCGGTTGGCTGAGGTCAGGCTGGCGGCGCGTTTCATGGCGCTGATAGCGGGATGAGGCCATCGCATTGTCGCGCCGGCGATTTCATTGCCCGGGCTTTCGGCCTAATAAGCAGCCATGAAGCCGCTGATCCTGACCATGGGTGAGCCCGCCGGGATCGGCGCGGAAATCACCGCCGGCGCCTGGCGCGCCTTGCGCGGCAGCGGCCCGTGTTTTGCGCTGATTGACGATGCGACGCGCGATTTCGGCGTACCGGTGGCGCGGATTTCGGTGGCTGAGGAGGCGGGTACGGCCTTCTGGCAGGCGCTGCCAATCCTGCATCGTCCCCTGGCCGTGCCGGTCGTCCCCGGCAAGCCCAACCCAGCCCATGCAGGCGCCGTAATTGGAGCGATTGAGGAAGCAGTGGCGCTCGCCAAATCGGGCCGCGCGGCGGGTGTGGTGACCAATCCGATCCAGAAGGCAAGCCTGACCGCCGCCGGCTTTCCGCATCCCGGCCATACGGAATTCCTCGGCGAATTGGCCGGCACCAGCGTGCCACCCGTGATGATGCTGGCCAGCCCGGAACTCCGCGTTGTGCCGGTGACGGTGCATGAGGCTTTGGGCAAGGTGATTGCACAGCTGACGCCCGCATTGATCCAGGAGACAACGCGCATCGTGGACGCGGCGCTCAAGCGCGATTTCGGCATTGCCGCGCCGCGCCTCGCGATTGCAGGTTTGAATCCTCATGCCGGGGAAGCCGGTACCATGGGGCGGGAGGAAATTGACATCATTGCCCCCGCAATTGCGGCGCTTCGCGCGGAAGGCATTGATGCGCGCGGGCCGATGCCGCCCGATACCATGTTCACGGCGCTCGCGCGGCCTGGCTATGACGCGGCGATCTGTCTTTATCACGATCAGGCACTGATCCCGATCAAGACGATTGACATGGCAGGTGGCGTCAATGTGACACTCGGGCTTTCCATCATCCGCACCAGCCCCGACCACGGCACGGCCTTGGATATTGCCGGCAAGGGGCTGGCCGATCCTGCTTCGCTGATGGCGGCCATCCGGCTCGCTTGGCAGCTTGCTGAAAAAAGAGGTTTGGCGTGAAGCATCTCGACCTATCGGTGAATGTTGATCATGTGGCGACACTGCGCAATGCGCGTGGTGGGACGCATCCCTGCCCTGTAGAAGCTGCACGCATCGCGGTGGAAGCCGGGGCGGATGGCATTACCGTTCATCTCCGTGAAGATCGCCGCCACATCAGGGACCGCGATGTAGGGCGTATTCGTGCGGAGATCACGGCGCCGCTCAATTTCGAAATGGCGGCGACCGAGGAAATGGTTGCCTTCGCCGAGCGTATCCGCCCGCCTTGTTGCTGCATCGTGCCGGAAAAGCGTGCGGAGCTGACAACGGAAGGCGGCTTGAACGTGCTGCGTGCCGGGCCGTTTTTGCGCGACGCCGTCGCGCGGCTGCGGGCGGCCAATGTGCGCGTTTCGATTTTCATTGAAGCCGATGCGGCGCAGATCGAAGCGGCTGCGGCGATTGGTGCGGCTGCGATTGAATTGCATACGGGCACCTATGCCGAAGGGCCGGTAGCCGACAGGCCCAGGCAATTGGCGCGCTTGCAGACAGGTGTTGCAGCGGCACGGCGCGCGGGCTTGCTCTGCCATGCTGGGCATGGACTGAGTTATGACACGGTAAGCGATATTGCGCGGATGGAGGAGGTGACCGAAATCTCTATCGGCCATTTCCTGATTTCGCAGAGCATCTTTGAAGGCCTGCCCGCCGTCGTGCGGCGCTTCAATGCGCTGATCGCCGCGGCGCGGAGCGCGTAATGCCCCCCACTCAAAATGCGATGCCCCTTATTCAAAACCCGTAAAGCCGAGCGGGGTTTTCGACAAGCACGCGGTAGCGTTCCGCATCACTCGGCGCCCATTGGCCCAACAGATCGAGCAAATGGCCATCTTCCGGCATCCAATGCTGCAAACTTGGATGCGGCCAATCCGTGCCCCACACGGCGCGATCCGGCGCGGCATCCAAAAGCGCACGCGCGAAGGGTGCAACATCGGCAAAGGGCGGCCCGTCAGAGAGGCGATAGCCGGAAATCTTCACCCAGCATTGCGGGCTTTCCAGCATCTTGAGCAACGCCTCGAAGCCCGCACCATGCAGCCCTTCGCTGGTTTTCACCCCGCCCATGTGATCCACCACCACCGGCACTGGTAGTGTCGCCAGACGCGGCGCCAATTCCGGTATTTGATGGCCCTCGGCATAAAGCTGCAAATGCCAGCCGAGCGGTGCGATGCGCCGCGCCAAAGCTTCCAACCGTTCAAGCGGCGTGCCATTGCCGCTGACAGCATTGAAGCGCACGCCACGCGTGCCGCGCGCATGCAGTTTCCTCAGCGCAGCATCATCAAAACTATCGTCAATCACGACAACAACGCGCGCGCGGTCCAGGCCGAATTGTTCCGCGGCATCAAGCGAGACGTCATTCCGCGTGCCATAGACACTTGGCTGCACAATCACCATGCGTTCAATGCCAAGTGCCGCGGCCATGCGCTGGTAATCGGCAATGGTCGCTGCCTGCGGGTCATAATGCCGCCCAGCATCGAGCGGGAAGCGATCATAGGGCCCAAAGATATGGAAATGGCAGTCGCAGGAAAGTGCTGGCGCGCGCCAGGAAGGGCGCGGCGTGGTGGCGAGTGACGGCAGGCAGGGCTTCATGGCAGGTCCCTTGTCATGCACCCCAACCGGCGAAACGCGCAAATTCCCGCGCCGGCGCGCGTTCCGTCACCAAGCCATTCTCCACCGCATCCGGGTCCGCATAGCCAAGCGCCATGCCGCAGACAAGCATTTGCTCAGGCGGGATTTCCAGCATGATTTGGATGGTGCGGTGATGGGGCATGAAGGCCGCTTGCGGGCAGGTATCCAAGCCCATGCCGCGCGCTGCCACCATCACATTTTCCAGGAACATGCCGTAATCCAGCCAGGAACCCTGTTCCAGATCGCGATGGATGGTGAAGATCAAGCCAACCGGCGCGCCAAAAAAAATCAGATTGCGGCCATGTTGCGCGCGCATGCGTTCGTTCTCGCCCTTCGCAATACCGAGCAGCGCATAAAGATCCCAACCGACCTTGCGGCGGCGGCCGTGATAGGGCTCAAAAAACTTGCGCGGATAGTATTGGTATTCGGCTTCCGGGGTGATGCCGCTTGCGTGTTCCGCCATCAGCGTATCGCACAAGCGCTGCAGTGGTGCGCCGGTCAGGGCATGCACCTTCCAGGGCTGGATATTGCTGCCCGAAGGGGCGCGCGCCGCGACATTCAGTAAATGTTCAACATCCGCCTGCGGCACGGGCTTCAGCAAAAAGGCGCGGATGGAACGGCGAGAGGTTATCGCTGCTTCCACCGCCTGTTGCGCCGCGGCGTCCGGCATCAAGCGTGCCTGGTATCAATGAATTCTACAGGCCGGCCCTGCGGCGCGCCCAGCACTTCATCATCGCGCATGGCGATATGCCCGCGCACCACTGTCATCACCGGCCAGCCGCTGCAGCGATGCCCAGCAAAAGGTGTCCAGCCACATGGCGAGACAATCCAGCTATCTTCGATTGTGCGCGTTTTTTTCATATCAACAACGGTCACATCGCCATCTATGCCAACCGCAAGCCGCCCCTTGGTCTTGGCGCCATAAATCCGCGCGGGGCCCGCACACATCAATTCGGCAAGGCGCGGCAGGGAAAGCCGCCCGGCGCTCACATGATCCAGCATCAGCGGCACTATGGTTTGAATACCCGTGAGCCCCGCCGCAGTATCGGGCCAGGGGCGTTCCTTCGCCGCGCGGGAATGCGGTGCATGGTCTGAACCGACGCAATACACCGTGCCATCGGCCACTGCCTTCCAGGCCGCTTCCAGATGCCGCGCGCCACGAATGGGCGGGTTCATCACCGCATAGCCGCCAAGCCGCCCATAGGCTTCATCGGTTTGCGTGAGGTGATTGAGCAGCACTTCGCAGCTAGCGACATCTCGGTAATCCACCAGATAGGCCAATTCCTCCGCGGTTGAGACATGCAGGATATGCGCGCGCCGCCCGGTCTTGCGCGCCAGCGCCATCAGCCGGCGCGTGCCGAGCAGCGCCGTTTCCACATCACGCCATTCCTGATGGTTGATATGCGGCATGCCGGGCGTGAACATGGGCCTGCGCGCTCGCAGGCGATATTCATCTTCCGAATGATAGCAAATGGCGCGACGGCCAGAACGCATCACCGCTTCCAGGCTTTCATCATCCTCCACCAGCAAATCTCCGGTGGAGGACCCCGCAAAAATCTTGATGGCGCAGACATTGGGCTCAAGTTCAAGCGCTGCCAGTTCCGCGATATTCGTCTTGGTGCCGCCGACATAAATCCCGATATCGCACCAGGCGTGGCCACTCACGAAATCACGCTTGGCATTCAGCCTTTCGGTATTGGTGATGGAAGGCGCGGTATTCGGCATATCGAAAACCGCCGCAAGGCCGCCCAGCACCGCAGCGCGGGTGCCGGTTTCCATGGTTTCCACCTTCGGGTCGCCGGGGTCGCGCAAATGCACATGCGGATCAATAAGGCCGGGCAGCACATGAAGCCCTTTGCAATCCAAAGTCTGCGCGGCGTCCGCCTGGGTCAGATCACCAATGGAAGCGATGCGCCCGGCGCGAATGCCGATATCGGCACGTTCCAGCCCCCAAGGCATCACACATTCTCCGCCCTTCAGGGCAAGGTCGAAAGGCGCCATGGCTTAATCCTCCGCATCTGGTGACGCTTCATCGCATTAACCTGGGGTGGGTGAAAAGATCAGAGGCCCAATTCAGGCCGCCGCGCAACCCACCCTGCTGCCTGTTCATAAGCCTGCGCGATACGCAGCAGCATGGCTTCCCCATATTTCCGCCCGATCAATTGCAGCCCCAAGGGCAGGCCGGTAGCGCCAAAGCCGCAGGGCAGCGCCAGTGCAGGATGGCCAGTGGCGTTGAAGGAGCCGGTGATGGGATGGGATTTGCGGAACGGTCCTTCATCCACATCCACCACACGCGGCGCGGCGGTTGGGTTCCCCGCACATAAAATCGCATCACAACCGGCCAGCACCGCATCCACCTCAACCGTGGTGATCCTGCGCAGCCGCTGCGCCTGAACATATTCTCCGCCGGTGACGAAGGCGCCCATCATCAGGCGTTCGCGCGTCACGCGGCCATAATCCTGCGGGCGGGTGCGCAGCCACTCACCATGAATGGCGAAACCTTCCGCGAGAAGAATGGTCTGAATGCAGGCATCCATGCGCTGCTTGCTGGGCAGCACCACATCAACAATCCTGGCCCCCAGCGCGCGCCATTGTTCGGCCGCCGCATCCACCGCGGCCATAACTTCTTGATCCACCCCCGCTTCAATGTCGTAGGCACGCGCGCGCCCGATCGTGAGGCCCGTAACGCCCTTGCGCAGATCGGCGCCGTAATCCGGCACGGCTTCCGGCGCCGAGCCCGGATCGCCCGGATCATACCCAGCCAGCAACTGCATTGCCAAAGCGCAATCCGCGACCGTGCGCGTCAGCGGCCCCGCATGATCCAGCGTGAATGAAAGCGGCACCACGCCGCGCCGGCTGATCACGCCATAGGTGGCCTTCATCCCAACCACGCCACAAAAAGTGGCGGGCAATCGGATGGAACCGCCCGTGTCACTGCCCATGGCAAGCCCGACCATGCCAGAGGCGACGGCAACGCCGGAACCGCTGCTTGACCCGCCAGCGAAATGGGCGGTGTTCCAGGGGTTTTTCGCATTGGGGAAGGGCAGTACATCGGTGGGGCCGCCACGGGCGAATTCATGCGTCGAAAGCTTGCCGAGCAGCACCATGCCGGCGGCTTCCAGCCTGGCGGTGCTGGCAGCGTCTTCGCGCGCTACATTGTCAATCAGCAGCTTGGAATGTGCCGTGGTACGCACCCCGGCCACATCGTAAATATCCTTGAGTGCATAGGGGATCCCATGCAAAGGCCCGCGCTTTCTGCCGGCCTTGATCTCAGCCTCGGCCAGGGCTGCAGCGCGGCGCGCGCGATCAGCCGTGATGGTGATAAACGCATTCAGCTTCGGATCAAGCGCGGCAATGCGCGCGAGCGCCGCTTCCGTCAGCGTGACCGGCGAAAGCGTACCAGCAGTAATGCCGGCTGAGGCTTCCGCGAGGGAAGGAACATGCGCACTCATTTAGGGCCGCCTCGCCGCGTCATGACGCGGCGAACCGCCTCCAAAATTTTGTTTGATCGCATTTTCCGAGTCGCCAAGCGATCCTGCTTGGCTCGAAAATGCTCGGGGCCCCGCCGGCTGCGTCAGCGCGAAAGCAGGTTCAGTCGTGAGCGGCATGGCTTCATTGAGAAGCTTCCGCATGTCAAGCCATGCGCGAAAGCCTTCCATCATCGCGGCCCGCCGTCCCGGTGGTACAACTACCCCGGCGCGCGCCAGCGCGATATCGAATTCGGTTTCGGGGTCGGGTTCGGGCATAGGGGTCTCTCCCAAGACAGGCTTCGTAGGGGTTGAGCGTCCCCTGACCCATGCCACGCGTCAAGCATGAAAAAAGGGCGCCGGCTTCAAACCGACGCCCCCGGTAAAATTCCTGCATTGCAACCTCAGCCGAGATCGAAGCGATCCAGCATCATTACCTTGTTCCAGGCAGCCACAAAATCCTTCACGAACTTTGCCTGATTGTCGTCCTGCGCATAAACTTCCGACAGGGCGCGCAATTCGCTGTTGGAACCAAACACCAGATCAACCCGTGTGGCGGTCCATTTCACATTGCCGGTCGCGCGGTCACGGCCTTCGAAGATATCGGCGCTATCAGAGACAGCCTTCCAGGCCGTGCCCATATCCAGCACATTGACGAAGAAGTCATTCGTCAATTGGCCCGGACGCTTGGTGAAAACACCATGCTGCGCCTGGCCGACATTGGCATTCAGCGCGCGCATGCCGCCCAACAGTACGGTCATTTCCGGCGCGGTAAGCGTCAGCAGCTGCGCCTTATCAACCAGCTGTTCTTCCGCCTTCACCGCATAGGCAAGCTTGCGGTAATTGCGGAAACCATCCGCTTCTGGCTCAAGCACCGAGAAGCTATCGGCATCCGTCTGTTCAGCCGTTGCATCGGTGCGGCCCGGCGTGAAGGGCACCGCAACGGCATGGCCAGCGGCCTTCGCAGCCCACTCCACAGCAGCGCAACCACCCAGCACAATCAGATCGGCCAGCGAAACCTGCTTGCCATCCTGCGCCGCAGCGTTGAACGCCTTTTGCACGCCTTCCAGCGCAGCCAGCACCTTCGCAAGCTGCCCCGGCTGATTGGCTTCCCAATCCTTCTGCGGTGCCAGGCGCATGCGCGCGCCATTGGCGCCACCGCGACGGTCCGAACCACGATAGGTGGAAGCGGAAGCCCAGGCGGTCGCGACCAATTCGGAAACGGAAAGACCCGTCGCCAGGATTTGTGCCTTCAGCGCCGCAATATCGGCGGCATCCACCAACTTATGTGTTACCGCCGGCACGGGGTCCTGCCAGATCAGATCTTCCTTCGGCACATCGGTGCCGAGGTAGCGCACCTTCGGCCCCATATCGCGATGCGTCAGCTTGAACCAGGCGCGCGCGAAGGCATCGGCGAGCTTATCTGGGTTCTTCAGGAAGTTACGCGAAATTGGCCCATAGATCGGGTCCAGCTTCATCGCCATATCCGCTGTGGTCATGATCGGCGCATGACGCTTCCTGGGATCATGCGCATCCGGCACGGCATCAGCCAAGGCGCCATTGGCGGGGATCCATTGATTCGCACCAGCCGGGCTTTTCGTCAGCACCCAATCATGGTTCAGCAGGTTCTCAAAATAATTATTGTCCCACTTGGTCGGGTTTGTGGTCCAAGCACCTTCAATGCCGCTGGTGATGGCATCGCCACCCATGCCGGTGCCGAAGCTGTTCTTCCAGCCAAAGCCCATCTGTTCCAGCGGCGCCGCTTCCGGTTCCGGGCCCACATTACTTGCGGGGCCGGCGCCATGGCACTTGCCGAAAGTATGGCCACCGGCGACTAGGGCCACGGTTTCTTCGTCATTCATCGCCATGCGGGCGAAGGTTTCGCGAATATCGCGGCCAGAGGCGATCGGGTCCGGCTTGCCATTCGGGCCTTCCGGATTGACGTAAATCAGGCCCATCTGCACGGCAGCGAGCGGGTTTTCCAGAATGCGGTCGCCCGTATAGCGCTTGTCATCCAGCCAGGTTTCTTCAGTGCCCCAATAGATATCCTGTTCCGGTTCCCATATATCCATGCGCCCACCGCCAAAGCCGAAGGGCTTCAGGCCCATGGATTCAATCGCGCAATTGCCGGCCAGGATGAATAGATCGGCCCAGGAAATCTTGTTGCCGTATTTCTGCTTCACCGGCCACAATAGGCGGCGTGCCTTGTCCAGATTGCCGTTATCGGGCCAGGAATTTTCCGGCGCGAAACGATGCGCGCCGGTGGAAGCACCACCCCGGCCATCGGCGGTGCGATAGGTGCCGGCAGCATGCCAGGCCATGCGCACAAAGAAGGGGCCGTAATGCCCGTAATCCGCCGGCCACCAGGGCTGAGACACCGTCATCAGCGCAAAAAGGTCGCTCTTCAATGCCTGCAGGTCGAGCTCCTTGAACGCCTCGGCATAGCTGAAGCCGGCATCCATCGGGTTGGATTTCGCGGATTGCTGGCTCAGGATGCGCAGGTTCAACTGATTGGGCCACCAATCATTATTGGCGCGTGTGGTGAAGCGCGCCGCGGTGGGCTTGCCATGCATCACCGGGCATTTGGCCATGCTTTGGTTCGTGTCCATCTCTCTCTCCGCTACTGGCTATGGTTCGGGGCGAAGCCCGCCCCGCTGACATGGCGCCGGATCACGCCTTGCCCAGACGTCCCGGCACTCTGCGAAAGTGACTAGGCCAGCCTAGGCAAACTGTCTAACTCATAATTTTGAAGTTTTTAATTCACGGGCTGGATGATCCATCAGGTCAGGGTCTGGCCGCCATCCACGACAAGGGTCTGCCCCGTGATCCAGCCCGCGAGGGGGGATGCCAGGAACAGCGCAGCATTGGCCACTTCTTCTGGCGTGCCGTAGCGGCCGAAGGGGATACTCGCCAAGATTCGCCCGTATAGTGTGGGGTCGGTGGTTTTGCGTTCTTCCCACATGCCGCCCGGGAATTCGATGGATCCCGGCGCAATGGCATTCACGCGCACGCCATCCTTGGCGAGGCCCGCCGCCTGGGATGCCGTGTAATTGATGACCAGCGCCTTCACCGCCGCATAGGCCGGCGTGCGCACCGAAGGCCCAAGGCCGGAGATGGAGGTGGTATTCACGATGCACCCCTTAGCCGCGCGCAAAAAAGGCAGCGCGGCGCGGGAGGCGCGGACCGTCGCCATCACATCCACATCCAGGCTTTTCTGCCAGCCATCTTCCGTATCGGCCATGCCAAAGCCCGAGGCATTATTCACTAGCACATCCACGCCGCCGAGCGCCGCAGCCGCAGCCGCCACCCAGGCTTCAATCTGCGCCTGATTGGCAAGGTCTGCGGGCATGACATGGGCCGCGACACCATGGGCAGCAATCTCCGCCCGCGTGGCTTCCAGCCCGGCAGCGCCACGGGCGCAGATGGAAACCGCAGCCCCGCCGGCAGCGAAGCCCAGCGCAATAGAACGCCCAATGCCGCGGCTGCCGCCTGCGACCAAAACCTTCTTGCCGGTGAAATTAAATGTCATGGGGCCTTTCTCTCCTGATTAGGCGCCATTGTCAGGGCTTCGCGCCGCCCCGCCAAGGGGGCAATTGCGCGCGCCCGGCAAATGCCGGTTTTCGCGGCAGTTGGCTTCAGGATGGGTTGGCTTGGTTCAGGCGCTCTTCATTCACCAAAATTTCCCCGGCCAGTATCGCCATTTGGCGCCGATGATTGCCGCGCGCCCCGGCGCGCGGGTGATTGGCCTTGGGGAGCGGGAGAATATCGCGCTGCCTAGTGTCACCCACATCCGCTACCCGGAACCGCAAGGGGCGGGCGAGCAAACACATCGCTATCTGCGCCCGATGGAGGCTTCCAGCCGACGTGCGCAGGCCGTCGCGCGGGCCTTAGTTGATCTGCGCAGCGAAGGCTTCCGCCCCGATACCATCTGCTGCCATCCAGGCTGGAGAGAAGGCATGTTCCTACGCGATCTTTTCCCGCGCGCGAAATTGCTGCAACACTGCGAATATCATTTTTCATCCTCAGGCGGCGATGTCGACTTCAACCCGGCGCGCAAGGTGCAGTTGGATGAAGCCGCACGCACGCGGCTATTTAACCTGCCGCAAGCCCCGGCGCTGGAGGCGATGGATTGGGGTGTGAGCCCCACGCAGTTTCAATGGAGCCGCTTTCCCGAGATTTTTCGCCGTAAGATTTCCGTGGTGTTTGAAGGCGTGAATAGCGAACTCGCCACACCGATCGGCGCGCATCGTGTGCTTCTGTATATCCTATGGCGATATTTTTCCCTCTAGGTCTACCATTGGCACATGCATTTCCCCGGTATCTTTTGCCAGTTGTATTCGCAAACTTCACGATGGCTTTCTTCAAAATGACTGGCCGCTTTCCGTCATGGTTGGAGGATCTTTCGCCATAAAATGAACGCAGCCACTACACCTACGCGTGCCAGCCACATCCACGCAATGCACCCGCCATATGCGGCGGCGGAGGCGCTTCCGCCTGCAAGGGCGGTTCCAGCGGCAGCGCAATCGCCCGCGCCAGCAAATGCAAGCCGCCAGCCCCTCCCGCGCCGTAAAGCGCATCGCCCAAAATCGGCCACCCCATCGCCGCGCAGTGCACGCGTAATTGATGCGTCCGCCCGGTCTCCGGCACCAATTCCAGCCAGGCCATGCCAGCGCCGCGCCCCACGCAGCGCCAGCGTGTCAGTGAAGCCAGCCCATCTGCATGCGCTTCCATCCGCCAGCCCTGCGCGCGAGAGCTGATCTTGCGGATCGGCAAGGCGATTTCCCCCGCATCATCCTCCGGGCCGCCTTGCACCACCGCCCAATAGGTCTTCGCTGCCGAGCCCTTGGCGAAAATGGCGCCAAGCGCTGCCAAGGCCGGCTTGGTGCGCCCCAGCACCAGGCAACCCGCCGTATCCTGATCCAACCGATGCGCTGGCTGCGGCAAATGGCGCCTGCCCATTTGCAAAGCGGGCAACCAATCTTCCACCGAGGCACTACCGCGCGGCCCGCGATGTGTCGCAAGCCCCGCCGGCTTGTTCAGCACCAGCGCATCATCCCGCAGCAGCAGGATGCGGGATGCAACCTGATCGGGCACTTGGCCAAACCTGGCTTGCCGTGACAGGCTTTGCCCCAACATGGCCGCTCCCCTTCCTCCGCCGCGTGTTGTCTGCCTTGGCAATGTTGTCGCCGATCATGTGTTCCGGGTGATGGATATACCTCAACCGCCCGCGAAAATCGCCGCCCGATCCTATGTGCTGAATGCCGGCGGCATGGCGGCCAATGAGGTGATTTCCGTGACCCGCCTTGGTGGTCGCGCGCATTTCTGGGGCCGCGTTGGCGATGATTTGAAGGCGCCCTTGCTGGCCGCTGCCCTGGAAGCGGATGGCGTGAAGACTGCCGGCCTCAAGCGCGTGGGGGGTGGGCGAAGCCCGGTTTCCGCCGTGCTGGTGGACCGCCATGGGGAGCGCACCATTACCGGCTTTCGCGGCGCTGATCTGGGGATAGACCCTGGCTGGCTGCCCTTGGAAACGCTGGTCGGCGCCGGGGCCTTGTGTTGCGATCCGCGCTGGCCCGAAGGTGTCGCCGCCGCCGCTGCCGAGGCGCGTCGGCTTGGCATTCCCGTGGTGCTGGACGGCGAGAAAAGCGAAACGCGCCTTCTGGTGGATTTGGTGCCGCGCGTGGATCACGCAATTTTCTCGGTCACCGGCTTGCAGAATTTCGCACCTGGTTGCGCGCCGGAAGAAGGGCTGCGCCGCGCCTTGGCCTCAGGCCCGGTGAAGCTTGCCGCCGTGACGCGCGTTGAGAAAGGTACGCTATGGCTGGCCCCCAGCATGGCCGCGCCGCAGGAAATCCCGGCCTTTCCGGTTGAGGCCACCAATACTACCGGCGCGGGCGATGTGTTCCACGGCTCCTGTGCCTTGGCGATGGCGGAGCGCATGCCGATTGAAGCCGCGCTGCGTTTCGCCTCCGCGGCGGGCGCCTTGCGCGCCCGCGATGGCACAACGCCGTATCGTGCGATGGTGGAGGCGATGTTGGCGGGGAAGTGACGCGTTACGGTTTTGCCCAGCCAATCGCCGCCCGCGCCAGCGCATCAATCGTATCTGCCACTGGAAAGGGCAGCGCCGGCCCCGCCGCGATGCCAAGCGGTATTTCCGTACACCCCAGCACCACCGCCCGCGCGCCGCGCGCCATCAGGCTGCGCGCCACTTCCGCGAGCGGTTCATAGGATTCCGCCAGCCCATTCGCCTTCACCGCCGTAACCGCTGGCGTCACGCGGCTTTGCATTTCGGCCTCGCTCGGTGTCAGGCATTCATAGCCGAGCCCATCCAGCCTTTGCTGATAAAGCCGCATCGCGAGCGTGCCCGCCGTGCCCATCACGCCAATGCGCCCGCCGGCCACGCCAAGCCGCTGCAATTCCGCGCCCGCCGCATCCACAATATGCAGAATGGGCAGGTTAGTCGCGGCACGCATGCCATCATACCAGCCATGGGCGGTATTGCAGGGAATGGCGATGGCGCCACAGCCGGCGGCTTCCAGCCCGCGAATGCCGCGCACCAGCGCGGGCAAGGGGTCTTCCCCGCCGGCAACCCGCGCCGCCGTGCGGTCCGGTACGCGCGGGTCAGACCACAGGATCGTCGGGATATGGTCCTGATCACGCTCTGCCGGTGTCAGCAGCGTGAGGCGCTGCACGAAACATGCACTTGCGAGCGGCCCCATGCCGCCCAAAACGCCCAGGATTCGCGCGTCAGCCATTGAAAACATCCCCTTGGCGCGCCCCCATGGGGTGACGCGCAAGCCACAGCGCTTTATGCCACGCCGCTTGAGGACGGCACAGCGTTAGTGAGATAACCTGACATATTTAAACGATCCGCTTTGGCTCGGCGCCCTGGCTTTGACCATGGAAGCAACCGGTTTGGCTTCCAGCACGCTGGCGGGCTTGCTTGGCGTTGGTGGTGTCATCGTGATTGTGCCGCTGCTGTTCAATGTTTTTCCGCTTTTTGGCATTCCTGAGGCGGTGCAGATGAAGGTCGCCGTCGCGACCTCCCTCGCTACCATTCTCCCAACCTCTATCCAATCGGCGCGGAAGCACAGCGCGACGGAGGCGATGGATATATTGACCGATCGCGTGCCGGAAGGCGCGCCGCGCACCGCACTTGGCTTTGGCATTGGTTCGGTCAGCGCCATGATGGGCATTGGCGGCGGCACGCTTGGGGTGCCTTTGCTGTCCTTGCTTGGCTACCTCATCCGCGCCGCAGTCGCGACCGCATCGGCCTTTGGCGTGATTATCGCCATTCCAGCGACGATTGGCCGGATCTGGGGCGGGTGGAGCTATCCGCGCGTGCCGCGCTTCTCATTCGGCTATATCAGCCTGATCGGCTTTGCGCTGATTGCGCCCACGTCAATCATCAGAACCCCTTGGGGCGTGAAGCTTGCGCATAGCATCCCGCCTTTGGTGCTGACGCGCGCCTTCGCGGTGTTTCTGGCAATCACGAGTGCGCGGATGTTTTGGTCAATCTTTACGTGAACCAAGCCATGCCAGCTTCGCCTTGAGAATTTCCTCAAGGCGATGATCCATTTCCTCTGCCGAGATGAACCAGCCGGCACGCCGCTGCTCGAGCATTTCCGCAAGCGCCGCGCGCTCCAAGGCTTCAGTTTCCATTTGCTGATCCTGCGATGCAAACTTTTGTTGCGACACCAATCGTATGCTCGGAAGGCTGAAGCTTCACCCCCCCCCGCCGAAACTCTTCCCCCCGATACCCCTGCGCGAACAAAAGCGCCCGCAAATCCGCGTGATCCACCCGCGCCCGCGCTGCTGCCGCCACCACGGGCTTGGCCTTGAAGGCAATGCCGAGCCCAGCCTCGCCCAGCATGGATAGATCATTCGCGCCATCACCCACGGCCAGGCTCGCCGCCAGATCAAGCCCTTCTTCCGCTGCCAGGCGCTTCAGCGTAACCAGCTTGGCGTTGCGGCCCAAAATGGGCTCGCCTACCTGGCCGGTCAGCCGGCCGGCCTCATGCAACAGGGTATTGGAGTAATGTTCATGAAAGCCGAGCCGTTCCGCGACCCGGCCCGTGAAAAAGGTGAAGCCACCCGACACCAGGGCGCAGCGCGCGCCATGGGCACGCATGGTCGCCACCAATTCCTCGGCGCCGGGCATCAGCGCGGTGGTGGCCCAGGTGCGCTCCAAAGCCTCCAGCGCCAGGCCCTTCAGCATGCCAACGCGTTCCCGCAGCGCGCCTTCGAAATCCAATTCGCCATTCATGGCGCGGCGCGTAATGGCCGAGATTTCGTCCTTGAGCCCAGCCTCACCCGCCAGCTCATCGAGTGTTTCACTGGTGACCATGGTGCTGTCCATATCGGCAATGAGCAGCCGCTTGCGCCGCCCGGCTGCCTCCTGCGCGATGGCATCCACCGGGCTGCCTTCCAGCGCCGCACGCGCCGCGCGATCCGCGTAATCCAGCGGCAGGCCGGCGAAGGGGATATCTGCGGCCTCATGCGCGGCAAGCGGCGCCACGGCACTGACTTCAGCGCCTGCATCGCGCAGCGCCGCGGCAACCTTGGCCTGATGTTCCGGGACAAGCGCGCCGCGCGGCGCGATCAGGGTCAAAACTTTTTCCATATCCGGCCTATGCCCGCGCCATGAAGGAGTTTCAACCTAGAGCGTCCGATCCGCGGAGGTCGAATGACCGGAGCGTTAAATCGGCCGCTCAACTACCAAAGGCGCTATTCGTGGTTGGCCCGACGGCGTCCGGCAAATCCGACCTTGCGCTGGCCATCGCTGAACGCCTCGGCGGCGCCATCATCAATGCCGATAGCATGCAGCTTTATCGGGAACTCCACATCATCACCGCCCGCCCGAGTGCGGTGGATGAGGCCCGCGCGCCGCATCTGCTTTACGGCGTGCGCCCTGCCGCTGAGGCCGCCTCGGTCGCCTGGTGGCGCGTTGCCGCGCTCAACGCCATGGATGAAGCGCGCGCCGCCGGGCGGCTCCCGATTATTTGCGGTGGCACAGGCATGTATTGCGCTGCCCTCACGCAAGGCATCGCCGCCATCCCGCCCATCCCGCTGCCGGCGCGGGAAGAAGCCCGGCGCCTTCTGGCCGAAGAAGGCGCGGCCGCCCTGCATGCGCGGCTCGCGGCTGAAGACCCTGCCTCCGCCGCGCGGCTCCACCCCAGTGACAGCCAGCGCTTGGCCCGCGCCTGGGAGGTTTGGCGCGGCACCGGGCGTGGCATTGCGGCTTGGCAGGCGGAAGCCAGCGCCGCCCCCGCACCCTGGGGCTTAGCCGCCATTCTGCTCGATCCGCCACGGGCGGAACTGCGCGCTGCCATCGCCCAGCGTTGGGCGGCGATGATCGAGGCCGGCGCGGTGGCGGAAGTGCGCGCCCTGCTGGCGCAAGGGCTTGATCCGAGCCTGCCTGCCATGCGCGCCCATGGCGTGCCGGAACTCTCGGCCATGCTGGCCGGGAAGCTGACGGCAGACGAAGCCTCTGCCCGCGCCATCCTGGCGACCGGGCAATACACCAAGCGGCAGGCCACCTGGTTCCGGCACCATGAACTGGCCGCACCTGAGCGTACCTATATCATAAATACGCGATTTAAAGATTTGACGCAATTTTCGGAAAGCAAAGTAGCCAAATTTTTCGCATTTCTTGATTTTACCCGTTGACGCCCCCGATTCGAGGGTCTAACAGGCCGCCGTCGCCGGCCCGGCACCATTTGGGCCGGTTGTTCTTCATGAAGGAAGTCACCCATGTCCGCCGCGACCGAAGCCCCGCCCGCCTCCGATGCCCTGACCATGTCGGGTGCCGAGGTTGTATTGCGCGCGCTGAAGGATAGCGGCGTTGAGGTGATCTTCGGCTATCCCGGCGGCGCGGTGCTGCCGATCTATGATGCGATTTTCCAGCAAAACGCCATTCGCCACATTCTGGTGCGCCATGAACAGGCGGCGGTGCATGCGGCGGAAGGCTATGCGCGGTCCACCGGCAAGGTTGGCGTGGTGCTTGTGACCTCTGGCCCCGGCGCGACCAATGCCGTGACAGGCCTTGTGGATGCGCTGATGGATTCCATCCCGGTGATCTGCCTGACCGGCCAGGTGCCGACCCATCTGATCGGCAATGATGCCTTCCAGGAAGCTGATACCACCGGAATTACTCGCCCCGCGACTAAGCATAATTATTTGGTCAAGAAATCGGAAGACCTCGCACGCGTGATGCACGAGGCATTTTACGTCGCGAAATCCGGCCGCCCCGGCCCGGTAGTGGTTGATCTGCCCAAGGATATTCTGATCAACAAAGCGCCCTATCGGGAAGCAACCACGCAAAGCCATCGTTCCTATCGCCCGCGCACGGAACCCGATGCCAAGGGCATTCATGATGCGGTGCGCCTGTTGAAGCGCGCACGGCGCCCGATTATCTATGCCGGGGGAGGCGTGATCAATGCCGGGCCGGAAGCATCCCGCCTGCTGCGTGAGTTTGTGCGCACGACAGGGATGCCGTGCACCAATACGCTGATGGGGCTTGGCGCCTATCCGGCGGAAGACCCACAATTTCTTGGGATGCTTGGCATGCACGGTACTTATGAAGCTAATCTGGCGATGCATGGCTGCGATGTCATGTTCAATATCGGCGCACGTTTCGATGACCGCGTGACGGGCAGGCTCAATGCCTTCTCACCCGCGTCGAAGAAGATCCATGCGGATATTGATCCGTCTTCCATCAACAAGAATGTCGCGGTGGATGTGCCGATTGTGGGCGATGCGCGCGCCGTACTCGCCGCCATGATCGAGGCTTGGAAGGCGGATGAAGCGGCGCAGGATAAGGGCGCCATCGCCGCCTGGTGGCGCCAGATTGATGAATGGCGTGGCAAGCAGTGCTTGGCCTATCGCCAGGAAAGCAAAATCATCAAGCCGCAGCATGCAGTGAAGCGGCTTTATGAGATCACCCGCGAATTGGGGCGTGAGACCTTCGTCACCACCGAAGTTGGTCAGCACCAGATGTGGGCCGCGCAATATTTCGGCTTTGACAAGCCCAATCGCTGGATGACCTCGGGCGGGCTTGGCACCATGGGCTATGGGCTGCCGGCAGCCATGGGCGTGCAGATCGCGCACCCCGATGCACTAGTGATTGATATTGCCGGCGAGGCTTCGATCCTGATGAATATTCAGGAAATGGGCACACTCGCGCAATATCGCCTGCCGGTGAAGGTGTTCATTCTGAATAATGAATATATGGGCATGGTGCGCCAATGGCAGGAATTGCTGCATGGCGGGCGCTATTCTGAGAGCTATTCGGCATCGCTGCCAGATTTTGTGAAGCTGGCGGAAAGCTTCCATGCGGTTGGCATGCGCGCCGAAGGCATTGATGATCTTGATCGCGTGATCCGTGAAATGATCGCGATAGACAAGCCCGTGATTGCCGATATCTGTGTTGCGAAGGATGAAAACTGCTTCCCCATGATCCCATCAGGGGCCGCGCATAATGAAATGATCCTGGCACCAGGGCAGGAAGGTGGGGTCGCCGGCGTTACCGATGAAGGCAAGGTCCTGGTCTGAGGAGCGCTGTGATGTCTGATCTGAAAAATGGCCAACGCGCCGCGACCATTGCTGTACTTGTTGAAAACGAAGCGGGCGTATTGGCCCGCGTGATTGGCCTGTTTTCCGGCCGTGGCTATAATATCGATAGCCTGACGGTCGCGCCGGTGGATGAAACCGGGCGGATCTCACGCATCACGGTCGTCACCAGCGGCACGGATATGGTGATTGAACAAATCAAGGCGCAATTGGACAGGCTTGTGCCGGTGCATAAGGTTTCCGACCTTACGATCGAAGGCCCGCATCTGACGCGCGAATTGGCGCTGATCAAGATTGTCGGCAAGGGCGACAACCGCATGGAGGTGTTGCGCCTGGCCGATGCCTTCCGCGCACGTGTGGTTGATGCCACAACAGAAAGCTTCGTGCTTGAGATGACCGGCAATGCCGACAAGATTGACGCTTTCGTGGCCCTGATGCGTCCGATTGGCCTCACTGAGGTTTCGCGCACCGGTGCGGTGGCCATAGCACGCGGGCCCAAGGGAATCATGGAATAACGCAGGTGGCGGAAGCCCCGGGCAAGACAAAGGCTTTTGCCTGGGCGCTGTATGATTGGGCCAATAGCGCCTTCCCGACGGTGGTTTCGACTTTCGTCATCGCGGCCTATTTCACGCAAGGCATCGCGCCCGATCCAGTGACAGGTCAGGCGCAATGGGGTTGGATGCAGACCCTCGCTGCCTTCGCCATTGCGCTGCTTTCGCCCGTATTGGGTTCTATTGCCGATAAGGGGCGACGGCGGCGCGCCATGCTGGCGCTTTGTACGCTGCTGACGGCAAGCTTCACCGCGCTGATCTGGTTCGCGCGGCCCGACCCAGCCGATGCGCTCTATGCGCTGATCTGCATCGGGCTTGCGACCATCGCCTTTGAATTGGGCACGGTGTTCTACAACGCCATGCTGCCCGGCCTGGTGCCGGAAGAACGCATGGGAAGGCTTTCGGGCCTGGCTTGGGGGCTTGGCTATGCGGGTGGGCTCGCCTGCCTTTTGCTTTCGCTGGTGCTGTTCATTCAGCCCAACCCATCCTCCTTTGGCCTTGATCGCAGCGCCGCGGAGCATGTGCGCGCCACGGCGCTGCTGGTGGCGGTTTGGATCTTGGTGTTTGGCTGGCCGGTGCTGCTAGCGCTCCCTGACCCTGCCAGGCCGCGGCCTGGGCTGCGGTCGGCCATGCGCGCTGGCCTCGCTGAGACACGCAGCATTCTGCGCGGCCTGCCGCAGCACCCAAACATGGCGCGGTTTTTGTTGGCTCGGCTGTTTTATACCGATGGCCTCAATACGCTATTTGCCTTCGGCGCGATCTATGCCGCCGGTGTGCATGGCATGGGGTTTGAGGAAATTCTGCTGTTCGGCATTGCGATGAATGTCACGGCGGGTTTGGGTGCCGCAGGTTTCGGGCTGATCGAGGATCGGCTGGGCGCCAAGCCCACCGTGCTGATGGCGCTTGGCGCCATGATTGTACTGGGCAGTTTCCTGCTGATGAGCAATGACAAGACCTTGTTCTGGGTCCTGGCCATGGCGCTGGCGCTGTTTATGGGGCCTGCCCAGGCGGCGTCCCGCACGCTGATGGCGCGTATGGCCCCGCCGGAGGAAGTGGCAGCGCATTTCGGGCTTTTCGCGCTTTCTGGCCGCGTGACGGGGTTTCTTGGCCCGGCGGTCTTGGCGCTGGTCACCGAAGCCACCGGAAGCCAGGCCTGGGGCCTTGCGACCGTGATCGCCTTCCTCGCCCTTGGTGCGGCCATCCTGGCGCCCATGCGCGTGGCGCGCCATGGTTAAAATCCGCTTGCCTCTGCCATAGTCCCGCCGCGGATGCGTGCGACTAACCCTACATGGCAGGGGATCAATCTGAGGCCGCCTGGGCGGCGCTGATGGCTTTGGCGGCGCGGCCGGGGGCGGCGGAAATTCGCCCACTTTTCGCCGCTGATCCTGATCGTTTCGCGCGGTATTCACGCCAGGCCGGTGATATCTTATCCGATTTTTCCAAAACCGCGCTGTCGGATGACGTACTGGCCGCCTTGCTTGCGCTGGCGGAAGCACGCGATGTCGCGGGCTTCCGCGCGCGGCTTTTCGCGGGTGCGGCGATTAATGCAACGGAAGGCCGCGCCGCGCTCCATATGGCGCTGCGTGCCGCGCCCGAAGATCAATTCAGCGCGGGCACTGAAAACATCATGCCCGAACTGCTTGCGGTGCGCGCGCGGATTGAGGCCTTCACCCGCGCGGTACATGAGGGGCGCATTCCGACAGCTAAGGGTGAGCGCTTCACCGATGTGCTGAATATCGGCATCGGCGGATCGGACCTTGGCCCGGCCATGGTGGCGCGCGCATTGTGGACTCCTGATGCACCGCTGCGCGGGCATTATTTGACGAATGTAGATGGCCATGCCTGGGCGGAGATGCAAGCGAAGCTTGATCCCGCGCGCACACTGGTGTTGGTTGCCTCCAAAACCTTTACCACGCAAGAAACCATGACCAACGCCGCGCTGGCGCGCGATTGGTTGCGCGCTGCCTTGTGTGAGGCTGGTGCTTCCCAGCATATGGCGGCCCTTTCCACCAATCTTGCCGCAGCCGGCGCTTTCGGCATTTTGCCTGATCGCGTTTTTGGGTTTCGCGATTGGGTGGGCGGGCGGTTTTCGCTCTGGAGTGCGATTGGGCTTTCGCTGGCGCTAGCGCTTGGCTGGAATGCTTTTGCGCGGCTGCTTGCTGGCGCACGCGTGATGGATCAGCATTTCCGAGACGCTCCACTCACCGAAAACCTGCCGGTGCTGCTGGCGCTGGTGGAAGTGTGGCATGTAAACGGGTTGGGTTATCAACGCCGCGCCGTGCTTGCCTATGATGAACGCCTCGCGCGCTTGCCCGCGCATTTGCAGCAGGTGGAAATGGAAAGCCTCGGCAAGCGTGTGGCGCTTTCCGGTGCACCATTGCAGCGCGCGTCTGGTCCCGTGGTGTTTGGTGAAACAGGCACCAATGCGCAGCATTCTTTCATGCAATTGCTCCATCAGGGCACCACGCCGGTGCCGGTCGATTTCATTCTGGTGGCACGGCCAGATCACGCCCATGCCGATAGCCATCGCAAACTTCTCGCAAATGGTCTTGCGCAAGCCGAAGCGCTGCTGATGGGCAAGGATGAAGCGGCCGTCATTACCGAAATGCGGAGCGCTGGTATGGCAGAGGCCGAAATCACACGCCTTTTGCCACATCGCGTTTTCCCTGGTGATCGGCCAAGCGTGACCATGCTGCTGCCGCAACTTGATGCCTTCACGCTTGGCCAATTGGTCGCCCTTTATGAACACAAGGTCGCGGTGCTCGGCGCGCTTTGGGGGATCAATCCCTTCGATCAATGGGGGGTGGAGCTTGGCAAGCAACTCGCCAACGTCATCCTACCGGAAATGAGCGCCGGCGCGGCGCAAAAGCCGCATGATGCGTCAACCGCCGGGCTGATCGGCAAGCTGGCGGCGCTGTGGCCGGAAGGTCGCGCATGACCGCGCCTTATATCCAAGCACTTGCCCACGACGGCGCGCATCGCTTCAGCAAGCAAACAGCGCAAAGCCCGACACTGCTGAAGGGGTTTGGCGTGGAAGGTGATGCACATGCTGGTGTGACGGTAAAGCATCGCTCCCGCGTCGCGCACGATCCATCGCAGCCCAATCTGCGCCAGCTGCATTTGCTGCATTCGGAAATCTTTGAAGACCTCGCGCCCCAGGGTTTTGCGCTCAAGCCCGGCGATATTGGTGAGAATGTGACAACGCGCGGGCTTGATCTGCTCGGGCTTGGCACCGGCACGCGGCTGTGTCTGGGGACAGAAGCGGTCTTGGAAATCACCGGACTCCGCAATCCCTGCGCGCAGCTTGATCATTTCCAGGCAGGGTTGATGGCGGCCATGCTCGGGCGCGATGCAGCGGGCGGGTTTATCCGCAAATCCGGGGTCATGGCGATTGTGCTGCAAGGTGGCGTGCTGCGCCTGGGTAATCCGATCATCGTCATCCCGCCCGCCGGTCCGCATCGGCCCTTGCTGCCAGTGTAGAACATGCTCGATCCAAGTGGACTCACTTGACTACTCGGAAAATGCGATCAACCAAAACCTATGCAGTTTACGTGAAGGATTGTGGATGGCAATCGCCCTCATTCGCGACTCGAAGCTTCTGCTATATAGGCGCATGTTCGCCGCCCCGATCAGCGCCCCGCGCCCGGCCATTCGCCTGCTGCCCGAGACCACCGCGAACCGCATCGCGGCCGGTGAGGTGGTGGAACGCCCGGCTGCTGCGCTTAAGGAAATTGTCGAAAACGCCTTGGATGCCGGGGCGCGGCGCATTGCCGTGACCCTTGAAGGCGGCGGCATGGACCGTATTTTGGTAGAAGATGATGGCATTGGCATGGGGCCGGATGATCTGGCTCTGGCTGTCGAGCGCCACGCCACCTCCAAATTGCCGGAAGAAACCACCTTGTTCCGCATCGCGACGCTGGGCTTCCGGGGGGAGGCCTTGCCCTCCATCGGCGCGGTGGCGCGGGTTGCCATTACGTCTTGCCCGCAGGGTGGCACCGCGCATTGGATCAGTGTGGAAGGGGGCGTGAAGGGCGATGTCGCCCCGGCCTCGGGCGCGCCTGGCACGCGGGTTGAGGTAAGGGATTTGTTTTTCGCCACCCCGGCAAGGCGGAAATTCCTACGCCATCCTCGGACGGAAGCTGAACACGCTGTGGAAGCAGTGCGCCGCCTGGCGCTGGCTTGGCCAGAAGTGGCTTTTCGCGTGCAAAGCGATGGGCGGGAGGTGCTGTCCCTGCCGACAGCCGATCAGGAAGGCCGCATCAGGCAAGTGCTGGGGCCAGATTTCGCCGCCGCGGCAGTTCCGGTGGAAGCGGTTTCCGCAACCCTGGATATCAGCGGCTTGGCGGCGCTGCCTTCACATCATCGCCCGACCACGCTTGGCCAGCATCTGGTGGTGAACCGCCGCCCGGTGCGTGAACCGCTGCTGCGTGTGGCTTTGCGCGTGGCCTACCGTGATGTGATCCCGCAAGGCCGCCACCCTGCAGCGGCGCTTTTCCTGCAAGTGCCGCCGGAATCCGTGGATGTGAATGTGCATCCAATGAAGACCGAGCTTCGCTTCCGCGATGGCGAAGCGGTGCGTGGGGCCCTGATTTCCAGCTTGCGCAAGGCACTCGCGATCGGGGCCGGGACAGTGGTGGCGGTGCCCTCCCTAACCGGCGCGGCACCCGTGAGCGGCTTCAGCGAAGCGCTGCCTGTTTTACCCCAATCCATGCCGCGCCCGGCTGGGCTGCCGCAGCCGCGCCTGCCCATGGGCTTTCGCCCGCCAAGCCTGCCGCCGCCGCCCTCAGCCATGCCTTTGGATGCCGCGCATCCGCTGGGCCGTGCCGTGGCGCAGATACTCGACACCTACATCATCGCCGAAGCGGCGGATGGCGCCTTGGTGCTGGTGGATCAGCACGCTGCGCATGAACGCCTGACGCATGAGGCGCTGAGTGCGCAGCTGCGTGATGGCGGCGTGTCGGCGCAGCCCTTGCTGGTGCCGGCGGTGGTGGATATGGCGCCCGCCGATGCGGCGCTCTTGTTGGGGGCTGCGGAAGCACTCGTGCGGCTGGGGCTGGAAATTGAAGGCTTCGGCGCGGGGGCGGTGCTGGTTCGCAGCCTGCCGGTCTTGCTCGGCGCCGCCGATCCCGCGCCGCTGCTGCGCGACATAGCCGAGGAATTGGCAGTGGATGCGGAAAGCATCGCCTTGGAACGCAAGCTAGATGCGGCGATTGCGCGGCTTGCCTGCCATGGCAGCATTCGCGCTGGGCGGCGGTTGAATGCGGCCGAGATGGATGCGCTGTTGCGCCAGATGGAAGCGACCCCGCGCGCCGCGACCTGCAGCCATGGCAGGCCGACGGTGTTGAAGCTGGATGCGGCGGGGTTGGGGCGGATGTTTGGGCGGCGGTAGGCTATAGAAATAGTTTCACGCGGAACGCGCTTGGTGATTTTGGTCGCATTTTCCGAGCCGCCGAGCGAAACCGCTTGACTAGAAAATGCTTACCCCCTCATAAGCCAGTATCGCGGCCGCCAAATCCTCCCCGGCCCAGCCCACGGATTTGAAGGCAGTGATCTGATCCGCGTCTTGTCGGCCCGGATGGGCGCCACGGCAAAGTTGCGCCAAATCCGCCGCAACATGTTCCGCTGCAATCGCACCCTCAGCGATGGCCTGCACCACATCGCCGGCTTCAGCCAGGCTCCCGGCGCGGGTATCCACCACCAAAAGGGCGCGCTTCAGCGCCAGCGCATCGGCTTCGCGCATATCGGGCCGATAGGCGCCGACCAGATCAAGATGCACGCCGGGCTTGAGCGCCGCGCCGGGGATCAGCGCATCGGTAGCGAGCGTGGCGGCGCTAATGATATCGGCGGCGGCGAAATCCGGCTCAGCCACCGCCAGCGCCGGCATTCCATGCGCGGCAAGCTGCCCGGCCAAACGCGCGGCATTTTCGCCCTTGCGTGACCAGATCGCGATATCCGTGATTGGAAAACAGGCAGCATAAGCCTCGGCCAGGGCATGGGCGACCCTGCCGCTGCCCAGCAGCAGCAGGCGAGAGCTCTCGGGCCGGGCCAGATAGCGCGCGGCGAGAAGACTGGCCGCTGCCGTGCGCCGATCCGTTAATTCGCCGCCATCGAGCATGGCGAGCGGTGCACCGGTGGTGGCATCGGACAGCAAATAGCTGGCATGAACGGCAGGCAGGGCGCGCGCATCATTGCCTGGCGCGACATGCACAATCTTGACGCCGTAATGCCCGCCCGCGCGCCAGGCCGGCATCAGCAGCAGGGTGTTTTGCGCCCCGGCGCCATCATCCCAGCCGTGGCGGTGCCGAAGCGGCGCTTCGCAGCCCTGCCGGAACATCTCGGCGAGGGCTTCGATCAGCCGATCCCAGGGCAGGGCCGCCCGGATTGCTGCCTTGTCCATCTGCCGCATGCTTCTGCCTCCACCATTCCTGATGGGCATGTGGCATTGCCGCCGGGGGTTGGGAAGCTTTGGCGCGGGAATTGCTGACCTTACAAATGGATGCACCCGCGCCCAATCGGAGAACCGCGCTTGACCATGCCATTAGCCGCCGCGCCGCACAGCCTAGGCGAGGACCGGGCGAGATCCCTAAGCCGAGGCGCTTGCGGGAATGGCCTGCTATCCGGTAACGCTTTGCCTTCGTTTGTGGCAGGCTGGGCGCGGCACCGGCACGACCCGGCCCCCAGCGCCAGGATAAAGGTCAGGAGAGGCGCATAATGTCAGACACGGCGAGCGTTCCGCGCTATAAACGGCTCCCGCCCAAACGCCCGCTTCGGTTTTCCTGGTCGGATGAACGGGTGCGCGGCATATTCTGGCAAATCGTGGTGGTCGCTGCGGTCGGCAGCATGATCTATTGGCTCTGGAGCAATACCTCTCACAATCTGGCTGTTCGGCGCATTGCGACCGGCTTTGGCTTTCTGGATCGTGAAGCCGGCTTGCCGATTGCCGAAAGCCTTATCCCCTATGATCCCACCAATACCTATGCCCGCGCGCTGTTTGTTGGCTTGCTGAATACGCTGAAGGTGGCTGTGATTGGGATCGTCTTGGCCACCATACTTGGCACCGCGATTGGCATTGCGCGGCTTTCCAATAATTTCCTGCTGTCACGCATTGCTGGCGCTTATATCGAGATCATTCGCGATCTGCCGCTGCTGCTGCAATTGCTGTTCTGGTACACTATCCTGCAAGGCCTACCCGGGCCGCGCCAGGCGCTGAAGCCCATGGAAGGCGTGGTACTGTCCAATCGCGGCCTCAAGCTGCCGGCGCTGGTTTGGGAAAATCCGCATACGGCGGCTTTGGTTGTTTGTCTTCTCGGCGTTGTCGCAACCTGGGTCTATGCGCGCATGGCACGCGCCAAGCAGATGGCAGATGGCCAGCCGCGCAAGGTCTGGCCTGCCGCGCTTGGGATGATTTTGGTTTTGCCGGCAGTGGTTTGGTATGCGCTCGGCGCACCGTGGGAGATTGAATACCCCGTGCTGCGCGGCTTCAATTTCCGTGGCGGGATCAATGTCAGCCCCGAATATTTCGCGTTGCTGATCGGCCTTGTCACCTATACAGCGGGCTTCATCGCGGAAGTGGTGCGCGCGGGCATCATGTCCGTAAGCCACGGCCAGGTGGAGGCGGCGCAGGCGCTCGGGCTCAAGCAAGGTCCTGTGCTGCGCCTGATTGTGATGCCGCAGGCACTCCGGGTCATTATTCCGCCCATGACGTCAAACTATCTGAATCTCACGAAAAACTCGTCGCTCGCGGTTGCAATAGGCTACCAGGACATCGTGTCCATCACGAATACCACGCTCAATCAGACGGGGCAGGCAATTGAAGGCATTGCAATCATCATGGTGGTCTATCTTTCGATCAGTCTTTCGATCAGCCTCTTCATGAATTGGTATAATGCGCGCATCGCGCTGGTTGAACGATAAGGGGGCCAGCCATGAGCGACGCCAGCATTTCCACGGGCCCGCGCAAGTCGCCGATCACAGCGGTGGGGCCGATCGCCTGGGCCAGGGCCAATCTCTTTTCCGGCTGGCTTTCCACGGCTGTGACGCTGGCCATGGGCTATCTGCTGATCACGATGGCTCTGTCCTTCATTGATTGGGCCTTCGTGAAGGCGATCTGGTCCGTGCCGTCCAATGCACAGGGGCCGCAGACGCAGGGCTGCCGGGATTTGCAGGGTTCTGGCGCCTGCTGGGCGGTGATCGGCGAAAAGCACCGCTTCATGCTGTTTGGCACCTATCCCTATGAACAGCATTGGCGCCCGGCCCTGGCCTGTGTGCTTTTCGTGCTGCTCTACATCATTTCTGCCGTGCGGCGCTTCTGGCGTTGGGAATTGGCGCTGATTTGGGTAGGGATGCTGACCGCGATCGGCGTGCTCATGTGGGGCGGCGTCTTCGGCCTGCCCCATGTGCCACAGGAACGCTGGGGGGGCTTGCCGATCACGCTGATCCTGGCGACCTTTGGGCTCGCTTTCGCTTTCCCGCTTTCGATCCTGGTCGCGCTTGGCAGGCGTTCGTCGCTCCCAGCGATCAAGGTGCTGTGCGTTTTGTATGTGGAGCTGATACGCGGTGTGCCGCTGATCAGCTTGCTATTCATGGCGAGCGTCATGTTTCCCCTGTTCCTGCCGGAGGGGATGAATATTGATAAGCTGCTACGCGCGCAGATCGCCATTATCCTGTTTGCCGGCGCCTATCTGGCGGAGGTGGTGCGCGGTGGGCTGCAAGCCCTGCCGAAGGGGCAATATGAAGCCGCCGATGCGATGGGGCTGTCCTTCTGGCAAAAGACCGGGTTGATCATTCTGCCGCAGGCTTTGCGCATGGTGATCCCGCCCTTGGTCAATACCTTCATCGGCTTCTTCAAGGATACGTCGCTTGTGCTGATCATCGGCATTTTCGATCTGCTCACTGCCGGCAAGACCGCGATTGTGGAGCCCGCCTGGCAGGGCTTCGGTGTTGAGGTCTATGTCTTTATCGGCAGCATCTATCTGGTTTTCTGCTATGCCATGTCCAAATACAGCCGCGGGTTAGAGGCGGAGTTGAATCGCCATCGCCAACGCTGACATCCGGGAACAATCAAATGAGCGCTTCCGCTGAAATCGACCATCTTGCCTCTGCCGTCCAGGCCGATGCGCCGCCCGCCATTAAATTGGCCGGCGTGAATAAATGGTTTGGCGCGCTGCATGTGCTGCGCGATGTGAACCTTGCCGTGGCGCCCGGTGAACGCGTGGTGGTGTGCGGGCCTTCCGGCTCCGGCAAATCCACCATGATCCGCTGCATCAATCGCCTTGAAATCCACCAGGAAGGCCGCATTGCGGTGGAAGGCATTGAACTGACCGATGATGTGCGCGCCTTGGATGCGATCCGCCGCGAGGTTGGCATGGTTTTTCAGTCCTTCAATCTTTTCCCGCATCTAACGGTGCTGGAAAACTGCACCCTGGCGCCGATCTGGGTGCGGCGCATGCCGAAGAAGGACGCGGAAGAATTGGCCATGGAATTGCTCGCGCGCGTCAAGATCCCTGAGCAGGCTAAGAAATATCCGGGCCAGCTTTCCGGCGGGCAGCAGCAGCGCGTGGCAATTGCCCGCGCGCTTTGCATGCGCCCCAAGATCATGCTTTTTGACGAACCGACCTCCGCGCTTGATCCCGAAATGATCAAGGAAGTGCTGGATGTGATGGTGGAATTGGCCGGCACGGGCATGACCATGATGGTCGTGACGCATGAAATGGGCTTTGCCCGCCAGGTCGCCGACCGCGTGGTGTTTATGGATCAGGGTGAGGTGGTTGAGGTCGGCACGCCCGAGCAGATCTTCAATGCACCAAGGACCGATCGGTTGAAGCTTTTCCTGAGCCAAATTCTGCGCGGGCATTGAATACTCGCCATGCGCGGAATGCGAGTCAAAGCCCTTGCATCCCTGCGCTAAAAGCGCAGAGCGACCCCCCATGATGTTCCGCCTGAGCGCATCGCCATGAGTAGCCCCGCCACCGAGTGCCGTTCCGCGCCCTCACTCGCCCTGATCCTGGCGGTTCTGGGTGTTGTTTATGGGGATATCGGCACTTCGCCCCTTTACGCCATGCGCGCCGCCGTCAATCATTTTGAGGAAGGCGGCGTCGAATCCTGGGAAGTGCTAGGTCTGCTGAGTCTAATCATCTGGTCGCTCATTCTGACGGTCACGGTGAAATATGTCGCCTTCGTGCTGCGTGCCGATAACCGGGGTGAGGGTGGTATCCTGGCACTCATGGCATTGGCGCAGCGGAGTGTGGAAAGCCCGCGGACGCGCTGGATATTGGCGTTGATCGGCATTGCCGGGGCCTGCCTGTTCTTTGGTGATGGCATCATCACGCCGGCGATTTCGGTGTTGTCGGCGGTGGAGGGGCTCAAGGTTGTCTCGCCGCATTTGGAAAAGGCGGTCTTGCCGATTTCAATTGTGATCCTGTTGGCGCTGTTCCTGATGCAATATCGCGGCACGGCGAAGATGGGGGCAATCTTTGGGCCCATTTGTGCGGCCTGGTTTTTGGTGATTGGGCTGCTTGGGCTGTGGGAAGTGCTGCACAACCCGGGCGTGCTGGCGGCGATTTCACCGCATTGGGCGATCAGCTTCTGCCTGCATTACCGGCTAATGGCCTTCATTGCCTTTGGCTCCGTGGTGCTGGCGGTGACGGGGGCGGAAGCGCTTTACGCCGATATGGGGCATTTCGGGCGCCGCCCGATCCGCTGGGCCTGGATGGTGATTGTGTTGCCGGCGCTGGTGCTTAATTACCTTGGCCAAGGAGCGCTTTTGCTGCGTGATCCGGCTTCGCTAGAAAATCCATTCTTTTTGCTTGCGCCGGAATGGTTCCGCCTGCCGCTCGTGTTCCTGGCCACAGCCGCCACCATTATTGCGAGCCAGGCGATGATCTCGGGCGCCTATACCATTGCGCGGCAATGCGTGCAGCTTGGCTTCCTGCCGCGACTGGTGGTGCGCCATACGAGCGAGACAGAGGAAGGCCAGATCTATATGCCGCAGGTGAATTTTGCGCTGCTGATTGGCGTGTTGATTCTAGTGGTGACCTTTCGCGATTCGGAGCGCCTGGCGGCAGCTTATGGCATAGCGGTGACCGGCACTTTTGTCTGCACCTCCTGCCTTGCCATGGTGGTATTTCAGCGGAAGTTCGTCTGGCCCTTGATCGGTGCGCTTGGCGTTTTCCTGCCACTGCTGGCGCTTGATCTCGCGTTCTTCGTTTCCAATGTGCTGAAAATCCCCGATGGCGGTTATGTACCGCTGGTGCTGGGTGTTGTGCTGTTCACCGTAATGCTGACCTGGCATCGCGGACGGGAATTGCTGTTTGCGCGCATCCGTCAGGATGGACTGCCGCTCAAATCCTTCATCGCGCGCCTGCCGCAATCACGCACTATGCGTGTACCTGGCACGGCGGTGTTTATGACCCGCCAGGCGGAATTCCTGCCCGGTGCCTTGTTGCATAACTTAAAGCACAACAAGGTTTTGCATGAACGTGTGCTATTCCTGACCGTCACCAATGAGGATGTGCCGCAAGTGGGCGCTGATCGGCGCCGCGCCGTGGAGGAATTGGCACCCAATATCTATCGCGTGGCGCTACGCTACGGTTTCCAGGAAAGCCCCAATATTCCGCGTGAGCTTGAAGCCCTGGCTGATCTGGGCATTCCCTATGAACCGATGCAAACCTCCTATTTCCTGGGGCGGGAGACGGTAGTGGCGGCGGCGGTGCCGAAAATGTCGCGCTGGCGGCAATGGCTGTTTATGTTGCTCAGCCGCAATTCGCTCTCGGCCACTGAATTCTTCCGCATCCCATCGGATCGCGTGGTTGAATTGGGCGTGAAAGTCGCGATCTGATTGGGGCGGTGCAGCCCCAATTGAGGAGACGCACATGGAGCGAATGCTGGTGACACTCTCCCTTGTGGCGGGGCCGGGCTTGCCCACGGGCTGCTTGGATCGTCGTTATGAGATTGAACTGGCCCTGGATGCGGGCGGGCACCCCGATGCGAAGGCCTGGGCCGAGGACCCCGCCCCCTGGCGCGCGCGGCGCTATCGCCCGGACACACCACCCGAACAGGGTGATGTGCAATATGATGGCGATAATGGCTGGTTCATACGCTTCAGCGGCAGCTTGGAGGAGCGCTTTGATGCGCCTGAGGCGCATTTCGATCCCGGCAGCAGCCCGATTCGGCCAGGGGAACATGTGGCGGTGACGGAACCCGATGGCGGGGTGTTTGATTATCGGATTGTGGGGGTGGGGCAGCGCTAGCGCTTTGACTCGAGATGCAATCGTTACGAACGACATTACATCCAAAATCATCCAGTTCCCGCGACAAGGACATCAGGCAGCAACAGCGAAGGGCCTTGATGGCATGAAGATCAATGTCATCGGTCAGCATCATCCGACAGGTTTCGGCAATCATTTTTCCGCCTTTTGTGGGCACCTCAAGAAGTACGCCTATCTTGAAAGTGAAATCTTTGAATATCGCCTGACTGACGAGGCCTCGGTCGAGCACTTGGTCCAAAGCGCGACACCGCGCGACATCAATATATGGTTCTACGCCTTTGCACGCCCTGGCACCTTGCTGACCAGGGGGCAAAACGTGGTCTGGGCGATCTTTGAGCAAGACAGGCTGGCACCAGCCTATTTGAACAAGCTTTCAAGAGCGGACTTGATCTGGACTCCGAGCAGTTGAGCCAAGGGCATATTGGAACGGCAGGGTTTGCCGCCCGAAAAGTGGACCTGGTGCCTGAAGGCGTTGATCCTAACATTTTCCATCCCTCCTGCCGGGCGTGGCACAGAGCACGCAGCCGCGACACATTCCGTTTCCTGATGGTGGGAAAATTTGAGGCGCGAAAGGGCTACACGCAACTTGTTGAAGCCTTCGTCAAAGCCTTCGGCAACGACCCGAACGTAGAGCTTCTGATCAAGGGTGATTTCTTCCACCAGGGAGGAGAAGTCAGGGGCGCCAAGCTTCTTGACCTTGTGAAGCGTGCGGACGCTCCAAACATCCGGTTGCTGACCGGAGATGCATCCCGCGAAGACCTTTTCATGATCTACAATGCCGCCGATGCCTTCGTTTTCCCGAGCCGGGCTGAAGGCTGGGAGCTTCCGCTTATCGAGGCCATGGCCTGCGGCTTACCTACCATTGCCGTCAATTATTCGGGCCAGACGGAATTCCTCAAGGAGGTGGAGGGGCATTTCATGCCGGTCGCGCATAGGCTGGTGCCGATCAATGATCCCGAATACCAGCAATTTGCCCTGGGACATGAAGGCGATTAGGGGCGTTGGGCCGAAGCGGATGTCGATGATCTTGCCCAAAAGATGCAGGAGATGGTGGGCATTTTCCCAGTGTGGCGGCGAAAAGGGTTGCGGGCGAGCCAAATCCTTCGGGCCAAATTTCCGTGGGCGGCGGCGACCGATATCGCCTTGGAAAGCTTGATCCGCCGAGCTATGCTGCCGCCTGCGGGGTTTCAACTCCCGCCCAACCTTGCGATCAGATGAATGTGTTTGATGGTGGTGGAGCCAAGGGGAATCGAACCCCTGACCTCTTGAATGCCATTCAAGCGCTCTCCCAACTGAGCTATGGCCCCCCAAAAACAACGCGGTATTAGCGCCCAAGGACTGCCTCGGCAAGGGGGCGCTCCACCCCTCGCGGGGCAATCGCAGGCCGGGCTCGCCCAACCCTTCGGTCGTGCTGGCAACAATCCCGTTGTTTCGCTTACCAATGATCCGCGGTCAGGCCGGTAAAGACAGTGTCATGGCGCACCCCTTGAGGGTTCTGCGGGAAAGCCCAATCCACTTTCTCCAAAACCGGATCAGGAGGAAGCCATGACCGCCGCTCTCGCCCGCAAGAGGTCCTTCTCAGATGCCAGCGATGCGCGCCGATGAAGATCAACCTGATCGGGCAGCGCAATGTTCTGTGCTTTGGGACGCATTTCGCCGGGTTTTGCGATCAGTTCGAGAAACTTACCCTGCCAGATGGAGTTTTGGGCTGAACATCTGCTCTCGGATGAAGCATCCGCCGAACGCCTGGTGCAGGCAGCGCAGCCGACAGACATTAATATCTGGTTCTATGCCTTCGCGCGGCCAGCGACCATAAAAACACAGGGACGCGATATCGTCTGGGCGGTTTTTGAACATGACAGGCTCTCGCCCGGCCATGTTCCGCAACTTCAGCGCGCCGATCTGGTGTGGACGCCAAGCGCCTGGGCCAAGGGCATTCTGCAAGGCCAGGGCATATCGTCAGCCAAGCTTGATGTGATTGCCGAAGGTGTGGACACGGGAACCTTTCACCCCTTCGCCCGCCTCGCGCCGGCCTCACCGAAGCCAAAGACCTTCCAATTTCTGATGATCGGCAAGTTTGAGGAGCGAAAGGGCCATACCCAGCTTCTCCAGACTTTTGCGAAGGCCTTCGGCGGGGACCCGAAGGTCGAACTTCTAATTAAGAGCGATTATTTCATATTTGGTCAAGAACGTAAGGGCGCGGCGCTGCTTGATTTTATCAGGGGTTTCGGCGTGCCGAATGTAAAGCTGCTCTGCGGCGCCATGACCCGACAAGAGCTTTTCCTCATTTACAGCATGGCCGATGCCTTTGTTTTCCTGAGCCGCGCCGAAGGCTGGGGGCTGCCGCTGCTTGAAGCCATGGCCACCGGATTACCGGCGATCACGACGAATTATTCGGGCCATACCGAATTTCTGAAGCCGGTAGAGGGGTATTTCTCGCCGATTGCCCATAGGCTGGTGCCGATCACGGGTCGTGATTACCAGCGGATCGTGCTGCGCCGCGAAGGGGATTTGGGCCATTGGGCCGAAGCGGATGTTGATGATCTTGCGCAGAAAATGCGCGTTATGATCGCCCGTTACGAGGAGTGGCGGCAAAAGGGGCTGGCGGCAAGCCGCACTCTGCGCGCCAAATTCACCCGGGCCAATGCTGTCGAGGCAGCGGCGGAGAGCACGGCGAGCCATGGCCTTTGGCCGCGCCTACACTGGCCCCCGCCCGTGGGCCTTACGATTCGGTAGAGACGAGAGGCAGCGCCGCAAAGAGTTTTCTTTTGGCTTGAAAATAGGCGCTTAACTGGGTCGCATTTTCCGAGCCGCCAAGAGTTTCCTCTTGGCTTGAAAATGCTTTAGACACCCCCCGGAACGGCAAAGATTGGGGACAAGGCCCATGAAGAAAATCTACCCGGACGCCAAGGCGGCGCTTTCTGGCCTATTGCACGATTGCATGGTGATCCATTCTGGCGGCTTCGGGCTTTCCGGCATTCCGACCCTGCTGATTGAAGCCATTCGCGATTCTGGCGTGAAGGACCTCACGGTCGTGTCCAACAACGCCGGGGTGGATGATGCGGGCCTCGGCCTGCTGCTGAAGACCCGCCAGATCCGCAAAATGATATCAAGCTATGTCGGCGAAAACGCTGAATTCGCCCGGCAATATCTGGCCGGTGAGTTGGAGATTGAATTCAACCCGCAAGGCACCCTCGCCGAGCGTATTCGTGCCGGCGGCGCAGGCATTCCCGCCTTTTTTACGAAAACCGGCGTTGGCACGGAAGTCGCCAAGGGCAAGGAAACGCGAGAATTCGATGGCGAGACCTATGTCATGGAACGCGGCATTGTCGCGGACCTCGCCATCATCCACGCCTATATGGGCGATCATGAAGGCAATCTGGTCTATCGAAAAACGGCACGGAACTTCAACCCGATGATGGCAACGGCGGCGCGCGTAACCGTCGCGCAGGTGGAACATCTAGTCCGCCCTGGCGAGATTGATGCGGACCACATCCACACGCCGGGCATTTTCGTCAAACGCATGATCACCTGCCCGCCCGGCTACGAAAAGCGCATTGAACAGCGCACCGTCCGTAAGCACGCGCCCGCCGCTGCGGCCCGCGCCGAGTCCGAGCGGTAAGGAGAAGAGCCATGGCCTGGAACCGCGATGAGATGGCCGCCCGTGCGGCGCGCGAATTGCAAGATGGCTTTTATGTGAACCTTGGCATTGGCATTCCGACTCTGGTCGCCAATCACGTCCCCGCCGGGTTCAATGTGCAGCTGCAAAGCGAAAACGGCATGCTGGGCCTTGGCCCCTTCCCCTATGAGGGAGAAGAAGATGCCGATCTGATCAACGCCGGCAAGCAGACCATTACGCAGCTGCCGACCAGTTCCTTCTTCGATTCCGCGCAATCCTTCGGCATGATCCGCGGTGGCCATATTGACCTTTCCATCCTGGGCGCCTTGCAGGTGGCGGAAAATGGCGACCTCGCCAATTGGATGATCCCGGGCAAGATGGTGAAGGGCATGGGCGGTGCCATGGACCTTGTTGCCGGGGTCAAGCGCGTGATTGTGCTGATGGAACATACCGCCGGCGGCAAGCCCAAGCTGCTGAGGCAATGCGCCCTGCCGCTGACTGGCAGCCGTGTGGTGGATATGGTGATCACCGATCTTGGCGTGTTTGAAATCGCCCGGCGCGGCCCGGCCGCAATGAAGCTGGTGGAACTCGCCCCCGGCGTGACCGAGGCTGAGATGCGCCAAAAGACCGAAGCGGATTACACGGTGGCACTCGCCAAATAACGCTTTCATGCGGAAAGCCCCTGCCCGCGCCCAGGTCGCGCTTGACCCGGCGGGGCCATGGGATCATTTTGCGTCGCAATGCTGCAACCCCGGCGCTGCCTGCGCCCTATGATTGAGGCCCGATGCCCAAAGAAGATATGATGGAGTTCAGCGGAGAGGTGGTGGAACTTCTGCCTAACGCCATGTTCCGTGTGAAACTGGATAATGACCATATGGTCCTGGCGCATACTAGCGGGAAGATGCGCAAGAACCGCATTCGCGTGCTGGCCGGTGATCGCGTCAATGTTGAAATGACGCCCTATGATCTGACCAAGGGCCGCATCACCTTCCGCTTCAAGTAACGCAGCGCATATGGATATCGCGCGCTTGCCGCTGGTATTGGCGAGCGCCAGCCCCCGCCGCCTGGATTTGCTGGCGCGGCTGGGCATTACGCCCGCGCGCGTGATCGCGACCGATATTGATGAAACACCACTAAAGGCCGAACAACCGCGCGCCTTGGCCGCGCGGCTATCGCTCGCCAAGGCGGAAGCGGCGGTGCCCTTGGCCAAAGGCGCCTTAGTCCTGGCCGCCGATACCGTGGTCGGTGCCGGTCGGCGCATCCTGCCGAAGGGTGAGACCGAGGCTGATGTACGGCAATGCCTGGCGTTGCTGTCTGGCCGGCGGCATTGCGTTACCACGGGTGTGGTGCTGGCTTTGCCGGATGGGCGGCGGATCAAGCGGCTGGTTGAAACCAACGTCACCTTCCAGCGCCTGACCCAAGCGCAGATGGAAGATTACATCGCTTCCGGCGAATGGCAGGGCAAGGCCGGCGCATATGCCATCCAGGGCCGGGCCGAGGCCTTCACGCGCTTCATCTCGGGCAGCCATTCCAATGTGGTCGGCCTGCCCCTGTTCGAGGCCGCGCAAATGCTGCGAGGGATCGGGTGGTTGAAGCCCTGATCCTGGCAGAAGCCTCACCGGGCGAAGTGCGGACCGCGCTATTGCTGGATGGGCGGCTGACCGAAGCCTGGGTGGAACGCCCGGCGCGGCCTGACGGCGTAGGTGATCTGCAGCGCGGGCGCGTGGTGGCGATTTCGGCGGCCATGTCCGGCGCCTTCGTGGCGCTGGCGGGCAATGAAACCGGCTTCCTGCCGGAAAGCGCAGCGAACGTACCGCGCCAGCCGATCAAACAAGCCGTGCAGGAAGGGCAGATCCTGGGCCTGCGCGTGACGCGCGCCGCGCAGGCGGGCAAGGGGCCAAGGCTTTCCGCTTTGCTGACCGATGCCGAAGCCGCGCTAATCGCTGCCGCGCCCCCCGGCGCGCCGCGCCTTGTGGCGCGCGGGCCATGCGCCATTCAGCGCCTCGCAGCGCGCTATCCGCAGGCGGTGATTCGCCTCTCAGGCGCGGCGCTGGTGGCACGGCTGCGCGCGGTGCTCGGGGACCGTTTGCAGGGGCAGCATGGCGCGGTATTTGATGAGGCGATTGAAGGCGAATTCGCCGAACTTGCCGAAAACGCGGTCGCCTTGCCAGGCGGCGGTGTGCTGCATATCCAAACCACGCGCGCGCTGACGGCGCTTGATGTGGATAGTGGCGGCGCAGGCGATGGCTTGGCGCGCTTCAATGAAATCGCTTTGCCAGAAATTGCGCGGCAGATCAGACTGCGTAATCTCTCGGGTGCCATTCTGCTGGATGTGGCGGGGCTTTCCGCCAAACGCCGCCAGGCGCTGCTGGAGCCGCTACGTGCTGCCCTTTCGCCTGATCGGCTCACGCGGCTGGTTGGGCTGACCGGGCTTGGCCTCGTGGAAGTGGTGCGTGATCGCATCTATCCGCCTTTGACTGACATGCTGCACACACCCTTGGCGGAAGGCTTGGCCGCCTTGCGTCAGGCCGCGCATGATGCAGCTGCGCGCCCCGCCGCACGGCTGATGCTGCAAGCGCGGCCAGAGATAATCGCAGCTTTGCGCGATTTGCCTGGCGCCTTGGATGAATACACGGCGCTAACAGGGCACATGTTGGAATTACAGAGCCTCGCATCGGGCCCAGCGCAGAACTGGGAGGTGCCGCGTGACTGACACCGAGAAAAAACCGCGCCGCCCACGCTGCCCGATTTGCGGCCGCGCCCCCGCACCAGAACAGCGCCCCCTTTTTTTTGATCGCTGCAGGCAGAAGGATTTGGGCCGCTGGATGACTGAAGCCTATGCCATCCCAGCCGCCGTAACGCCCGAAAAAACCGAGTATTAGCCCTTTCCGCGTGGCTCCGACCGTCCTAGCCTTGTTTGGAGCGTTTTTAAGGCAAGTGGTATCACTTGGCAACTCGGAAAACGCAACCAAAAAAGTTTTAAAGCGGCTCCTGCGAACGAAGGTGAACGGGAATCGCTCTTAAAGGTTGAGGGGAAATCGCCATGGAAGAATTTGACTATGTGATTGTGGGCGCGGGCGCCGCTGGTTGCGTGCTGGCCAATCGGCTGACCGCTTCGGGTAAGCATAGCGTCGCCATTCTGGAAGCGGGCGGCAAGGATAATAACATCTTCATCAAAATCCCAGCCGGCTTCAACAAGACCGTCTATAACCCCAAGCTGAATTGGGGCTATGAAACAGCGCCAGGCCCCTACATTGACAATCGCAGAATCCCTTTCCCGCGCGGCAAGGTTTTGGGTGGGTCCGGTTCCATCAACGGGCATCTTTATGTGCGCGGCCAATCCGCGGATTACGATATGTGGGCGCAGCTTGGCTGCCGCGGTTGGGCCTGGGATGATGTGCTGCCCTATTTCAAGCGCGCGGAAACCCGCGGCAATGGCGGTGGCGATCCCTCGGTGCGCGGCAATAATGGCCCGCTTTCCATCGAAGATCAGCGCGACCCGCATGAATTGTCTGAAGCCTATATCGCGGCCAATGAGGCTCTCGGCCTGCCTCGCACGCCGGATTACAATTCCGGCAATCAGGAAGGTACCTTCCTTTATCAGCAAATGATGCGCGGGGGCCGGCGCTGGAGCCCGGCGGATGCCTATCTCCGCCCTGCCCTTTCGCGGCCCAATCTGAAACTGATCCAGCGCGCGCTGGCGGAAGCGATTGTCTTTGAAGGTAAGCGCGCCATCGGCATTCGCTATACGCAGGAAGGCAGCGCGCCGATCACCATTCGTGCACGGCGCGATGTAATCCTCTCAGGCGGTTCGATTAATACGCCGCAGCTTTTACAAATCTCGGGCGTTGGTGATCCGGAATGGCTTGCCGGTATTGGCGTTGATGTTGTGCATGCGCTGCCAGGGGTCGGCAAGAATTTGCGCGACCATTATGCGGTGCGTGTTTCGGCTTTGGTGAAGGGTGCCGGTTCGCTCAATGAACGCTCGCGTGGCCTGCGTTTGGCGATGGAAGTGCTGCGCTACGCGTTCAGTCGCAAGGGGCTGCTGACGGCAAGCCCAAGCCATGCCGGCGGTTATTTCAAAACGCGTGAGGGTCTTGCCACCCCCGATATGCAGCTTTACTTCGCGCCGGCGAGCTACCCGACCGGGCGCTTTGGTGTGACGGATCTCGATACCAAGCCCGGCATGACGCTTGGCTGTTCGCAGCTCCGCCCGGAAAGCAAGGGCTGGCTGAAGGCGCTATCGGCGGACCCGCGCGCCAAGCCGGAGATTCAGCCGAATTACTTGCAGGATGAGATGGACCGTGACGCGCTGCTGGCGGCGATGAAATATATGCGGCAATTGCTGCAGACGCGTCCCTTGGCCGGTTACGTGGTGGCCGAGAATTTCCCAGGCTCCGCCGTGCAAACCGATGAGCAATGGATGGCTCATGCACGGGCGACGGGTTCCACCACCTATCACCCTATCGGGTCCTGCAAGATGGGCATCGATCCCATGGCGGTGGTCGATCCTGCGACCATGAAGGTGATCGGGCTTGAGGGGTTGCGTGTGGCGGATGCTTCCTGCATGCCGACCATGGTTTCCGGCAATACCTATGCCGCCACCAATATGATTGCTGAAAAAGCCGCTGATCTGATCGCAGCATAACATTTGGGGAGAGAGCGAATGAGATTTCAGAATCAAGGTGTATTGGTGACCGGCGCCGCAAGCGGCATTGGCCGCCAATTGGCAATTGCCCTTGCTGAGGAAGGTGCGCGGCTTGCGATTGCCGATATTGACAAGGCAGCGTTGGAAGCGACCGCGGCCGATATCCGCAAGCGCGATGGCGAAGCGCATCCCTTTGTACTGGATGTGGTGAAGCCCGATGCCGTGCGTGATTTCATTGCCGGCGCTGAAGCCGTGCTTGAGCGCTTGGATGTTCTTGCGAATTGCGCCGGCGTGCGTGAAATCAGCCCGCTGCTCGATCTTTCCTTTGAGGATTGGCAGCGCACCATGAGCATCAATGTGACCGGCAGCTTCTTGCCCTCACAAGCTTTTGCGCGGCGGCTGATTGCGCTTGGCAAGACAGGGCGGATTGTGAATATCGCCTCCACCCTCGGCCTAGTCGCAACACCGGAACGGGTTGCTTATGTAACATCGAAGCATGCGGTGGTGGGGCTGACCAAGGCGTTGGCGATGGAATTGGCCCCGCGCGGTATTCGCGTGAATGCGGTAGCCCCCGGCGTGATCCGCACACCGATGACGGAGCGCTATTTCCAGGATGCGGATGTTGCGCGGAAGATCCAGGAACTCCACGCCATGGGGCGTTCCGGCGAAACCCATGAAGTCACCAATGCCATGATGTTCCTGGCGAGCGAGGAAAGCTCCTTCACTACCGGCGCGGTGCTGACGGTGGATGGCGGATGGACACTGGGCAAGAAAATGACGTGAGGTGCGCCTTCTAAACCTGGTCAGCGCCGGGCATCGGCCGGATGGAATGAGTGGCACGGAAAACGTCACAAACCTGCTTATGCACGGCCAAATCAGGCTTCAACAGGCCAAGCGCTGCCGGCACACGCAACAGCGATACCGGATGCAGCAAGTTCGCTCCGCCGCGCCGAAAGGTCCAACTTGCCGCGCGCTGCACGGCGCGTTGCAGTGCGAACCGGCGGAGCCTCAATGACAAATCCGGATGCCGGCGCCAAAAACGCAGCAGCGCCAGATTGATGTCGTGCAGGATCTGGCCCTCATTATCGGAAAACCGACCGGGTGCAGAGGCGGGTATGAGCAGCAATAGCCCCCGCACAATGGCGACCTTGCTGGCCAGAGCGATTTCCAATTCCTGAGAATAATTTTGGATGAAAACGCTAGGATCACAGCCCTTGATCTGCGGCAGTAGCGTTGCTTCGAACATCCATTGGGATAGAGAAGCCTGAGTGCAGCGCAGCCTTTTTTCCAGAAGTGAATTGGCTGCCGCGGGTATTTCATCAGGCGCTGGTAATGCGGCGATGTCATCGGCCCGGGTTTCAGCCGGCGCATAGATTGATCGCTCATCACCCTGCCCCAAGGCAGCGTCTGCCTTGGCGCCAAGCATGGCCCTCAGCATACGCTCTGACGCCCAGGGCAGCAGAATATCATCCCCATCCATCGGCTTGATGTAGCGCCCGCGCGCCAGTGCCAGACCGCGATTGAGCGCCGGCGCCGAGCCGGTATTCCGTTGGCGAATGATCAATACTTCAGGCCAAGACGCGATGCGTTCGCGCAAGGCTTCCGGCGTGCCATCGCTGGAGCCATCATCAATGAAGATGAACTCCTTCCGCATTCCGCCGCACTGCGCCCCCAGCCCCCTGCAAAGAAAAGGCAGGAAGCTGAGTTTCTGATAGAGCGTGACCACGTAGGAGCTATTGGGCATTGCGGCCCTTTCCTTGCGATTGGTGAGGAAGATATCGCCTGTCATGAGATCCCCCGAACCAATAAGCGCCGCACCACAAAGCCGCCCGCACCGCAAAGCGCGATCACCAGCGCCATCGGCAAGGCCGTCCCGTTTTGCAGCGCGCCGAGTGCGATACCCGCCAGCGCACCTGCGCCGAATTGCAGCGTGCCCATCAGCGCCGAGGCATTGCCCGCAATCGCGCCATGCGGTGCCATAGCGCGCGCGGCAGTCAGCGGCATCACCGCACCGATCATGGAAACATAAACGAATAGTGCTGCAATCAACACGGCAAAACCACCAAAGCCGCTGCTGGTCACACCAAGCAGCAGGAGGCCCGATACCGCGCTGATGGAAAGCGCAAACGTCAGCATCCGCGCTGGTGCCACCCTATCCACCAGCCGCGCCGTGACTTGCCCAACCAGCATGATGCCGATGGCGTTGGCACCGAAATAAAATCCGTAATCCTCCGCCCGCACACCGTATATTTCCATGAAGACAAAGGGCGAACCTGCGATATAGGCGAACATTCCCCCGATCACGAGGCCGCCCGCCAGCGCATGACCCATGAAATAGCCATTACCGAGCAAGCGCCGCCAAACACCAAAGACCTGACGCAAACCATCGCGACGGCGGCGTTCAACCGGCAAAGTTTCAGGCAGAAAAAGCCCAATCACCAATAATAAAATCGAGCCATAAGCCGCAAGACACAGGAATATCCCACGCCAGCCAATCACGCCCAAAAGCACGCCGCCAATGATAGGCGCGATGATCGGCGCCACACCCATCACCAGCATCAGGCGCGCCATCAGGCGGATCGCGCCGCGTTCATCGGCAACATCGCGCACCACGGCCCGCGCAATCACCATGCCCGCACAACCGCCAAGTGCCTGCATCAGCCGCGCTGCGATCAGGCTTTCGATATTGGGCGCCAAAGCGCAGATCAGCGAGGCGGCAGTGTAGACGCCAAGCCCGATAAAGAGCGGCAGGCGCCGCCCATACCGATCCGCAAGCGGCCCATAAAAAATCTGCCCCAGCGACATGCCAAGGAAAAATACCGCAAGGCTCGCCTGCGCAGCCCCTGCCGTGGTGCCAAGGGCCTGGCCCAGCATCGGCAGCGCCGGCAGATACATATCAATTGAAAACGGCCCAATGGCCGCCATCGCGCCCAGGATGAAGGGCAGGCGCTTTTGCGGAATACTCAGACCCTCAGATTTCGGGCGCGGCGGCAAAAGCCTCCGCCGCCAACTTGAGCGCCGCTTCGACTGCGACGCGCCCTTCGAGTGACAAAGGGGCCTGCGGCAGGATCGGATCACCCACCGCAAAACCCTGAATTTGCAGGGCACCCTTGATGCAAGCGGCCAGCGAATGCGCGGCAAATAATTCATTCACCCGCCACAGCGCGCGTTGCAGCGCCATGGCCGCATCCCAATGCCCGGCGCGGCACAGCTCATAAAGTCGCACGCTTTCGCGCGGAATGGCGCAGGCCGGCCCAGCCATCCAGCCCTTGCCGCCAATCAGCATTACCGCCGCTGGTATATGGGCAGATGCCGCAAACACGCCGATGCACCCTTGCGTGCGGTTGATGATGGACAGCAAGCGCCCGGTATTTGTGGAGGCATCCTTGATCAGGCAAATGCGCGGATGATGGGAAAGCCTTTCAATCGCCGGCAGTGAAAGATCGGAACGCTGGAAATTCGGATTGGTGTAGAGCACCGTCGGCAATTCAGTGGCATCCGCAATGGCGGTGAAATAAGAAACCACCGCCGCATCATTCAATGGGAAATAGGCTTCCAGAATGGCGAGGATACCATCCGCGCCAATCGCCGCGTAATCACGCGCCTGACGTTCCGCATCCGCAATTGTGGTCGCCGCCACACCAGCCACCACCGGCACGCGGCCCGCATTTTGGGAGACGACAATCTCCACAATCCGCCGCCGCTGCGCTGCATCCAGATAAGCGAACTCACCCGTACTGCCCAAGGGTGTCAGCCCATGAACGCCGGATGCGATCAGATGATCCACCAGCCGGCGCAATTCGGCTTCCAGCACCGTGCCATCCGGTGCCACGGGCGAGACAAGATAGGGGAAAACCCCGTGAAATTCCGACATGTTTGGCTATTTCCTACTGCGCCCGCGCCTGCGCGCGCAGTACATGCTTTTGGATCTTCCCGGTGGAGGTCTTCGGCAGTTCCGCAAAGACAATATGGCGCGGCAGCTTGAAGGCCGCCAAATGCTGGCGCGCGAAATTGATCAGGTCCTCAGGCGTTGCAGCCATGCCTAGCTTCAATTCCACAAAGGCGCAGGGGGTTTCGCCCCATTTCTCATCAGGCTTCGCCACCACAGCCACCACGGCAACCGATGGGTGCTTGTAAAGCGCATCTTCCACTTCGATGCTACTGATATTCTCACCGCCCGAGATGATGATATCCTTCGACCGATCCTTGAGCTGAATATACCCATCCGGATATTTCACCGCGAGGTCACCGGTATGAAACCACCCACCCGCAAAAGCGGATTGCGTGGCGGCGGCATCCTTCAAGTAGCCTTTCATGACAACATTGCCGCGCATCATGACCTCACCCATCGTCGCGCCATCGGCGGGTACGGGCGCCATGGTTTCAGGGTCCATCACATCAAGCCCTTCAAGCGCCAGGTAGCGCACGCCCTGGCGTGCCATCAGTGCGGCCTGTTCCGCCGCGGGCTTGGCGCCCCATTCGCTGTGCCATTCATTCACCACGGCCGGGCCATACACCTCTGTCAGGCCATAGACATGGCAGACCGCAAAACCCGCTTCCTTCATGGCCGCGAGAACGGCTTCCGGCGGCGGCGCACCAGCGACCACGAATTGTACCTGATATGTAAGTGGCCGTTTTTCGGCGGCTGGTGTCGCGAGCAACGTCGCCATCACAATCGGCGCGCCACACATATGCGTCACCGCATGTTCGGCCATCAGCCGCCACATATCGGGCCCACGCACGGCGCGAAGGCATACATGCAAGCCGGCCTGCGCCGTCACAGTCCAGGGAAAACACCAGCCATTGCAATGAAACATCGGCAGCGTCCACAAATAGGATGGATGCTTGCCCATGCCGGCGGAAAGCACATTGCCGGTCGCCAAAAGACAGGCGCCGCGATGATGATAGACAACGCCCTTGGGCTTGCCGGTGGTGCCTGACGTGTAGTTCAGCGTAATCGCGTCCCATTCATCGCCTGGCATCACCCAAGCGAAATCGGCGCAGCCTTGATCAATGAAGCTTTCATATTCCTGCCCGCCCAGGCTTTCGCCATGCACCGCTTCCGGCGCCAGCGCATCCTGCACTTCAATGATGATCGGCTTCGCCGCGCATTCTGCCAAGGCAGCACGCAGCACTGGCATGAATTCGCGGTCCACCACCACTGCCTTGGCTTCCCCGTGATCGAGGATATAGGCCACGGTCGGCGCATCGAGCCGCGTGTTGATGGTGTTCAAAACGGCACCCGCCATCGGTACGCCGTAATGGCATTCAAGCATCTCCGGAATATTCGGCAAAATCGCCGCCACTGTATCGCCACGTCCAATGCCGCGCTTGGTCAGCGCATGCGCCAATTGTACGGAACGGTTACGCAGGCTGGCGTAATCGCGCTTCACCGCGCCATGCACTACGGCAGGATAATCCGGATATACCTGCGCAGCGCGTTCCAGAAACAAAAGTGGCGTTAGCGGTTGATGATTGGCCGCGTTCTGCCCAAGCCCATTTTCGTACTTGTTCAAGGCCTTCTTGCTCACCTGTCTTCCCATTGCGGATGGCGCTTTTCCAGGAAGGCACCAATGCCTTCCGCCGCATCCCGCGCCATCAGATTTTCCGTCATGACCGAAGCTGCTTCGCAATAAGCCTCCGCCAGCGGCAATTCGATTTGTCTGTTGAAGCCGCGCTTGCCCATGCGCACCGTAATCGCCGAATGGGCGGCAATGCGCGCCGCCAGACCCAGCGCAGTTTCCATCAAAGCCTCACGCGGTGCCAAGCGGTTCACCAGGCCAAGGCGCTGAGCCTCATCCGCCGGCACCATCTCACCCAAAAGCAGCATTTCCATCGCGGCCTTGCGCGGCACGGCGCGCGCAAGCGCCACCGCGGGCGTTGAGCAGAACAACCCGATATCCACACCAGGCGTGCAAAACCGCGCATCTTCCGCCGCCACCGCCAAATCGCAGCTCGCAACCAATTGGCAGCCGGCAGCGGTCGCCACCCCTTGCACCGCCGCAATCACCGGCTGAGGCAGCGCCACAATCCCTTGCATCACCCGTGCGCAGGCCGCCATGGCATCAGCGAAAAAACCGCGCCCACCATCCGCATCAGCGCGATGCTCGGTAATTTCGCGCAAATCATGCCCGGCACAAAACACCGTGCCCGCCCCCGCTAGCACAACAACGCGGCAGGTTTTATCGGCGGCGATGTCGGCCAGCATTTTCTCCAGCACCTGCAAAAGCGCGCGAGAAAGGCTATTGCGCTGGGCGGGCTGGTTCAGCGTGATGACGCAAATCCCGCCGGGGCGGTCTTCCCGCAGCAGGATGGGGGCGTTTTGAAGGTCTGTCTTGGACATGGCAGAATATTTCTGCCCAGCGCGGGGGATTACAAGGGCCAGGAAGCGGTATAGCCTGCCCCCAGCATGAATGACCAAGGAGAAAACGCCAGCGCCGAGACCACTGCGGCGCTGGAAGCGCGGCTCGCCGCCGTCAAGGCCAAGCGCGGCTATCTGCTGCCGCATCACGGGCTGCTGGCGCTGGCCTTCCCTCGCCTGCTGGAAGGCTATGACGCTGCCTATTCCGCCATGGCCTTGGATGATCGCGTGCTGTCGCATCACGACCGCGAATTCGTCTGGCTTGCCGTGCTGGCCGCGACTGATGAGGCTTTGGCGACGCATCACATCGCCAAATTCCGCGCCGCCGGTGGCGATGACGCGCTGATTGGCGCTGCGTTCAGCGCCGCCGCCTTGGCCATCGGCGCCGAGGCCTTTGATTTCGCGGCCCATCGCTGGGGCGCGCAACTGGCGCCCTTTGATCCCCGCGCCGCCTATCTGGAAGCGGCAGCGCGCATTGCCCCCGCGGCACCTCGGCGCCTGGTGCATTTGGCGCAATGCGCCGTGCAGGTTTGTCGAGCCCGTTGGCGGCTACTCGAATGGCAAATCGAAGCCGCCTATGCGGATCAGGTGCCGGAAGATGATATCGCCGAGGCCATGACGCTTGCGATGTTCCCCGGTTCCATTCCACGCTTTGTCGAAGCTTGCGGTGTTTGGCGGGAATTGATCGCCAAGGGTGGCGTTGCGGCATCAGACCGCTACCGCGCCTGGGCGGCGCTGACCGGCCAGGGCGGTTTTGACGAGGCCGCAGCAAAAAACTCTAAGGATAAATGAGGAAATCAATGGCCTGGACAGCAAAATACATCATCCAGAACGGCAAGAAGATTGGTTTTGATGAGGCGCGCGTGCATCCATTCTCGGTCGGGCATGCTTATGGCGGCACGGTGTTTGAAGGCATCCGCGCTTATATGAATTATAGCACAGGCAAGCTTGCGGTGTTCCGGCTGGAAGAACATCTGGTGCGGCTGGATCAGGGCATGAAGTTCATGCGCTTCGACAATCCGCCCTCGCGCGATCGAATGCGCGAGGCAGTGCTGGATGCGGTGCGTGTCAATGACCCGGATGATGATGCCTATATTCGCATCCAGGTCCATATTGAAAGCCTGGGGTCCATGGCCTCCACGGGCAGTGTCGGTTGGGCTTGCGGGGCCATGCCGCGTGAACGCAATGCCAAACGCAGCAGCGGGCTTTCCGTTCATGTTTCCTCCTGGACGCGCATCACGGATACGACCATGCCGCCGCGCATTAAGGCGACCGCGAATTATCATGCCGGGCGAATCGCCATGTTGCAGGCCAAGGCCGATGGATATGACAATGCGCTGCTGATGACCCGTGCCGGCAAGATCAGCGAAGGCACCGGCGCCTGCCTGTTCATGGTGCGCGATGGGAAATTGATTACCCCATCACGAGAGAATGACATTCTGGAGAGCGTCACGCGCGATACTATTATACACCTCGCTGCCGAACACAGCCTGAGTGTAGAGCAAGGCATAATTGACCGCACGGAACTATATATCGCCGATGAGCTGTTTTTTTGCGGCACCGGTCAGGAATTGCTGCCGATCACGAGTGTGGACAAGCTTCCGGTCGGTGATGGCAAGCCAGGCGCGATCACCATGCGCTTGCAGGAGGCTTATGAAAGCGTTGTGCGCGGCACCACCAATGCCCATGCGGAATGGCGCACGCCGGTTTGAACCACTGTTTAGTCGCGCCCCTCATCCGGAAAGGCAAGCCTTGTTCCGCAAGCCTTGCAATGCACCGCATCCGGATCATGGCGTTTCAGCCCGCAGCTTGGGCAGGGAAAGCATACCTTGCGCAGGCGAAACATCGCCTGCGCAAGGCGTAAAACAGCGTTACGCCGCAAACCATGATAAACACGGAAAGCAGCTCACCGAATTTGTCCTCCAAGGTAATGTCGCCAAACTTAGTCGTGGTCAGCGTTGCCAACGTGAAATAAAGCGCATCGGCGTAATCAGCGATTTTTGGATTCATTGCGCGCTGGGTTTCATATACCAGCGCTGTCATGACAAAGACAAAAACCGCCGGCTGCACACCCGCAATCAACGGTTCCTCATGCAGGCGAAAGAAGGACATATCCTGGCGGAGTTCTATCAGCGTCCCATAGGTATGAAATAGCCGAAGCTTACGCAAAACGCGCAGAAGCCAAATCCCTCACCGGTCAGCGGCGCGAGGAAAGGCAGCACAGCAACAAGATCAATCAGGCTTGAAAATGTCAGCGCCTAACGCGCCGGTGCGCGATGCGCCGCCAGATGCACGGCAAATTCGGCGGCCAGCACCAGCCCAATCGCCACATCCACCATGCCGATCCAGGGTTTGCGCGGCAGGAAGGACGTGCTGATGACGAAAAGCAGCGTCAGTAGATCAAAAAAGATGATCCCGTAGAGAAAGCGCCGCGCGGCATCAGAATGGCCGAAGAAAAGCTCCCGCAGCTTGAGCCGCCAGCTCTGAAACTGCACCACGCCTGTCATGGTGCCGGCGCGTCAGCGTGTCGGCGTGGGCGGCGTGGTGCTGTAATCGTAAAAGCCGCGCCCGGATTTGCGGCCATACCAGCCAGCTTCGACATATTTCGCGAGCAAGGGCGAAGGCCGATATTTGGAATGACCCAAACCCTCATGCAGCACTTTCATCACCGAATAGAGCGTATCGAGCCCCACGAAATCCGCGAGCTCCAAAGGCCCCATCGGGTGATTGGCGCCAAGCTTCATGCCAGCATCAATCGCCGCCACATCGCCAACCCCCTCCATGAGTGCCTGAATAGCCTCATTGATCATGGGGCAGAGGATACGGTTGACGACAAAGCCCGGCCAATCCTGCGCCATGACCGGCGCCTTGCCCATGCGCTTCGCCAGTGCTTCCACGGCCTGATATGTCGCATCTTGCGTGGCCAGGCCACGAATGATCTCAACCAGCTTCATCATCGGCACGGGATTGAAGAAATGCATGCCGATAAAGCAGCCGGGCCGATCGGTCGCCGCCGCAAGCCGCGTGATTGGAATGGATGATGTATTGGAAGCGAGCAGCGCATCCGGCTTCAGCACCGGGCAAAGGCTAGCGAAGATCTTTTTCTTGATCTCCTCATTCTCGGTTACCGCTTCAATCACCAGGTCGCAATCGGCGAAGGCGCTATTATCGGTCGCCGTCACAATGCGCGCGAGCGCGGCATCACGGTCAACGCTACTCACGCTGCCCTTGCTCACTTGCCGGTCCATGTTCTTCGCCATGGTCGCCAGCGCGCGGTCGAGTGCCTGCTGCTGCACATCCATCAGCACCACCGAAATGCCGGAAAGCGCCGCCACATGGGCGATGCCATTTCCCATCAGCCCCGCGCCAATCACGCCGAGTTTATTGATTGCCGCCACGATGGATGCTCCTTTTGCTGCAACATTCGGGGCACGCCCCGAGCAGGCAAATCACTTCTTGTCGAGTTCGGCTTCTAATTCCGGCATGGCCTTGAAGAGATCGGCAACCAGCCCGAAATCGGCCACCTGGAAAATCGGCGCCTCTTCATCCTTGTTGATGGCAACGATCACCTTGCTGTCCTTCATGCCGGCCAGATGCTGGATGGCACCAGAGATACCAACGGCGATATAAAGCTCCGGCGCAACAATCTTGCCCGTCTGGCCGACTTGATGGTCGTTGGGCGCATAGCCCGCATCCACCGCGGCGCGCGAAGCGCCAATGGCGGCGCCGAGCTTATCAGCGACCTTTTCGACAATCCCGAAATTCTCTGCCGAGCCCATGGCGCGCCCGCCCGAGACCACAATGCGCGCCGCGGTTAGTTCCGGGCGTTCGCTTTTGACAATCTCGGCGCCCAGGAAGCGCGAAAGACCAGGATCGCCAGCGGTCGCCGCGGCTTCAATCGGCGCCGCACCACCTTCGGCGGGCACAGGATCAAAGGACGCAGCGCGCACCGTGATCACCTTTTTCGCATCGGCGGATTTCACGGTGGCGAGCGCATTGCCGGCATAGATCGGGCGGATAAAGGTATCGGCATCCACCACATCAGAAATGTCAGACAGGATCTGTACATCAAGCAAAGCGGCAGCGCGCGGCATGACATTCTTGCCGCCAGCCGAAGCCGGCGCCAGCAAATGTGAATAGCCGGGTGCAAGCGCCACCAGCAAGGCGGCCATGGGCTCGGCCAGGCCATGGGCATAAATGTCAGCCTCGGCGGTCAGCACCTTGGCGACCGAAGGCAGCTTGGCAGCGGCGGCAGCAGAAGCGCCAGTGGCGCCGCCGGCGATCAGCACATGCACATCGCCAAGCTTGGAAGCGGCGGCGACCGTGCTGCGGGTTGGCTGGGTCAGCGCGCCGTCCTGATGATCGGCAAAAACAAGCACCGCCATGGTCAAATCACCTTTGCTTCATTGCGCAGTTTTTCAACAAGTTCCTGAACGGAGCCCACCTTCTTGCCGGCCTGGCGGTTGGGCGGTTCTTCCACCTTCAGCACGGTCAGCCGCGGCGCGGGATCAACACCCAGATCAGCGGGCTTCACGGTTTCAATCGGCTTCTTGCGCGCCTTCATGATATTGGGCAGCGACGCATAACGCGGCTCATTTAAGCGCAGATCAGTGGTGATGATCGCCGGCAGCTTCAGCGCCAGCTTTTGCAGGCCACCATCCACTTCGCGCGTGATGTTCAGCGAGCCATCCACGGCTTCAACCTTGGACGCGAAGGTGCCTTGCGGCCAGCCCATCAGCGCCGCCAGCATCTGGCCGGTTGCGTTCATGTCATCATCAATCGCCTGCTTGCCCAAAATCACCAGATCAGGCGCTTCCTTGGCTATAATTGCCTTCAGAATTTTGGCAACCGCGAGCGGTTCCAGCATGCCATCATGCTCAACTAAAATGCCGCGATCAGCACCCATCGCGAGCGCCGTGCGGATTTGTTCCTGCGCCACGGCTGGGCCGGCGGAAACTGCGATGATTTCGGTGGCGATACCCTTTTCCTTCAAACGCACGGCTTCTTCCACCGCGATTTCGTCAAAGGGGTTCATGGACATTTTGACATTGACGGTTTCAACACCTGTGCCATCCGCCTTCACGCGGACCTTCACGTTGTAATCCACCACCCGCTTGACGGGGACCAGCAGCCTCATGATGCAACCATAGCCTTCAGGAAATGGGGCGCCGATTGGCGCTGGAATGCCGGGCGTCCAGGGTCTTGCGTCCCGTTCGACGGCCCTTGTCTATTAAAGCCCCGCGCCGGGCGCGGCAAGGCTGGGTCAGCCCTTCTGTTTCAGGCTCTCAGCAGCAAAAGCAGAATGACGAAAAGCCCAACCGCAAGGAATTGAAACATAATGCGCCAGCGCATGAGCCAATTGGCGGTTTTGGGATTGGCCTTGCCGCCCGCCATGCCGAGGATCCCGGCAAAAAGCACGCCAACCGTGGCCAGCATGGCAAGCGCAACCAGAATGGTGAGAAGTGTCGTCATACAAATATGATACACGCTTTCAGCGGCGGGAGACAGCCCTGCCCCGCACGGACCAGGCCAGCGCCGCGCCGACCAGCGCCGTGATCACACACAGCGCAAACCCGGCCGCATAACCGCCCGTCAGGTCCACAAGGAGGGAGAAGAAGGCCGGTGTAACCAGCATGGAAAGACCAAAGACAAAGCCCGCAGCCGCCGTTGTGCCCCCGACCTGCCCTGCGGGCGCCAGCCGTGCCATTTCGGCCAAAAATACGCCATTCCAGCCAATCGCGGTCGCGCCCATCAGCATGCCGGCTAGGATGATGACCAAGCCCGGCCAGCCCGGCCCAGCGAGCGATAGCGCCAGCCCGGCCACCGCCGCACCAATGCCTAGCCCAGCGAAGACCGGCGCAGCGCCCCTGCGGTCTGCGACCAGGCCCCAAAGCACGCGCCCCGCCACCCCAGCTGCCTGGGCCAGAGCCAGGCGCATCCCAGCCTCGGTAAGCGATGCGCCCAAGCTTGCCACCTGAAACACCACGAAAAACGTCGAAAAACAGAATTGGGAAACGCCGAATAGCGCCGACATGATCGTCATGCGGCGCAGTACCGGGAATTGGCGAAGCAGGCCAAGGCTGGACGCCGCCGCCCCCCAAATCTGCCCAAGGCCCCGGATAGCGGCCTTTGGGTCGCGTTCTGCATCCAGCGCGGCGCGTAGGGATTGCAGGCAAAGTGCTGAAAACGCAAGAAAAACCACCACCGCCAGCACGCCCTGGCGCCAGCCGGCGGCAACAGCAATGGGCGGCACAGCGGCGGCAATCAACATGGCACCCGCCGGCACGCCGCATTGTTTCAAGCTAAAGATGAGGCCCCGCCGCCGCGCCGGGGTGCGGGCTGCGAGCAAATGGCTGCCTGCTGGCGTGACCGGCCCATGGCCGAGCCCGGCAATCACCGCCGAGGCAAAAAGTGCGGCCGGGTGGCCCAGCATGGCGAGTGCTATGCCGAAGGCCGAAATCAGCATTCCCGCCTGCAAGACCCGAATGCCGCCAAAGCGATGAATAAAGGCCTCTGCCAAGGGCCCCGACACCATGGCCCCCAGATAGACCAGCGCCGTATGCACCCCCGCCAGCGATGCCGCGATGCCGAGCTCTGCCGCAATGGCGGGGGCGAGTACCGGCACGGTCAGGAAAACGCCCATCCCCGCCAGATGCGTCCACAATAGGGCGATCATGACGGTCCAGACGGAAGGGGAAGCCAGCATGGGCGCGGTGTAACGGTGCGACCCCCTTCGGGCAATCGGGATGCTGGAAAGACTTGACCCGCGCCCGCCAATGGGCTCCGAAGTCTGGCATGAGCATCCTCCACGCATCGCGGCGTTTCATGTTGATGATGGGCTTCGTGCTGCTGACTGGCCATGCATGGGCGCAGGCGGAACCTGGCAATCCGGTCGCGGAACCGCCGCCATCCGTACCCGCCTCGGCCAGCGGCGCGCCGTCGCCCGAAGTGGAAGCGCTGCTCAAGATTTTGCAGGATGATGCGCGCCGCGCCGAATTGATCCGCGCGCTGCGCGCGGCCGCACCTGAAGCGGAAGGCGCTGCACCCGCCGCACCCGCCAGCGCGGAACCTGCCTTGCTCACGCCCGATACGCTCGGCGCGCAATTGCTGCAGGGGGCATCGCAGCGCCTGGCCGGCGTATCTGATCAGCTTGTGGCCACCGTGCGCACCATTGCCGATCTGCCGGCGGTCCTGAATTGGCTCACCTCCCTTGCGCGTGATCCCATTACGCAAAGCCGCGTATTGGATGCTTTCTGGAAGGTCATTCTGGTCCTTGGGCTCGGCTTGCTGGCCGAATGGGCGGCAACGCGTTTTCTTGGCCGGTTTCGGGATCGGTTGGATGACCATGCACCGGCTGAACTCGCTGGCTGGGCTAGGCTGCAGCGCGTACCATTGGTGCTGGCAAGGCTTGGGCTGGATCTGGTGCCGATCGCTGCTTTTGCCGTGATTTCCTATGGCTTGATCACGGTCGTGAATCCGCTGCCCACCACGCAGCTTGTCATGCTGACCGCGAATAATGCCTATATAGCGTCACGCGCAGTGATGGCGGCGGCGCGCATGCTGTTCTCCCCGGCTTCGACGCATTTGCGCCTGCTGCCGGTGACAGATGAAACCGCAGCCTATGGGACCATTTGGCTGAGGCGCATCGTGGTGGTCCTGATCACAAGCTACGCGGTGGCCGAAGCCGGCTTGCAATTCGGCCTGCCCTGGTCGGCATATGATTCCATTCTGCGCATTGCACTGCTTTTGGTCACGCTGTTCCTGGTGATTATCATTCTGCAGAACCGGCAGGCGGTTTCGGATCTATTGCGCGCGCCGGAGTTGGCGGAGGGTGAACAACCAGACCGCGCGCGCATGTTCTTTCGCGTGCTGCGCGACCGCGCTGCCGATATCTGGCATTTGGTGGCAATCGCCTGGCTGATCGCGGCCTGGGGGGTCTGGGCGCTTGAAATCCAGCATGGTTTCTGGCGGCTGATCAGGGTTTCCGTCAGCACCATCCTCATTCTCTCGGTGGCCAAATTCGCCGATATGGCCATCCGCCGCGTCATCCAGCGCGCCTTTCGGATCACGCCCGATCTATCCGCGCGCTACCCGGGGCTGGAAGCGCGCGCCAATCGCTATTTGCCGGTATTGAAGGGCAGCGTGAGCATGGCGATTGGCGGCATCGCCCTGCTGTTTCTTCTTGAAAGCTGGGGCCTTGAGGCCTTTGCCTGGTTCGGCCATGGCAAGCTGGGCAATCGGCTGGTGTCGTCCCTGGTGTCCATAGCGTTGACCATCACCATTGCGTTGGTTATCTGGGAAGGGATCAATGCCGTCATCCAACGGCACCTCGAAAAACTCTCACGCGATGCCAAGGCGGCTCAGAGTGCCCGTGTGCGCACGCTGTTGCCCATGCTGCGCACGGCGTTGTTGGCGGTGATCCTGATTTTTGTGGTGCTATCGGTGCTGACTGAAATCGGCGTCAATGTCGCGCCACTCATTGCCGGTGCCGGGGTGGTCGGCATTGCGGTTGGTTTTGGCAGCCAGCGCCTGGTACAGGATGTCATCACCGGGATTTTCCTGCTGTTTGAGGATGCGGTTGCGGTGGGGGATGTGGTGCAATTGGGTGGCTTGAGTGGCGTTGTGGAACATCTTTCCATCCGGTCCATCAAGCTCCGCGCCGTGGATGGAAGCCTGCACATCATCCCCTTCAGCGCGGTGACAAGTGTCACGAACCAAACGCGCGACTTCGCCTTTGCCGTGATTGATGTGAATATTGATTACCGCGAGGATACCGACAAGGTCGCTGAGGTTCTGCGCAGCCTAAGTGCGGAAATGCGCGAAGACCCGCGTTGGCGACCGGTGATCCGCGATGATCTGGATGTGATGGGCGTGGAACGACTTGCTGATTCAGGTGTGGTGATCCGCGTGCGGCTAAAGACGGACCCATCACAGCGCTGGGCGGTCGCGCGTGAACTCAATCGCCGGATCAAGCGGCGCTTTGATGAGCGTGGGATCGAAATTCCCTACCCGCACCAAAAGCTGGTGCTGGAAGAAAAGCATCCCGCACAAACGGCAAGTGCGGCGCCGGAGACTCCGGCTGCAAGGTAGAGCAGATCACCTTCAGATGGAATGATCTGAAGGTGTGAAGATGCTCGAAAAACAATGAGGTAGAGCGGGTGGCGTGAACACATGTGACCGCAACACGCTCTGAGTAAAGAGTACAGCTTGGGCAGGCGATAAGCCCGCCTGCGCTTTTGCTTCACCCATGTGGCGCCGTGCGGCGCTCGGTTTCCCGCAATTCCTTGGCCTTCTTTACCGCGCGATCAATTTCGGTTGCGGTACGATCAAGCGCATCGCGATAGGCCATCATGCCATCCTGCATGCCGCCGACCTTGGATTTCAACTCCCCCATGGCAGAGCGGAAATCCGACGTCGCGCGGGCCTGGGCGCAGAGCGCTTCATCAAGCTTGTGCAGCGCGATGCGCAGCCGATCCTGCGGGCGCTGCGGGAAGGCGACGATTCCCGCCGCTTTGGCTTGGGTTTCTGGCAGGGTGAGGGTGGATGCGCTCATCGCTCCGGTCTCCGCTTGGTTAACCGAAGTCTGATACGGGTTAAAAAATATTACCGGCAAAATCCTTCGAAAAATAATAACTTCTCTGCATTTTTTGAAGATACTGTTTTGTCAGCAATTTTTTCGACTGAAATTATACAAATAAAACTTAAGGTAAAATTGCATTTATTTCCATTCAACCATGGGTTCTGCCCTCCGTGCCACATCAGGGGGCACAGGGGGCAGACGCCATTACCGATTCGTAAAAACGGCCTTCCGCTTTTCGGCGAAAGCCGCCATGCCTTCCTTCTGATCCGCAGTCGCAAACAGCGACAGGAATAGCCGCCGTTCGGTGCGCACACCTTCCGTCAGGCTGCTTTCAAAGGCGGCCTTCACGGCTTCCTTCGCCATGGCCACCGAAGGCCCGGAGAGGGCAGCGATCCTCTCACCAATCTTCAGCGCTTCGGCGACCAGATCCGCCGCCGGCACCACGCGGCAGACCAGATTGGCGCGTTCCGCTTCCTCGGCATTCATCATGCGCGCGGTCAGGATCATTTCCATGGCCTTGGATTTGCCGATGGCGCGCGTGAGCCGCTGCGTGCCGCCGGCGCCGGGGATAATGCCCAGATTGATTTCCGGCTGGCCGAAGCGCGCCGTATCAGCCGCAATAATCAGATCGCACATCATCGCCAATTCGCAGCCACCGCCCAGCGCAAAGCCGGCCACGGCGGCAATCACGGGCTTTTGGATTTCCAGCACGGTTTCCCAATTGGCGCCGATGAAATCATTGAAATAGACGCCGGGGAAATTGCGTCCCTTCATTTCCTTGATATCAGCGCCCGCCGCGAAAGCCTTTTCGCTGCCGGTGATGACGATGGCGGCAATCGCCGGGTCCTTGTCAAAGGCGCGCAGGGCAGTGCCGAGTTCGATCATCAACTGATCACATAGCGCATTCAGCGCTTGCGGCCGGTTCAGCCGGACCAGCCCGGTCTCGCCGTGGGTTTCAACCAGGATCATTTCAGGGGCCATGGCGGTTCTCCTTCATCTGTTGTTATGAATAGGCTTCTAGCACAGGCTCAGCGCTGCCTCACCGGGCAGAAAAAGCTTGATCGCCCGGATTGCATAATGCGCTTGATCCCGGGGCATTCCGGCTGGCCAAGACAGCCAGGGCAGGCCTCCCCTTCCCGACCATAGACCGCGAAATTCTCCTGAAAGCGCCCAATTTCGCCATCTGCCTGGACATAATCGCGCAGGCTGGACCCGCCGGCGGCAATCGCTTCCGTCAGCACGGCCTTGATGGCGGGCGCCAACCGCGCTGCCCGCGCCCCCGCCGCCGTATGGGCGGAACGGCGGGGCGAGATGCCGGCACGGTACAGCGCCTCACAGACATAGATATTGCCAAGCCCGGCGATGACGCGCTGATCCAAAAGTGCGGCCTTGATCGGGGTGCGCTTGCACGCCAGCACATTGGAAAGCCAGGCTGGGGTGATCTCGGGCCCCAGCGGTTCTGGGCCAAGGCCGGCCAAAAGCTTGTGGTAATCCTCATCCGCCGTTGCCACCAAATCCACGCTGCCGAAGCGGCGCGGGTCCACAAAGCCGATATGCCAGCCGCCCTCGGTCCCGAAGGCCAAGTGTTCATGTGCCTCGGGGGGCGCGTTATGGCCACGCGCGTCAGAAAAGATGCCCTGCTTGCCGGTGCGTGGCGCTGGAGCCGCACCTTCGCGCCGCGCGACCATGCGGCCTGACATGCCAAGATGGATCAGCAAGCTTTCGCCGCCGTCGAGCCGCATCAGGATGTATTTCGCGCGGCGACCAAACCCGATAACCCGCCGCCCGCACAGCCGTTCGGCCAGCCGCGGCGGGAAAGGAAAGCGCATGCCATCGCGCCGCGCCTCCGCCCAGACGATACGCTCACCTTCCAGCACGGCCTGAAGCCCGCGCATTACGGTTTCCACTTCCGGCAATTCGGGCATTGCCCCTCCCCTTTCCGCCGATTGGCGCCTATGTTAGCGTAATGAACGTCACCGGCGCCGCAGAGACTGATTTCGGTTACCGCAAAATCCCCAAGGCCGAAAAGGCCAGCATGGTGCGCGCCGTGTTTGAAAGCGTCGCCCCCAAATATGACGTGATGAATGATCTGATGTCGCTAGGCGTGCATCGGGTCTGGAAGCGCATTTTTGTCAATGCCATTGGCGCCGGGCCACATGATACTTTGCTCGATCTTGCGGGAGGCACCGGCGATATCTCCTTCCTCGCGCTGGAACGCGGCGCGGGGCGGGTGATCCTGACCGATGTGAACCCCGCCATGCTGGAAGTGGCGCAGGGCCGCGCCTTGTCGCGCGGGTTGGTCAATGGCCTCTCCTGCATGTGCGTGGATGCTGAGCATATTCCGCTGCCTGATCGAAGTGTGGAGCGTGTGTCCATCGCCTTTGGGCTCCGCAATTGCACCGACAAGGATGCGGTGCTGGCCGAGGCGCGGCGCGTGCTCCGCCCCGGTGGGCGCTTTCATTGCCTGGAATTTTCGAAGCTGGAGGTCGCGGCGCTGGACGCGCTTTATGATGCCTGGTCCTTCAAGGCGCTGCCGGTGATTGGCGAATATGTCGCGAAGGACCGCGCTTCCTATGAATATTTGGCCGAGAGCATTCGCATGTTCCCGGACCAGGAAACGCTGGCGGGCATGATGCGCTGCGCGGGGCTGGCACGCGTTTCGTATCGCAACCTATCGGGCGGCATTGTCGCCATGCATGGAGGGTGGCGCCTGTAGCGCAGCCTACTCAGGATCAGCAGGCACATCCGGCGCAGGTGAGCGGTTTTCTTCCGCCCAATCGGTGCTTTGCTTCATCCGTTGGCGCAGCAGATAAGCCGCGCCAATCCCCGCCGCACCAAGCCCCGCGAGCCCAAGCGCAGCAGCGCCCGCAAGTGGGATGATGGCAAGCCCGCAGGCCAATCTCGGCAAGATCATCAGCGTGTCCTATTGCTTGGGGCGCTGATTATCCTCGGCAGCACCGGTTGGAGGCAAGGGCCTTTGCGCCGTGCAGGAACAAAAGGCGCTGCCCTGGGGCAGTCGGTTCACCTGCGTCACCTCCCCGCAATGGGGGCATGCAATCACCTCACGCGGGGTCATGCCGTCTTTTCATGCTTATCCGGTAAGGGCCGCATGGCGCGAAGCTGCGCGGCCAAGGCCCCCTGCCCGGCCAATTCCGCGAGCAAGGCCGCTTCTTCCCGCGCCGCTTCAAAGCCCAGCCGATAGCCCGCATAGGTCGCCTGATCGAGGCTTTGGCCGAGCGCCTTGCCGATGCCCTGCATGAATGCTTCCCTTCTTCGACAACGCTAGTTTACCGCCCCTTGCAATACCCCGCCCCGGCATGGCTGGTCCCCGATGGGCAGGAACCTTTCCGGCTTGGCACATATTCGGTGCGGCCATCCGTGCGGCAATAGCCCGCCCCCGCATGGCTGGTGCCGGAAGGGCAGGACCCGTTCTGCGCCGCGACAAACCCCGCGCCAGAGGAAGATCGGCAATAGCCGGACCCCGCATGGCTGGAACCCGATGGGCAGGAACCATTATGCGCGGGGACCATTTGCTGCGCCATGGCAGTGCTGGTGGTGACGAGTAGTGCAAGAAACGTGGCGCGCAGTAGCATCATCGGGCGATCCTTCATTTGCCTGAAACAAGACAAGCCGCAAATCGAGGTAATTTCATGACACGCTTGGCGCAGCGCAGAAAGACACGACCGCAGAACGCCTAGTGGTCCGATCGCCGCTGTCGGTTCCCGACAGCGGCGCGAATCCGCCCACCAAATATACGGCTAGTGCTGCGCGGGGGCTTTTTTGGCAGGGGATAGCTCAGCATTAATCGCACCACTAGCTTGCCAATCAGTCGGCGCGGATATTCGCCTCCCGCGCGATGCGGGTCCAAGTCTCGCGATCCTTCACCAAGGTCTCACGCACTTCGGCCCCAGGCGCAAAGGCCGGGAAGGTGCCGAAGCCAAGCAGGGTTTGCGGCAGATCGGTATTCTCCATGGTCCAGCGCATGGCATCTTCCAGGCGTCGTAGAATGGCAGGCGGGGTTGCTGCTGGCGCCGCAAGCGCCGTCCAGGAGACGAATTCATAGCCGGCTACGCCTGCTTCATCTACGGTTGGCACATCGGGCAGATTGGGATGCCGTTGGCGCGATGTCATGGCAAGAACACGAATGCGCCCCGCTTCATGCGCGCCGCGCATCAGCCCATAGCCATCCACCATCATCTGCAAGCGCCCGCCCAGCAGATCCTGCAAGGCCGGGCCACTGCCGCGATAAGGCACATGGACGATATCAACGCCTGTACGGCGAACCAATATTTCAAAGGCAAAATGCGGCACGCCGCCCGAACCACCCGAACCGAAATTCAATTCGCCAGGCCGAAGACGCGCGATATCCAACAATTCTTGCAAACTGCGCGCCGGGGAATCCGCCGGTACGGCGATGGCTAGCGGACCCAGGGTGACACGTCCAACATAGGCGAAATCACGCAAGGTATCGAAGCCGAGATTGGGAAACAGCGCTTGCGTAGTGTAATTGCCGACATTGCCAAAAAACAGCGTATAGCCATCGGCTGGTGATTTCGTCACGTGATCCATGGCGATATTGCCGTTATTGCCAGCGCGATTATCAATGGCGATTGGCTGGCCGAGCCTTTGGCTGAGCCGCTGAAAGGTGGGCCGCCCGATCGTATCCAACCCGCCACCAGGCGGGAAGCCAATCACTAAACGGACGGGCCGGCTTGGATATTCGCCCTGCGCAATGGCAGGCAGCGGCAGCGTCGCCCCCAACCCGCCAAGCAGGATATTGCGACGATTGATCTTCCCGATCATTGCATTCCTTCGCCACCATTCTTCGTTTTGCGGAAGTCTATCGGGCGGCGGGCGGGATCGTCAATGAAATTCTGGGTGCCAGGCTTGGCGTTGCGCGTGATGATGCCGGAAGTCTGAGTGGATCAAGGGCTACCCCCTCACTCCCACTCGATCGTCCCCGGCGGCTTGCTCGTGATGTCATAGGTAACGCGATTGATCCCGCGCACTTCATTCACAATCCGCACCGCAACGCGATTGAGGAAGCCCATATCAAACGGATAGACATCCGCTGTCATGCCATCGGTGCTGGTCACAGCACGTAGCGCACAAGCCTGATCATAACTCCGCCCATCGCCCATCACGCCCACGGTGCGGACAGGCAGCAGCACCGCAAAAGCCTGCCAGATCGCGTCATACAAACCGGCATTGCGGATTTCTTCCAGGAACACGCTATCCACGCGGCGCAGCAGATCGGCCTTTTCGCGCGTCACCTCGCCGGGGATGCGAATGGCCAGGCCCGGCCCCGGGAAGGGATGGCGGCCCACAATTTCTTCCGGGATGCCAAGCTCTCGCCCCAGCGCACGAACCTCATCCTTGAACAGGTCGCGCAGCGGCTCGACCAGCTGCATGCGCATATGCGCGGGCAGGCCGCCGACATTATGGTGCGATTTGATTGTGACCGATGGCCCGCCGGTTGCCGAGACACTTTCAATCACATCCGGATAAAGCGTGCCTTGTGCGAGGAAATCCGCGCCCCCCAGCTTGTCCTGTTCATCCTCAAACACGTCAATGAACAACCGCCCTATGGTCTTGCGCTTCACCTCCGGATCCGTCACGCCCGAAAGCTGGCCCAGAAACAAATCCGATGCATCGCGATGGATCAGCTTGATGTTGAAGCGATCACGAAAGGTGCTTACCACCTGTTCGCTTTCATTGGCGCGCATTAGGCCGTGATCCACATAAATGCAGGTCAATTGATCGCCGATCGCCTCATGAATCAGCACTGCGGCGACCGAGCTATCAACGCCGCCGGAAAGCCCACACACCACGCGCCCTTTGCCGACCTGGGCACGAATGCGCGCCACCGCTTCCTGGCGGAAGCCGGCCATGGTCCAATCGCCAGCGCAGCCGCAAACACCATGGGTAAAGTTTTTGAGCAGCGCCGCGCCCTGCGGGGTATGCACCACTTCCGGGTGGAACATGGTGCCGTAAAATTGCCGCGCATCATCGGCGATCACGGCGAAGGCTGCGCCCTCACTGCTCGCAACGCTCCGAAACCCAGGCGGTAGCGCGGTGATGCGATCACCATGGCTCATCCATACCTGTTCACGCGCGCCCTTGGCCCAAACCCCGCGCGTGATGGCGCATTCGCCAGTTACGTCCACAAAGGCGCGGCCGAATTCGCGATGATCTGAAGGCTCCACCAGTCCGCCCAGCTGCGCCGCCATAGTTTGCTGCCCGTAACAAATCCCTAAAACCGGCACACCAAGCGCGAAGACCGCTTCCGGCGCGCGTGGGCTTTCACCCTCATTCACACTCGCCGGCCCGCCGGATAGGATAATGCTGCGCGGCGCAAAGGCGCGGATGCGCGCCTCTGGCGCATGATGAAAGGGCCAAACTTCGCAATAGACGCCGGATTCCCGCACGCGGCGCGCAATCAACTGCGTCACCTGGCTACCGAAATCGAGGATCAGCACATGATCGTGCCGGGGGGAGGAGTCGTGCAGTTGAGCGGCCATGCGGGCTTGCACCACAAGCCGCGCCGTCGGGCAAGTTACGCTTCTGGCGCCGCCGCGGTCGCAGCCAGCAGCGTGTCAATCGGCTCCCACAGCATTGCCACCTGATCCACCGGCTGGCCGCCGACACGGGTCTGGCCGCGCGCGACCACCCGCCCGCCCAGATGGCGGTAGAACCATTGGGTTGGGTTGTCGCGCAGCACCCAAACCATGGCCGAACGGCAGCCCACCACGCGCAAATGCGCCGCCGCCGCGCGCATCAGGCGCCGCCCCGTGCCGCGGTCCCGGTAATCCTCATTTAGATAGAGCGTGTTGATCTCCCCATCCGCCAACCCCTCTTGGCGGGAACGCCCGCCAGAGGCAAAGCCGATGATCGTCGCCTCATCCGGGGCGCTGCCTTCCGGCGCGTCATCACCGGATGCGACCGCGACAAACACGGCATAGCCGCCGCGCCGATCAAACATGTCACGCTGATAGCCAGCGGCCAGGCGCGTTGCGGAAAGCCCGGCCAGATAGGCATCGGGCAGAATGCCGGCATAGGCGCTGCGCCACACCGCGACATGCAGCGCACCAATCGCGGCAGCATCGCTGGCACGGGCGCGGCGGATCGCGATCATGGCTTTCTTTCCAGTACAGCACAGAAGAAACCATCCGTACCTTGCGCGCTCGGGGAAAGGCGCAACCATGGCCCGGCGCAGGGCTGCGCGACATCAGGGCATAGCGCGAGCCATAGCGCATCCAGCACCACTGGCGCGAAATCCGGGTTGTTTGCCAGGAAGCTTTCCATCTGCTCCTCATTCTCTGCCGGCACTACGGAGCAGGTAGCGTAGACCAATCTGCCGCCCGGACGCACCAATTCTCTTGCCCTGTCGAGAATGGTATTTTGCACTGCAACAAGCTCGGCCAAATCGTCGGGGCGGGTGCGCAGCCGAGCGTCCGGGTTGCGCCGCCAGGTGCCGGTGCCAGTGCAGGGCGCATCCACCAAAACGCGATCAAAACTGCCGGCGCGGCGCTTGGCCCAGCGGTCACCAGCCTCGAGCAAATGCCTCTCTGCATTATCAACCCCAGCACGCCGGAAGCGCAAAGCCGCCCCTTCCAGCCGGGGGGCCGAGGTATCGCAGGCGGTGATCTTGCCCCGATTGCCCATGGTGGCCGCCATGGCGAGTGTCTTGCCCCCGGCGCCAGCACAGTAATCAGCGACCCGTAGGCCGGGGCGGGCATCAGCTAAAAGCGCAATCAATTGACTGCCCTCATCCTGCACTTCGATCAGGCCGGATTTGAAGGCCGCCGTGCCCGTGACCGGCCGGCGCGATGGCACGCGGAGCCCCCAGGGGGAAAATTGGGTGGGTTCCGTGGCAATGCCCTCGGCCGCCAGGGCGGCAGCGGCTTCTTCGCGCGAACCGCGCAGCAGATTGGCGCGCAGATCAAGTCCGGCCGGTTCTTCCATAGCAGCGGCTTCGGCGGCCAAATCCGCCCCGAAACGCGCCTTGAAATCCGGCAACAGCCAATCGGGCAGGTTGAAGCGCACCCCTTCCGGCATATCCGGGTGCAGCAACTCCCGCCCGGCCATGATCCGTACCGCGCGCGCTTCTCCGGCATTAAGGGGCGCAGCGCCATAGCCTTCGCCGGAAAAGCCCCGGCCGATATCGGCCTCTGTCCAGCGCGCCACCAGCACCAGATAGGAGAGCAGTAGAAGCCGCGGAGAGGGTTTAGCCGGCAACCGCGCCAGGTTCCAATCAAGCCGCAGCCTTTGCCGCACCACGCCCCAGACCCATTCGCTGACCGTGCGCCGATCCCCCCCGCCAATAAAGCGCCGGGCGCGGAAAAAATCACTCGCCACGGCATCGGCGGGGCGGCGACGGGCATCGGGGGCAAAGCATTGGGCTTCGAGCGCACTGAGCAGCTCAGTCGCCACGGCCAGTCTGGCGGAAGGGGTCACCATGGTAGCATCACGGCAGAAGTGCCCCCTGGCAAGGCCAACCCCCTTCACCTTTTGCGCTGCCTTGTTCTAGGCTGCGATCGGGAATAGCGAGGCACATCGCCCAAAACGACTTGAGGAAGCGCCGCATGCATCTTGGCTTGTTCATGATGCCGCTCCATCCGCCGGGGCGGCCCATGCATGAAACCCTGGCAGAGGATACGGAAAAATCCCTGCTCGCGGACCGCCTGGGCTTTCAGGAGGTCTGGGTGGGGGAACATTTCTCCGCCACCTCAGAACCCATTGCCTCCCCCTTGATGTTCATGGCGGGGCTGGTGCATCGCACGAGCCTGACCTTCGGCACCGGCGTGATCAATCTGCCGAACCACCACCCGGCCATTGTGGCGGCAGAGGTCGCGCAATTCGACCATATGGCGCAGGGGCGCTTCATGATGGGCATTGGCGCGGGCGGGTTATCCTCGGATTTTGAGCTGTTTGGCGATATCGAGCCCAAGGAGCGCGGCAAGCGCATGGTGGAATCGATCGAGACCATCCAGCGCATCTGGGCCGCCGAGCCACCTTATGATGTCGGTGGCGAAACCTGGCCGGTGAAGATTTCCCGCAATGTGTTGCCCGAATATGGCGTGGGTTTTATGGCAAAGCCCTTCCAGCCGGGCGGGCCTTCCATTCATGTCTCGGCGCGGTCTAAGGATTCGCAAGGTGTGGCGCTGGCGGCCAGGCGCGGCTGGGGCGTGATCAGCGCCAATTTCGTGGCGCACCGGATTCTCGCCGGCCATTGGCAAAGCTTCGCCGCTGGTCAGCGCGAAGCGGGGCACGCGCCGGATGTGGCGCGCTGGCGCATGGCGCGGAATTTCGTGATTGCCGCGACCGATACCGAAGCCCGCGCCCGCGCCACCGCACCGGAAGGCGCCACACGTTATTACTTTGACTATTTGGGGAGTCTGGCGAAACGCGCCGGCCTTGCCGCCACCATGACGTCGCGTGACGACATGGACCATAACGCCGCAACGGCCGAGGATATGATTGACGCCTGCGTGATTGCCGGCAGCCCGCGCACGGTTCTCGACAAGCTGATCGCGCTGCGGGAAGAAGCGGGTCCCTATGGGCACGTCCTCATGGCCGGCCTTGATTGGTCCGGCCCCAGTGCCGCTTGGGAGGCTGAGAGCATGGCGCGGCTCGCGCAAGAAGTCATGCCAAGGCTGCGCCAGCATCTGGACCGGCGCGCGGCGGCAGAGTGAACCAAAAAAACTGAGGGGTCGGCGTAAATTTCCACCAGAGGTGGCGAATTTTTAGAGGTTTATTTACGAATCTCGGCTAGCTTGGGCCCATGACGAAAACTATCCCCGGCGGCATCAATGCCGCGATGAATGCGACGCTGAGCGGCATGCAGCGAGCCGTGGAGCGTCTGGAAATGGCGGCAATACGCCTGGCCAATACCACCGCAGCGCCAGGCACGCCTGCCTATGTCTCGCCCCCACCACGAGAGGGCATCGATTCCGGCATTGCCGCCAATCAAGGGCAGGAAGCCCTGGAGACGGTCATTGAAGACGTCATGATCGCAAAACGCGCTTATGAAGCCAATGCCAAAGCGTTTCGTTTCATCTCAGCGACCGAGGATTGGCTCTTCAACCGAGGGTTCTAACCAGCGCGCCTGACCGGCGCAGGTCGAATGACCGAAGCCGTGAAACAGCCGCGTCTTCTAAGAATTAAAGTAGTCCAAGGCCCAACATCTATTCTGCGTTCAAGCACCAGGCCCTGACGGCGATGCGCCGCCAGCACCATGCGCGCCTGTGTGCCGAGAAGCCCGGCCAAAATGGCCGTTCCCTGCGGTGCAAGATGCGCCGCCAATCCTCGCGCCATGGCGCAAAGCGGGCGCGCCAGGATATTCGCGAAAATCAGATCATAGCGCTTGCCCCGCAAGCGCCGACCCCGCCAGCCATCCGCCAATAGCGCGCGCATCTGCGCCGACAGCCCATTCAACCGCGCATTTTCCGCGCAAATACGCACCGACCAGGGTTCGATATCGGTCGCCGTCACCGGCACATGCAGAAGCTTCGCCGCCGCCATGGCGAGAATGCCAGAACCACTGCCGAGATCCATGACGCGCCGAGGACAGCGATGCGCGATCGCTTCAAACGCCATCAGGCAACCTTGCGTCGAAGCGTGCTCCCCCGAACCGAAAGCAAGGCCCGCATCCAGCTTCAACACCAGCCGATCAAAACAGCGCCGATCCGCAACATGCGTCGGGCGGATCAGGAAGCGCTGGCCGATGCGTTGTTCCGGAAAAGCCTGCAGATTGCGAGCAAGCCAACCATCGGCTTCCACTGGCGCAATCTGCACTGCGGGCGGGGCGATACCCGCCACCAGCGATGCCAAGGCCAGCGCGCTTTCCAAAGCATCCTGCCCCGCGCCTGCTTCGCGCAAACCTTCCAAAAGCCAGGTATCGCTCAGCTCATCGCGGAAATAGGCGACAGTGCCGCAAACCTGTTGCAGTGCCGCTTCGAAAAAGGGCAGCGCTTTCTCATGCAGCCCACCAATGCTGAGCGCTTCCAGCGGTTCAGCGCGGCGGCGGGAGAGCGCGCCCGCACTCTCCGGGCCAGCCGGGCGCATCAGGCTTTCTCCACAAAACGATCAATCAGGCGCTTCTCGCCGGCCTTGTCAAAACGGATATCCAGCCGGTCGTCATCTACGCCCGTCACCTCGCCATAGCCGAATTTCTGGTGAAACACGCGATCACCAGCCGCATACCGCGCGGCACTCGCGGGCCGTTCCTTCACTTCCCAGGCGCCCGCTTCAATCACGAGCGGGCGCTGGCCATAAAGCCCGCCCGAGGCCAAGAAGACACTTGCACCCCGCATTTCTCGCGCGGCATTGCCTTCCAGCTTGATCTCCGACGCTGGCAATTCATCGAGGAAACGCGAGGGGATCGAAGCCTGCCAATTGCCATAAATCCGCCGATTGGCGGCGTGGCTGATGACGGCAAAGCGCCGCGCGCGCGTGATGCCGACGTAAGCCAGGCGCCGTTCTTCTTCCAAGGCGCGCTCACCACCTTCGTCCAGGCTGCGCTGCGATGGAAAGACGCCTTCTTCCCAGCCTGGCAGAAACACGCGATCAAATTCCAAACCCTTGGCGCCGTGCAGTGTCATGATTGAAACGCGCTGGCCCTCCGCCGCTTCGTCATTTTCCATCACGAGCGAGACATGTTCCAGAAACCCGGCGAGCGTTTCGTAGTCCGCCATGGCGCGAAGTAATTCCTTGAGGTTATCAAGCCGCCCCGGCGCTTCCGGACTGCGATCCTGCTTCCACATATCGGTATAGCCGCTTTCTTCTAGCAGCATCGCCGCCATCACCACATGGCCTTCGTTGGGCAGCATGGCACGCCAGCGGGCGAAGGCTTCCAACAATTCACCCAAGGCAGCGCGCGCCTTGGCCTGTTTGATAACGCCCTTTTCCAAGGCAAGCCCCGCGGCAATCGCAAGCGGCACCGCTTCGGCGCGCGCCAGCGCATGCATCTCCCGCATCGCGGTATCGCCAAGCCCGCGTTTGGGCAGGTTCATTATTCGTTCAAAGGCAAGATCATCCGCGGGCTGCGCCACCACACGGAAATAGGCCATGGCATCACGGATTTCCTGCCGCTCATAAAATCGCGCCCCACCCACCACGCGATAAGGCAGGCCAAGCGTGATCAGCCTTTCTTCAAAAGCGCGGGTCTGAAAACCGGCGCGGATCAGAATGGCAATCTCGGCCAGGCTTTCACCCGAACGCCGCGCGGCTTCGATCCGGTCCCCCACCATGCGGGCTTCTTCTTCGCTGTCCCAGACTGAGACGACACTGACCTTCTCCCCATCCGCATCATGGCGCCCAGGGCGCAGGGTTTTGCCGAGCCGCCCGGTGTTATGCGCAATCAGCCCGGATGCGGCGGCCAGAATGGGCCTGGTTGATCGGTAATTCGCTTCCAGCCGTACTATCTGCGCGCCTGGAAAATCCGTCTCGAACCGCAGGATGTTTTCAATCTCTGCCCCGCGCCAGGAATAGATGGATTGGTCATCATCCCCAACGCAGCAGATGTTACGATGCGCCTGTGCCAACAAGCGCAGCCAATAATACTGCACCAGATTGGTATCCTGATACTCATCCACCAGAATATAACGAAAGCGCCGCTGATAATCCGCCAGCACTTCCGGATGCCCGCGCAGGATGGTCACCACATGCAACAGTAAATCGCCGAAATCTGCGGCATTGAGTGCCTTCAACCGCGCCTGATACGCCTCATAAATGCTGCGCGCGCGGCCTCCAGTGTAATCCGTATCCTCCGCAGGCATGATGGCATCCGGCGTCAGCCCGCGATCCTTCCAGCGCTGAATGATGGCCATCATGCCAGGGGCCGGCCAGCGCTTCAGGTCAATATGCTCGGCTTCCATTACCTGCTTCAGCAGGCGAAGCTGATCATCCGTATCCAGGATGGTGAAATTCGCTGTCAGCCCGACAAGTTCCGCATTACGGCGCAGCATCCGCGCGGTAAGTGCATGGAAGGTGCCAAGCCATAGCCCTTCCACGGCCTCACCCATCATCGCACCAACACGTTCGCGCATTTCCAGCGCGGCCTTATTGGTAAAGGTCACGGCCAGCACCTGGGATGGGAAAGCCTTGCGGCTGCGGAGCAGATGCGCAAACCGCGTGGTCAGCACGCGTGTCTTACCAGTGCCCGCACCTGCCAGCACCAAAAGCGGCCCATCCAGCGCTTCCACCGCTGCACGTTGTTCGGCATTGAGCCGCGCCAGGTAATCCGCCTCAGTCACTGGCAGGAACCGATGGCGTTGGTGCCGTAAATCTTCTCCCCATCGAGCCAGCGCGCGCCGCTGAGATCAGCGCCGGAAAGATTGGCGCCGGTCAACTCCGCCCCGGTCAGATCGGCGCCACGCAAATCGGCGCGGAATAGCGTCGCGCGGCGCAAATCAACGCCTTTAAGCGTGGCGCCGGCCAGCACGGCGCGGTTCAGATCGGTGCTGCGCAGCGTCGTGCCAGTCAGATCAGCGCGCGTCATATCGGCAAAGCTGAAACGCGCATCGGAAGCATCAACGCCATTTAGCTTCGCGTCCACAAAGCGTGCCCGGGCGAAGAATGTATCGCGGAGCGTCGCCCCCGTCAGGTCCCGGCCCAAGAAATCCGCATTATCCAGCAGGCACTGCCGCCAGACTACGCCAGGCGCGGGGGGATCGGCGCAGGCGCCAAAGGTGGGGCCAGCCAACAGCAGCAGGCCAAGCAGGAGGGGAAGCTGTCGGAGTGTGATCACGGGGGGGATATAAAGCATTTCCGAGCCAAGCGGAATCGCTTGGCGACTCGGGAAATGCGACCAAACAACGGTGTAGTGCATACCCGATGAGCGGAGGCGAAGCGGATATGCATGATGGCTACACCGCGCCGGTCCAACCGCGCCCGGCTTGCATTGCGCCCCGAAGCAGCAAGCGTGCGGGGGGATCATCGCCGATGAGTCACGATGCGTCGCCAAATTTCTGTCCTGAGCCTTTTGGCCCTGCTGCCCCTGCCGGCTGCGGCGCATCACCCGATGGCGGGTGCCATGCCGGAGACACTCTGGCAAGGGTTTTGCTCCGTGCATCGGCCATCCGGTGATTGGGCTCGATCATTTGGCCTTTCTGCTGGCTGCCGGCATGCTGGCCGCGACCCTGCCGCGCAGTCAGGCCTTGCGCGCGGTGGCGGGCTTCCTGGTGGCCGGCATGGCGGGCCTCGCGCTTCATATGGCCGGGCTTGCCATGATCCAGGGCGCGCTGATGCTGGGCGCCATGGCGCTGGCGCGGGAAGCGACGCGCGCGCGTTGGCTGCGCCCGGCGATGGGCGCGGCGGCGAGTTTTGCGGGGCTTGGGTTTTTGGTGGTGGCGTTGGTGGGTTGAGCCGCCTTTTCCCAGCTGCATTTCGCTTCCATTCCGCATCGGCTTTCGGCAGAAATTGCTGAGGCATGTGGGGGCGCTGATGAAAGCATGGATCATTGCCTTGGCGCTGCTGCCCTGCATGGCGGGGGCGCAGTCGTCGTGTGACAAAGCATGGCAACGGTGCGGATGGCAGGATGCGAGCATTTCTCGGGAAACGCAGATCGCTGGTTGCTCTTGGCTGATCGGGTCAGGCCAAGAGACTCCCCAGTATCAAGCAATCGCCCTCAATAGTCGCGGCATCGCCCGTGCCACCCTGCGCGACCAAGCCGGCGCCATGAACGATTACACCGAAGCCATACGCGCAAATCCGCAAAATACCACAAGCTTCAGTCTTCGCGGCCTGTTGCGCGCAGCCCAGGGCGACCGCGCCCGGGAAATCACCGATTACACTGAGGCTATTCGCCTGAACCCTCAAGCCGCCGAAGCCTTTAATAGCAGCGGCTTCGCGGGTGCCGGACAGGGTGACCGCGCGGGCAGGATTGCTGACTATACCGAAGCCATTCGCCTTGGCCCGCAATACGCGATTGCTTACAGCAACCGAGGTCTCGCCCGTGCAGACCAGGGCGACCATGCAGGTGCCATCGCAGATTACACTGAGGCGATCAGGATTAATCCACAACTTTTCAATGCCTTCAACAACCGCGGTAGAGTTCGTGCTGACCAAGGTGACCACGCCGGCACCATTGCTGACTAAACCGAAGCAATCCGGCTCAATCTCCAATTCGCCCAGGCTTTCAATAATCGCGGCTTCTCACGCGCTGCGCCCAAGGATTTCACAGGCGCAATCGCCGACTACAATGAGGCCATCCGCCTTGACCCAAAAAACACCGATGCTTTCAATAACCGCGCAGATGCGCGTTCCGCCTTGGGTGACCGCGCTGGCGCAACGGCCGATTTCCGTGAGGCGCTGCGCATTGATCGGTAACGCCCTATCGCTTCCGCGCTAAGCCGCCCGCCAAACCACCGGTAACACCTCACTATCCATCGGGGCACCATACGCCGGGGCACTCGCGGAGGCAGATGGGCTTTCAATCCCCTTGCGGCGCGTGAACACCGCATCATCGCCCGTCCACCGCGCTGACACCGCGCGGCGCCGCAGCTTTCCGCTGCGATTGCCCGGCGCGCCATGCAGCGTCAGCCCATGGAAAGCGACGCAATCGCCCGGCTGCAAATCCCAGCCCAGCAGCGTGTAATCACCTCGATTACCCTCAACGTCCGGTACCGGCAGAAAGCGCGGATCGTCGGAAGGATGGTCAGCACTATCGGCGAAGCGCTTCGGCTTGAACCATTCGCCGCGCCGATGCGACCCCGCCACATATTCAACGCCATTCTCCCGCACCACGGGGTCAAGTGGTATCCAAAGGGAACACACCTGCCAGCTCTCAACCGTCCAATAGGGCTGGTTTGATGCCAAGGGGTTGGTTCTTCCGTGCCTGGTTCCTTCACCAGCACATGTTCATGAAACAGATTGACCTTGCCGTTCTGCATCAGCGCGCCCGCAATGGCGGCGGCAGGGGAATGGCGCAAAAACGCCTCATATTCCGCGATGCGCTGCCAGGAACAGTAATCGCCAAAGAACATGCCGGGCTTGCCTTCCGGCGTATAGCGTTTGCCGAAGGGGCCGGGCTTGCGCAGATTGCGCTCAACGCCAGCGCTGAGTAATTCAACCAAATGCGGCGCGAAAGCGCCACGGATCACCACCGCGCCATCGCGGTTAAAATCGGCGATGATCTGGGGATCGAGGATCTGAGGCATTGCGTTTCTCCAGATGTTGAAACGACCTCAAGGGGCCGAAGCCACACGCGCAAAGCAGCGGACAAACTCTTCCTGCGCTGTGGTTTCAATCGCCTCAGCATTATAGGCGGCGCGCAGCCAGGCAACGGGGTCGCCCTCAGCCGCGCCGGCCAGGATGGCAAGGCAGGCCATGGCCGTGCCCGTGCGCCCAAGCCCGGCCTTGCAGCCGATGTGATAAGCGCCATCGGGGGCAGCACGCATCGCCGCCAGCATCCCCGCCAATACCGTGCGCAAACCGGCCTCATCGGGCAGGCCAAAGTCCGGCACATCAAGCTGCCATTCGGCCTCCGCGACACGCGCTGCGCTCGCATCCAGGCATAGCCCGCGAGCGCCTGCCGGCATGCCATCAAAGGGCCCGCCCGAGATGTTGATCAGCCTGCCGTCCAGCGGCAATTCAAGCCGGCCGCACAGCATCAGGGCGCGGCATTTCCCTTGCCATTATCGGCAACCAATACGGGGTCCAGCAGGCTTTCCGCTTCCTGCTTCAGGCGCAAATAGGACCGCACCGAAAAGGGCAACATGCCAAGATAGATCACGCCCGCCATGGCAAGCGCCCCCCATGGCTCGGCAAACAACAGCGCCATGTAAAGGCCAATGCCCAACAGCAAAGGCAGCACCGCCGCGCGCGGCACCTTGAAATTCTTGAAGGACCAGGTGGGCAGCGTGCTCACCATCAGCCCGCCCACCAGGATCAGAATGCCCGCCACCAGCACGGGGTTGCGCATGATATTGGCGAGCAACGGCATCTCCACCTGAGCAAAGTACAGCCCGGCGAAAAGCGGAAACAAGGCACAGCCCGCCCCCGCCGGCGCCGGCACGCCGGTGAAGAAATTATAGGTATAGGCAGGCTTCGGCGCCGGCCCGACATCCAAAGCCGCACTGAAGCGCGCGAGCCTGAGAGCGGAACACACTGTAAACAGCAAGGCCGGTGCGAAGGCAATCGCGCGATAATCCTGCAAGGCCCACAGATAAAGCACCAGCGCCGGCGCAACTCCGAAGGACAGAAAATCCGCGAGGCTATCGAATTCCGCCCCGAAACGAGATGTCACCTTCAATAACCGCGCGAGCCTGCCATCCAACCCATCAATCACGCCTGCTACCACAATCAGCACCGCCGCTTCGGCAAAGCGTGCGTCAAAGGCCGCGCGGATCGCAACCAGGCCGCAGCATAGCCCGAGCATGGTCAGGATATTCGGGATCAGGCGATTGAAGGATTGTCCTTCAAAACGCGGGCGCGTGCGGGGGCGAAAGCGTCGGCGCAACCGCCGCATGCGCCCGGAAGAAGTTATGTTGCGCTCAGTGCTCATCGCGCCTGCAACTCCGCCAACACCGTCTCGCCGCCGATCATGGTCTGACCCACGGCGACCATGGGCTCAACGCCCGGCGGCAGATAGATGTCCGTGCGGCTACCGAAACGAATAATACCGAAGCGATCGCCCGCCTGCACCGCATCACCCACCTTGGCATCGCATAGGATGCGCCGCGCGATTAGCCCCGCGATTTGCACCACCGCAATATCACGCCCGTCGGGCAGCCGAAGCGCCAGGGCATTGCGCTCATTCTCATCACTCGCCTCGTCCAGATTAGCGCTCAGGAATTTGCCGTGGTGATAGGCGATGCGCGTCACTGTGCCATGGCATGGCATGCGGTTCACATGCACATCCAGCACGGAAAGGAAAATCCCGATGCGCCAGCGGGTTTCCTCACCCATGCCAAGCTCCACCGGCGGCTTGACGGGCATCACGGACACCACATGCCCATCCGCCGGCGCCAGCACCAGGCCAGGGCGCGCAGGCGGGATGCGTTCTGGGTCGCGGAAGAAGTAAAGGCAAAACAGCGTGAAGGCCACGCCAAGCCAAAACGGGAAAGCGCCAAGAAAGGCGCCGCCCAACAGCGCCACTGCCGCACCGCCAATTAGGAAGGGCCTCGCCGCCGGATGCGGCCGGGCGAGAACCATGCGAAGACTTTGTCCGAGTGCCATGCGCTTCCGCTTACAGTGTTTTTACCAAAAATGCACAAGAATGCGGCTTATGGATGCGATCACCCTTGGCCCCCTGGCCATAGACCCCGAAGGCCGCCTTGCCCCCAAACAGGCGGACCGCCCCCTAGAATTCACTTTTGACTGGCGCGGCCGCCGTCGCCGGGCGGAGCTCAGCACTGAGGGGCTGGTGGTGGAAACCGATGCCGCGCGCATCCCCTCCACCGCGGAAGGCCGGGATTTACGCCAAGCGAGCTTCGCCACCCTGGCCGCGCTGAACCCTGGCCTGCCAGAGGGCTGGAGCATGGGCCTCGCGCCCGATCATCGGCTTCGCTTTGAAGCCTAACTGGCGCTGGTAGCGCCCACCAATGTGCCGCAACTGGTCGCGGCGCTGGTGCGCTTTGTGCTCGCGCTTGATCCCTATCTGGACCGGCTGGAAGCCGCCGGCGCCGGTAGGGGGTTGGGCAGCGCGAAGACCTGGCCGGGATAGATCCTATTGGGATCGGCAATCTGATCCTTATTCGCCTGATAAATCACCGTATAGCGAACGCCCCGCCCATAGGTGGCGCGGGCGATGCGCCACAGATTATTGCCCGGCTGCACCACAATCCGCTGCTGGGAAAAGGCCTCGGCGGGGAGTTCTTCCCGCTCGAAGGGCACCTCGGCTCGGGCGACGACGCGCCCATCGGTGGGTGAAACCTGGTCAACGCGCAAGCGATGCCGCCCAATGCTGGGCTGGCTTTCGGGCTGAAGGGTCCAGCGTCCAGGCGTCTCGGCGACCGCTTCTCCAATAGGCCGATCATCCACATAAAGCCTGAGCCTCGCGCCTGGGGTGGCGCTACCGGCAAAGCGTATGGAGCCGCCTTGATCATATTCAACCGAATCAATGCCAAGCCGAGGCGCAGTGCCGGCTGGCGGGGTGGGTTCCGGCACCTGCAATACGCGCGGGGCGGTGGCTTCTGAGCGGCCTGGGATCAGCACCGCCAAGGGTCCGGTCGGCGCTGGGGCTTCGGCCTGGGCCCGGCGTTCTGCAGGGGCGGGCGCGGCTTGCGCTTGCTGGGCGGGGCGTTCTGCAGCCTGGGCCTGGGCGCTGGCGGAAGGCTCGGTCGCCGGCGCGGCGCGTGGTGCTTCGGCGATTTGCGGCGCCGTATCCGGCACCATCAGCACCACCGTATCCGGCCCGGCCATTTCCTGATCCCCGAGTCGTGAGCGCAGGCTAAGCTCCATCGCCCCCGGCGGCAGTGCATCGACGGGCAGGATGACGAATTCGCCGCGCCGATCGGCCCTTGCGCGGCCCAATTCACGGCCATTATCGGCGAATAGCATCACTTCTGCCCCCGGCGCGGCGCGGCCTGCCACCACCGCACTGCCACGGGCACCAACCCGCACCACGTCAAAGCGCGGTGGGATCATGGCAGCCGCGGCGGGGCCGGCGCTGGTGTCAGGCCGGGCGGCCTCGGTGGTTGGGCTTGCGAGGTCAGGCGGTGTCGGGGCCGGCGGAATCGCAGGCCGCGCGGCCTGGCCCACGCCACCCGGCCCGGCGGTCCCGGCAGGCGCATCGGCTACAGGGGCACGCGCAATGCCGGACACGCCCGAGGGATCGGGCGAAAAAACGCCGCGCCAGCCAAGAAACACTAGTATCGCCAGCAGGATCAGCACGGCTGGGAAGATCAGCCGCTTGGCGGCGCTTCCGCCAGCGTTCGGCTCGTTCATGCTGCACTCCCCTGCGGCGCACTTCGCCGCGCCATAGCCTTGCCCAGATCTTGGAATTTAAGAGATCCTTCTAAATGTCTTGTCATTGGCCTGCAACACGGCCCATCGTGCCTGGCTCAACCGGCAGGTGAACATGAGCACACAGAGCACCCGGCTTCGCATTTGGGATCGCCCCGTCAGGCTGTTTCACTGGACGTTGATCCTGCTTGTCGCGCTCTCCTTCGCGAGTGGCAAAAGCGGTGCCTGGGGACTGCATTTTGTGTCTGGCTACGCGATTCTAACGCTGGTGCTGTTTCGCATTCTTTGGGGATTTTTTGGGTCGGAAAACGCGCGCTTTACCCATTTCTTGAAATCGCCTTTGGCAGCGCTGCGGCAATTGGCGCGCCTTGCCAAGCGGGATCAAGACAGGGAAACCAGCCATAATCCGGCCGGGGGCTGGATGGTGTTGGTCCTGGTTTCCTTGCTTTTGGTCCAGGGCCTGAGCGGGCTTTTTGCCAATCACGACCCCGGTTTCAGCTATTCACAACATGGCCCGCTCGCCATGAAGGTCAGCGAGGCGACCCAAGAATCGCTTTCCGCCTGGCATGTGGCCGGGCAGCGCTATATGGTCTTCGCCATAGCGCTGCATGTGCTGGCGATCATGCTCTACAAGTTGGTGAAGGGGCATGAATTGGTCATGCCGATGTTGACCGGTGAAAAGCTGTTGCCTGAGGGCGCCAAGGCGCCGCGCCTCGCATCCGGGCGCCTGGCGCTTGGTTTGTTGCTGATGGCTGGCGCGGCGGTTTTCCTTTTTATCCGCTTTTTCTAGGGTAAAGCACCGCCACCTGCCTGCTTGGTCCGATTAACGCGCCGGGCCGCGATAAGGGCGATGGCAGGCACCACAGGTGGCGCCGGTCTGTTGGAACGCAGCGGGAAAGGCAGCCTGATCGCCCGCATCGGCAACCGCTTGGAAGGCACGCAACTGCGTCACCATATTCGCGTTAGCGGTTTCAAAGCCGGCGCGGTCCGTCCAAATGGATGGCAGGGCACGGGTATCGCCTGACCCGCTCCCGGTCGGGAAACGTGCGGCAAAGCCTTCAAAGAAACCGATCATGTCGGCAATCGCGGCGGCCGACCCGCGTGGGTCTCCGCGCTGATCTACCACGGCCTTAATGCCTTCCATCTGACGCGCCACGCCTTTCAGCCCTTCCCGACGTGCGGTGATGACATCATTCTGGGCCAAGGCAGGGGCGGTCATGGCGGTCAAGGAAGCCAAAATTACGGTGCTTTGCAAAAATTTCATGTCACTCTCCGGCACGGCTCAAAGGGATATTAGGCATCAGCGAAGACCTTATCTCAAATCTTAGCAACGCCTGAAGGTGTAGCGCCTCGCTTTGGTCCACCCGCTTGCGGCCTTCTCCCCTGCCCGCTATAGCCGCCAAGACGTCTTGATCGGACTCGGAGTGTAGCTCAGCCTGGTAGAGCACTGTGTTCGGGACGCAGGGGCCGGAGGTTCGAATCCTCTCACTCCGACCAAGCGCCTTATTTGGCGCCCCAGATGATCAGCGCCTTGGCAGGCCAGACCCAGACAATCCCGGCCAGCGCGAAATAGACGAATTCCACCGTCCAATGCGTGTCAAGTATATGATCCGCAAGGGTAATTACTACCGCCACATAGAGCAGGAAGCCGATGATGCCGATGATCCCGGCGAGCACGGGTTTGGACATTTCACATAAGTGGGCGCGCGGGAGAAATTTTTCTAGCGCTGTCAACTTTACTGGACATTTAAGTTGTCACGTGAATATGATTACCCAGGAAAGGCTCAGCAGGCCCGCACTCATCGGTGCGGGCATGGCGGAATCAAGACAGCAAGCAGAACGTGACAGACACAAACGACCAATTGGAGCTGAAGGCGCATATTCGTGGAATCCCGGATTTTCCAAAGCAGGGTATTCTTTTCTATGACATTTCAACCCTGCTTCGGCATGGCCCCGCCTGGCGCATTGCCATCGCGCGCATGGCAAGCGCAATTCGCCCGCATAAGCCTGATCTTCTGGCCGGCGTTGAAAGCCGCGGCTTTTTGGTCGCCGCGCCGCTCGCGCTGGAATTGGGGCTTGGCTTCATCATGCTGCGCAAGCAGGGCAAACTCCCCGGTGAGCGCATCGGCCTTGATTACGCTTTGGAATACGGCGCGGACCGCATTGAAATGCAGGCCGATGCCGTGACCCCCGGGCAACGCATTGTCCTATTGGATGATCTGCTGGCCACCGGCGGCACCATGGCTGCCGGCATTACCCTGCTGCGCCAAGCAGGCGCCGCGGTGCCAGCCGCCGCCGCCTTGATTGAACTTTCGTTTCTGAACGGGAGGAAGAAGCTCGATGTCCCATTCGAAGCGCTCATCTCCTACAGCGAGTAGCCTCGCGGCCAGCCTGCCGACGCCCTTGCAGGGTGTGCTGAGTGCTGCCGTGCTTGCGACACCAACGGGCATCGTGATCTGCGATCCGAACCTGCCTGATTGCCCGATCATCTACGCCAATCCAGCCTTTTATCGCATCACCGGCTACGCGGAAGATGAGGTGATCGGGCGTAATTGCCGTTTCCTGCAAGGCCCAGGCACGAATCCGCGCCACATCAAGGTAATCCGTGAGGCGCTTGAAACCGGCAAGGCCCTGGATGTTGAAATCGTCAATCACCGCAAGGATGGCTCACGCTTCATCAATGAACTCCATCTGTCGTCGATCTTCGGCGATGATGGCGAGGTGCGCTATATTTTCGGCATTCAGCATGATGTCTCCGCACGCGAACAATTCGCCCGCGATGCCGAACGCGCCCGCCGCGCGGCAGAACGCGCCAATGCCGAGAAAAGCGATTTCCTTGCCTTCATGAGCCATGAAATCCGCACGCCGATGAATGGTGTGATGGGCACCATTTCTTTGCTGTTGGACACCACGCTGGATGCCGAGCAGCACGCCTATGCGGAAACCGCGCGGCGTTGCGGTGAGCTATTGCTTGCAACCGTCAATGAAATGCTCGATCTGTCGCGCATTGAAGCCGGGCATTTGGCGATTGAGGAAGAAACCTTCGATCTGGCAGCGCCGGTTGCCGAGGTGCTTGATCTGCTCGCCCCCGCTGTCGCGGAAAAGGGCATTCGCCTTTCGGCCAGCATTGATCCGCTTTTACCCGCGCGCGTGAGTGGTGATGCCAGGCGCCTGCGGCAAGTGCTGCTGAACCTTGCCGATAATGCAGTGAAATTCACGGCGGTTGGTGGCGTTGGCATTCGCGTCGAACGCGCCGAAAATCCACACCTTATTCGATTCGTCGTGGCCGATACGGGCATTGGCATGCCACCCGAAGTGCAGGCACGGCTATTCGGACGTTTCGCGCAAGGCGGGCCGGAAACCGCGCGACGTTATGGGGGTTCTGGCCTTGGTCTGATGATCTGCAAGCGTCTGGTTGGGCTGATGGGGGGGCAGATCGTGCTTGCCTCCACGCCCGGCAAGGGCTCCACCTTTTCCTTCGAGATTCCGCTGCGCCCCATTGCGGAATCGGGCCGGCCGCCAAGCTCGTTATTGCCCAAACCCGCGCTGGCGAAGCCGCTGCCAGGGGCCCGCGGGCGCATCCTGCTTGCGGAAGATGGCGAAGCCAATCAGCTTGTCGCCGCCGCCATTCTGCGTAAGGCCGGCTATGCAGTGGATTTGGCGCGCGATGGCGAAGAAGCACTCGGTGCCGCGCGCACCGCCGCTTATGATCTGGTGCTGATGGATGTGCGCATGCCGCGTATGGATGGCTTTGCCGCAACAGCGGCGATTCGTGGCCTGGAAGGTGCTGCAGGGCGCGTGCCGATCATTGCCATGACCGCCGCAGCCATGCCCGATGAGGTTGCGCGCTGCCTCGCCGTAGGCATGGATGCGCATGTCGCCAAGCCCATGGATTTGACCGCGCTGCTCTCGGCCGTGTCGGACATGCTGGACGGACGCCCGCGCCGACCACGTGTCGCCAGCGATGAACCCGATCCTGCCGGGCCGACCTTGATTGACCATACCACCGTGCAGGAATTGCGCGCCGCTGTTGGCCCTGGGCGCCTTCCGCGCCTGATCGGCGTATTCGCCGAAGAAACCCGCGCGCGCGTCGCGCGGCTGACGTCAACCGATGATGTCGGCGTGATCGAAGAAGAGGCCCATGGGCTGAAATCCGCCGCCGGCACTTTTGGCGCAGCGGCCCTGCGGTCCATTGCGGCTTCGCTTGAGGAAGCCTGCGGGACACGAGACATGCCGAAGATTGTCGAGCTACAACGCGGCCTGCCCAATCTGGTCGAAAAGAGCTTGGCGGCCTTTCCGGTGGCGCCGGGCGGCGTGGCGAATGCTGGCAGGCGTGATTGAGGGGCAGCGGCATCTCATTACCGCCGCATGGCAGTCTTATGCTTGCGCGCTGTAGACCTGGAGCATTTTCAAGCCAAGTGAAATCACCTGGCGCCTTAGGAAATGCAACCAAATGAAGTTTTAAAGTGGGTTCCGTGAAGGCGTATGAACGGAAGCCGCTTTAAAGCGCGCCACCTTGATCTCCCCCGCACGTTGCCGGGCGCGCGCAATGTCAAAACTGCCCTGCATGCGCATCAGCGTATCCATAGAAACGCCAAAAGCCTTTTCGACCCGGATCGCCATTTCCGGCGATAGCGCGGCACGTTCATTCAGCAACGCCGAAAGCGCAGGCCGCGTGACCCCCAGCACCTTGGCCGCTTCCGTCACCGAAAGCCCGTGGGGGTCAATGACTTCGTGCTTGATGAAGCCGCCGGGATGGGCGGGGTTCTTCAGGCGGACGCCCTGCGTGGTCGCCATTGCTGCGTCCTTCAATGGTAATTCTCATAAGCCAGGTTGATGATTTCAATTTCCGTCTGATCAATCGTGAACGAAAGGCGCCAATTCTTGGTGACTGAAAGGCTCCATTGCCCCTTGCGATCACCGGTCAATTAATGCGCCTTCCAGCTTGGTATGCTGTGCCGTTCATCTGCCCGCGCCATGTCTTTCAGGAAGGAGACCATGCGCAGCAATTTCGGCACCGCAGCGGGTTGCAGCCCGGAAGCATCATCATCTTCGATGAAGCGCCGCGGGCCCTTATGCAGCTTATTGCGAAATCTTATCAAATTTGGACAGAGCGCTAGAGCCCATAAATGTCAAGCGTAACTTTACAAAATACAATTTATTCCCGCGAGCCTTCCTACCCCCACCCCGGCGCTTCCGCATACCGCACCCCCGTCAGCACCAACCCCTCCGGCGGCGCGGTCTGCCCGGCCTTGGCGCGATCCGCACCCAACAACACCGCACGCGGCCAGGAAGCCGGGCGGCGGCCATAGCCAACCTCCACCAGCGTGCCGACCATATTGCGCACCTGGTGGTGCAAAAAACTCCTCGCCTCGGCAATGATTTCAATCTCTTCACCCAAGCGCGTCACATCCAGCCGGTCGAGCGTGCGCAAGGGGGATTTGGCTTGGCAGGACGCCGCGCGATAGGCAGAAAAATCATGCTGGCCCAAAAGCCCTTGCGCAGCCTCATGCATCGCTGCCGCGTCCAGGCGTTTTTTCACGTGCCATACGCGGCCCCAATCCAGCGCCGGGCGCGCTGGGCGGTTCAAAATCCGGTAGCGATAGGCCCGGCCAATCGCAGAAAACCTGGCAGACCATGCGTCATCCACCATCGCCGCACCCGTTATCGCCAAGGGGTGCGGGCGGGTGTGGAAGTTCAGCGCCTCTCGCACCCGCTCGAGCGGCAGGCCAGCCGGCAGATCAAAATGCGCCACTTGGGCTTCGGCATGCACGCCGGCATCGGTGCGCCCGGCGGCCGTGATCAAGGGGGGCTCTCCGCCATTCAAATGCGCGGCGGCGTCTTCCAGCACGGATTGGATGGAAAGCAGGCCATCCTGCCGCTGCCAGCCGCAAAAGGGCGCGCCATCATATTCCAGCTTCAACGCATAGCGGGGCATGGCGTCATTCCAGGCGGGTGCCGGCGGGGATTGGCAGTCCGCGCAAAAACGCCTCGGCGGCCATGGCGGCGCGGCCAGGGCGTTGCAAACGCCGAAGGCGCACTGCCCCCTGCCCGCAGGCAATCAACCCGGCATCATCCAGGGCCTCACCGGGTGTGCCCTCGCCCGCTTCAAGCGCGGCGGCGGAAACCCGGATGGCTTCCCCCTTCAGCATGAAGAAGGTGCCCGGCCAGGGATTGAGCGCGCGGATGCACTGTTCCAAGGCCTCGGCCGGTTGCGCCCAAACCAGGCGGCCATCTTCCTTCGTAAGTTTGGGGGCATAGGTAACGCCCTCTGCCGGTTGGGGCTCCAGCGCTGGGTCTTCCGCCAGCGCGCGCAGGATCAACCGGGCGCCGAGGCCCGCCAGCGCATCATGCAATTCGGGCGTGGTGGTTGTAGGGCTGATCGGCGCCGCTTCCGCCAGCAGCATCGGCCCCGTATCCGGCCCTTCTTCCATGCGCATGATGGTGATGCCGGTCTCGGTATCGCCCGCCAAAATTGCCGCCTGGATCGGCCCCGCCCCGCGCCAGCGCGGCAGCAGGGATGCGTGGATATTGAGGCAGCCGCGCCGCGGCGCATCCAGCATGGCTTTCGGCAAAATCAGCCCATAGGCCGCGACCACCGCCACATCCAAATCAAGCGCTGCGAAGGCAGCGTGTTCCGCCTCATCACGCTTGAGCCGCGGGGGGTGGCGCACCGGCAGGCCGAGTTCCAGCGCGGCGCGATGCACTGGGCAAGGTGTTTCCTTCTGCCCGCGCCCGGCGGGTTTTGGCGGCTGGCAATAGACTGCGGCAATGTCATGCCCCGCATTATACAGGACGCGCAACGCTGGCACCGCGAAATCCGGACTGCCCATGAAAGCCAGGCGCAAAGGGTGCGCGGGGCTGCTCACCCGCGCTGCTGGGATTTCAGATCCTTGGCGAGTTTACGCAGGATCATATTGCGCTTAAGCGCAGAGAGGTGGTCCACGAACAAAACGCCGTCCAAATGGTCAATTTCATGTTGCAGGCAGGCGGAAAGCAGGCCGTCGCCTTCGATCTCTCGCTTTGTACCCATCAGGTCCAGATAGCGCAGCTTCACGCGGGCGGGGCGCGTCACATCGGCATATTGGCCGGGGAGCGATAGGCAGCCTTCTTCGCGCGTTGCCGCTTCAGCGCTTTCGGCGATGATTTCCGGGTTCACCAGCACCAGGGGCTCGGGTTTTTCCTCGGGCTGGATGTCCAGCACGATCAGGCGGAGCCCCTCACCAATTTGTGGCGCAGCGAGGCCAATGCCCGGCGCGGCATACATGGTGGCAAGCATTTTGGGCGCGAGGGCGCGCACCATATCCCCATCGGCATCGCCAATCGGGCGCGCCGTCAGGCGGAGCCTTTTGTCAGGCGCGAACAGGATCGGCAGGGTTGAGTTTTCGGTCATGGCAGGCGCTGGCATTTAGCCCCCCGCGCCCCCCCTTGCAACGCCAAAGCCGAAAGCCAAAATAGATAAGGTGTAGGGCGCTTCGGGCCCGACAACACGCTTCGCTCTCGGATGAGGAGGCCATACTAGGTGACCAGACCTTCGCTTTTCGGCTCGCCCTTGTTTCTTGGCTTCGATCATCTGGAACAGATGCTCGATCGTGTGGGCAAGAATGCCGATGGCTACCCGCCCTATAACATTGAACAGATTGGCGATAACCGGCTGCGCATTACGTTGGCGGTGGCTGGGTTTTCGATGGATGATCTGCAGATCACGCAGGAAGACAATCAATTGGTCATCCGGGGCCGGCAGAAGGATGATTCGGAAGGCCGTATTTTCTTGCATCGCGGCATCGCCGCCCGCCAATTCCAGCGCGCCTTTGTGCTCGCAGAAGGGATAGATGTGGAAGGGGCGTGGTTGGATAACGGCTTGCTGCATGTGGAATTGAAGCGGCCCTTGCCTGAGGTTCGCGTCAAGACCATCCGGATTGATACCAAAATCAATGGCGCCGCCACGATTGTGGAAGGGCGCCCTGAACGGGGCTGAACGTCCCTCACCCGCCGCGCCCAAGGAGCATTTTCAAGCTAAGTGAAATCACGTGGCGACTCGGAAGATGCGACCAAAGGTTCTGGGACGTTAGAAACGCGCGAGCCATGAAGGGCGCGCAAAGGACAGGATCATGAGCAATCAGGAAGAATTCGACAACGAAACCGAGGCCGAACAGGAAATCATCCTGACGGCGGAGGATTTGCGGAAGCTCTCACCGCTTGGTTGGGCACGCTACGGCACCAACCGCATCGCCTACATGCGCCCCGTTATGGTGAACAATCAGCGCGCGATTGCGATCCACGCGGCAGACGGCACGCAGATTGGCGCCGCGCCAGATTACGCGCTTGGCGCAGCCGCGATTTTCCAGCATGGGATGGGTGTGGCGCTGGTTCACTGAACCCGTGTTTGGTCGCATTTTCCGAGCCGCCAAGTGGTTTCCACTTGGCTTGAAAATGCTCCGCGCCTCACTTCACGCGCGGCAGCTTCTGTTCCACCAGCGCGGCCATCACGCCGCCGCCATAGGGAATCGCCGCATCATTGAAGTCATAATGCGGGTTATGCACATCGCAGCCGCCCGAATCACCCGTGCCATTGCCGACATGAATGTAAGCGCCCGGGCGTTGCAGAAGCATATAGGCGAAATCCTCACTGCCCATCACGGGAGTGCGGTTGCGTTCCACCGCCACTTCACCGACCAATGACACCGCCGCATCACCAAGCGTAGTCGCTTCTTCCGGCGCATTGATGGTGGGGGCAGCGATTTCCTTGAAAGCGATCTCGGCAGAAGCGCCAAAGGCCGCAGCGGTGCCCTGCACCACGGCGCGCATGCGCGCTTCCACCAAGCGCATCACTTCCACCTTGAAGGCGCGCACCGTGCCCTTCAGCGTCACCTGATCCGGGATCACATTATGCGCGAGGCCAGCACTGAAGCAGGTCACGCTCAGCACCGCGCTATCCAAAGCGGGGACATTGCGCGCGACCACGGTCTGCAAGGCGGTCACGATCTGCGCGCCCACCACCACAGGATCAATCGTCTGTTCCGGGCGCGCACCATGGCCGCCCTTGCCCTGGATCACGATGTCGAAAAATATCGCCCCCGCCATGATCGGGCCGGGGCGGATGGCGAATTGCCCGACCGGCAGGCCTGGGCGGTTATGCAGCCCATAGACGGTATCGCAGGGGAAGCGCTCAAACAGGCCATCAGCCAGCATCGCCTGCGCGCCACCGCGGCCCTCTTCCGCCGGCTGGAAAATGAAATGCACCGTGCCATCGAAATTGCGCGTCTCGGCCAAATAGCGCGCGGTGGCCAGCAGCATGGTGGTATGCCCATCATGCCCGCAGCCATGCATCTTGCCTTCAATGCCCGATTTATGCGCGAAGCCATTGGCTTCCGGCATGGGCAGCGCATCCATATCGGCGCGCAGCCCAAGCCGGCCCTGGCCATTCCCGTGGCGCAACACGCCCACCACGCCGGTCTTGCCAATGCCGCGATGCACCTCAATCCCCCAGGAGGCGAGCCGTTCGGCCACCAGCGCGCTGGTCCTGACTTCCTCAAACCCCAGTTCGGGATGGGCGTGGAAGTCCCGGCGCCAGGCGGTGAGCTCTTCATGCCATTGGCGGATTTTCTCAACAGGTGTCACGCGACAAACCCCCGGTTCAAGCTTCAGATGGAAAACCTATAGGGCAGCGCCGCGCCCTGGGCTACGCTTCCCAGCAGGAAGCGTAACACCCAGGAGGAATATGATGCGCCCAACCCGCCGCCATGTGCTTGCAGCCCTGCCTGCCGCCGCCCTGATTGGCCGCGCTGAGGCTCAAGCGAGCTTCCCCGATCGCGCCGTACGCTACATCGTGCCCTTCCCGCCGGGCGGGCTGACCGACATCATGGCCCGGCTGGTCGGGCAGAAGCTGTCGGATATTTGGGGCCGGCCCGTCATCATCGAAAACCGCGCCGGCGGCAATGCGCTGATCGGCGCCGATGCGGCGGCGAAAAGCCCGGCCGATGGCTATACGCTGCTTGCCATCACCATGACGCATACGGTGAATGCCTCGCTTTTTCCGAATGCACCCTTCAATTTCCGCCAGGATTTCACGGCGATTTCTGTCCTTGGGTCATTGCCGCTCGTGGTGGTGGTCAATGCGGAACGCAACCCAGCGCGCAGCCTGGCCGATCTGCTGACACAAGCCCGCCAGCGTAATTTGAACGCCGGGTCATCGGGCAATGGATCGCCGCCGCATTTGGGCCTCGAATTGGTGCGCCGCGTCGCCGGTGCCGGGGACCGGATTACCCATGTACCTTATCGCGGCGGCGCGCCTTCCGTCACGGATCTCGCGGCGGGCAATTTGGATTTCATAGTCTCCAACTTACCGGAATGCATTGCGCAAATCCAAGGCGGGCGGCTGCGCCCCCTTGCCATTACCTCTGCCGCGCGCCATCCCCTGGTGCTGGACGTGCCCACGGTGCGTGAAGCGGGATCGCCCGAACTTGAAATGACCAATTGGACCGCGATGCTGACCAATGCGGCGGTGCCCGCCCCCAACCTGGCCAGGCTGGAAGCCGATACCCTCGCCGCCATCCGCGACCCTGACGTATCGCGCCGCGCGCGCGAGGGCGGCTTCACCGTGGAAGCCTGGGACAGGGAGCGCAGCGCGGCCTATATCAGCGCCGAGACTGGCCGCTGGGCCAGGCTGGTGCAGGAAGCAAAATTGAAGGCGGATTGATGCGATTTTCCCTGATTGTGGCTGAACAACTTGTCACCACGGCGCTGATGGCCTCGGGTGCCGGGGCCGAGATGGCAAGCCGCACCGCCGCCGCCCTGGTGGCCGCGGAGGCGGCAGGTCAGTCTGGGCATGGGCTGTCGCGCGTGGCGCAATACGCGGCGTTTCTGCGCAATGGTCGCGCGGATGGGAAGGCAGTGCCGCGCATCACCAATGAGCGCGGCGGCGCCGTGCTGATTGATGCCGGGCATGGGCTGGCTTACCCGGCACTCGCCTTGGCGGAACAGGAAGCCGCCTGGCGGGCGCGCGGCCATGGCATTGCCTTTGTGGGCATCACCGATAGCCACCATTCCGGCGCCATGGGCCTGCCGGTGCGGCGGCTGGCAGAACAGGGGTTGGTGGCGCTCGCCTTCACCAATACGCCTGCCGCCATGCCCGTGCCGGGCGGGCGCCGGCCTCTGATGGGCACCAACCCGGTGGCGGCGGCTTTCCCGCGCCGCGCCGCACCGCCGCTCGTGATTGATATGGCGCTATCGGAAGTGGCGCGCGGCAAGATCATGGTCGCTGCCAAGGAAGGCCGCCCCATTCCCGAAGGTTGGGCGCTTGATGCCGATGGCCGCCCCACCACCGATGCCAAGGCCGCACTTTCGGGCGCCATGCTCGCCATGGGCGGCACCAAGGGGGCCTTGCTCGCGCTGATTGTCGAATTGCTCTGCTGCGCGCTGACCGGTGCGGCTTTCGGCTTTGAAGCCGATAGTTTCTTCCAGGATGAGGGCAATCGCCCGCGCTTGGGCCAGGCGTTGCTGGCGATAGACCCCGGCGCGTTGGCGGGTGCTGATGGCTTTGCCGCGCGGATTGAAACGCTCATCAACGCCATGCTGACCGATGCGGGTGTGCGCCTGCCCGGCGCAAAGCGCGATGCGCAGAGCGCCCGTACCGGCGCGGAGGGGATCGAATTGCCCGATGCCGTCCTGGAAAAGATCAAGGCACTCTCCAACCCGTGAGCAAAGCCGACGAACCTGATCGGCATTGCGGCCCCGCAGCCGTGGCCGCGCTTTTCGCCCATCGGCCCGCTGATGTGCTGTGCTTTTTCTATACGCCGATGCGCCGGCAGGAAGCGGGCGTCTACTGCGCCGCCTTGGCCAATGCTTTCGCGTCCCTGGAGCAGACGCTGGCGCGCTACGCCTGATCGCGCCGGCGCCGCGCGCGGCGAAAGGCATAGACCAGATGCAGCGCATAGGCCGCGATGGAACCGCCCACCACCACCCAGGCCAGCGGCTCCACCCAGCCCTGCACCCGGTCGTAACGCTCTTCCAGCATATAGCCCGCGATGGCGAGGAAGCTCAGCCAAATCGCTGAACCAATCGCGGTCCAAACATAAAAGACCGGGCGCGGGATCAGCACCATGCCGGCGGGGATGGAAATGATGGTGCGAATGCCCGGCAGCATCCGCCCGAAGCAAAGCGCGAAAGGCCCCCAACGCTTCAGCGTGCGTTCCGCGCGGTCCATATCCTCGGTTTCAAAGGCGAACCATTTGCCGTAGCGCGCCACCAGCGGGCGGATGCGCTCCATGCCGAACCAGCGGCCGATTTCATACCAAAAGGCATTGCCGACCACAGTGCCAAGCACACCAATGACAATTACGCCAATTAATGAAATCTCGCCCCGCGCGGCAGCGAAGCCTGATGCGGCCATGATGATTTCGGATGGGATGGGCGGGAAGATGTTTTCCGCCACCATCAGCACAAACACGCCTATCAGCCCGGTTTCCGCGACCTGGCGCACTACCCATTCGAACATTCAATCCACCTTGAAAATCAGCAGCGTGAGCCAGCGCCCGCGTACGTAATTGAGCCCTGTGACAGAACCGACATCGCGCGGCGCGATGCCACGCTCGGCCGCCGCTGCGCGAAACGCCGCTTCCTGCCGATGCGAAACCGCCACCACGCGCCCCGGCTTTTCCGCCAGAAACGCGGCCGCCGCAGCACCATCGCGCAGCAGCGCAATGCCGCCCCCAAGGGCGAATTGCAGCGAGGGTTCATGATAGCCGACCACACCAAAATCCCGGTCGCGCAGACCGGGGGCAATGGCGCGCACCTCTACCGCCAAGCGCGGCGAAACCCAAACGGCGTTTACGCGCGGAATGACGCCTTCCAGCACGGCGGCATAGACGGGTAAGCTCAATACCGCGCCCAACAGGGCCGCGCGCGCCCAATGCCCGGCGCGCGCCGCGCGCCACAGCAGCAGGATCAGCGCCACCCCAAAGCCAAGCCCGATCAGGCCGAAAAAATCCAGGCGCCTTTCGGCGTAAAACGCGGCGGCGATGCCGGCGATGGGCAAACCAAGTGCCACACCACCCAGCGCCAACCAGCCAATCGCCGCCAGCCAACGCGGCGTGGGCCGGCGCAAAGGATCAAGCGCCCAGGCAGCCGCCAGTAGCATCAGCGCGGGATAGGCCGGCAGCGGATAATGCGGGAGTTTGGTTGCCACCGCTTCAAACAGCAGCCAGACCGGCACGGCCCAGCCCAACAGAAACCGCGTTTGCGGCCTCAGCCGATCCGCCCAGGCGCCCGCTAGCGCGCGCAGCACGACCCAGGCCGAAGGAAAGGCCGTGATGCCGAACAGGAAAGAGTAAAAGCCAGGCGGACCCCAATGGCTTTCCTCGCCCGATCCCACCTTGGTCAGCATGTCATCGCCGATGGCCTGGGAGAAAAACCGCCCCTCTGTCGCGATGCCAATGGCGATGAACCAGGGCGCGGCACAGGCGATCATCAGCGGCACGCCCCAAAGCGGGCGGAGCGCGCCAAACCAGGGTGCGCGGCGATCCGTTACCAAAAGCGTGATGCCGGCCAGCAAGGGCACCATGGGCGCAATCGGCCCTTTCAGCAGCACGCCGGCGCCCAGCGCCAGCCAAAAGCCCAAAGCCTGCTTCGCAGAAAATTGCGCCGGCGTCAGATAGGCGCGGCCCATCAGCAGCATCGCCGCCGTGATGCTGGCCAGTAGCGCCGCGTCGGTCTTAGCAATATGGGTTTCTACCACCAGCACCATGCAGGGCGCCAGCATGGCCGCCGCCAGAAACGCCGCGCGTCGTCCCACCAAGGCGCGGCCCAGATAGCAGGTGGCCAAAACCGCGAGCAGCGCGCCGATCAGCGATGGCAGCCGATAGGCCCAAATCGCGCCGCGCGCCGGAATGCCCATGGCTTCCAGCCCATGCACCGTCGCGGCCTGCGCCCAATGAATGCCAACCGGCTTCTTGTTGCGTTCAACCTCACCGAGCTTGATCCGCACATAATCGCCGGTCTCCACCATTTGTCGGCTCGCCTGGGCGAAGCGGCTTTCATCGCGATCCCCGGGCGGGATGGAAAAAAAGCCCGGCAGCCAGACCAAAAGGCAAAGTAGCGCAAGCCACAAGCCTGGGCGGCGCGTTTCCGGCAATCGATCGAGAAAGCTGCCCAGGGTCATTGCGCGGCGGCTCTAGCACGAGTGCAGCGCGGGTGCCATGAAGGCGGCATGAACGAAGCCCCATCCCGGCCAAGGCGCCCGCCCGGCCTGCCCACCAGGCGGGCCGCGCGCGATGTGCTGGATGCCGTGCTGGAAGCGCATCGGCCTTTGGAGGAGGCACTCGAAGCCCTGCCCGCACGGCTTGAAGCGCGGGATCGTGCGGCGGCGCATCGCATTGCGGCGACCGTGTTACGCCGGCTGGGCAGCATTGATGCGGTGCTGGAACCCTTTCTCCGCCGCGAACCGCCGCCACCAGCGCGGCACGCGCTGCGCATCGGGGTCACGGAATTGCTGCTGCTGGGCACGCCTTCGCATGCGGCAGTGGCCTCCGCCGTGGATCTCGCGCCGCGCGCCTTTGCGGGCTTGGTGAATGCCGTTTTGCGCAAGGTGGCAGCAGACGGCGAAGCGCTGCTGGAAGGGCTGGATGCGGCGCGGCTCGATACGCCGCCATGGCTCTGGTCCGCATGGCACGCTGCCTATGGCTCGGCGGTGCGGAGCATTGCGGAAGCGCATTGCGGGCCGGCGCCCTTGGACATCTCGATCAAAACCGGCGCTATACTGCCCGAGGGCGCGCAAGCCCTGCCCGGCGGGTCCTTTCGCCTGCCCGCCGGCACGCGCGTGACGGGGCTGGCAGGCTTTGCTGAGGGCGCCTTCTGGGTGCAGGACGCGGCTGCCGCCCTGCCCGCCCGGTTGCTGACCCCGCGCGCAGGCGAACGCATTGCTGATCTTTGCGCGGCGCCCGGCGGCAAGACCGCGCAGCTTGTGGCAGCGGGTGCGACGGTCACGGCGGTGGAGCGCGATGCGAAACGCGCGGAACAGCTGCGTGAAAATCTGGCGCGCTTGCACCTGCCGGCAGAGATCATTACCGCCGATGCGGCGCAGTTTCGCCCAGCCGCAGCTTTCGATGCCATTCTGCTGGATGCGCCCTGCACCGCGACCGGCACCATCCGCCGCCACCCGGATGTGGCATGGCTGAAGCGCGCGCGCGATGTCGCAACAGCCGCCGCCTTGCAATCCCGGCTATTGCAATCTGCCGCCGGCATGCTGGCGCCAGGCGGGCGGCTGGTTTTTGCCACCTGTTCCTTGCAGGCCGAAGAAGGTGAAGCGCATTTGCGCGAAGCGGAAGCGCTTGGTTTGAAGCTTGACCCGATCAGCCCTGATGAAATGCCTGGCCTGCCCGAGGCAATCCTGCCAAGTGGCGCCGTACGCACCCGACCAGATTGCTGGGCCGCGCGTGGCGGCATGGATGGGTTTTTCATCGCCCGCTTTGTGAAGGCTTGATCCCGTGAAAACCATTGCGCTTCGCCGCGCGCTTCGGCACATCTAACCCATGCCGCGCGGAGACCTTTTCCCCGATATCCCGCCCTATGAAACCGGCTTCCTGCCGCTTTCATCCGGGCATGTCATGTATTGGGAACAGGTCGGTAATCCGCGCGGCCAGCCGGTGCTGTTCCTGCATGGCGGGCCCGGTGCCGGCGCTGGTGCGGTGCATCGGCGTTTTTTTGACCCGCAGCATTGGCGCGTGATCATTTTCGATCAGCGGGGCGCCGGGCGGTCCCGCCCGCTTGGCGAATTGCGCGACAATACCACGCCGCATCTGGTGCGCGATATTGACGTGCTGCGCCAATTTCTGGGAATCGAGGATTGGTTGCTGTTTGGCGGTTCCTGGGGATCAACCCTGGCGCTTGCATACGCTCAGGAACATCCGAAGCGCGTCTTGGGCTGCGTGCTGCGCGGCGTGTTCCTGGGCCGGCGCGAGGAGGTGGTGTGGTTCCTGGATGGGCTGCGCCGCGTGTTTCCCGATGCCTGGGCTACCTTCAGTGAACACTTACCACGCGAAGAACGTGGCGATCTTTTGGGCGCTTATCTGCGCCGCCTTTGTGACCCCGACCCGGCAGTGCATCTGCCCGCCGCGCGTGCCTGGAGCCAATATGAGGGGTCATGCTCCACGCTTTTGCCCTCACCTGAGACAGTCGCGAGTTTCGCGCAGGATCGCACCGCCCTGGGGTTGGCCCGGATTGAAGCGCATTACTTCGCCCATGATCTTTTCCTGCCACCTGAGGGTTTGCTCGGCCGCATGGACCGCCTGGCCGGCATGCCGGCGGAGATTGTGCAGGGCCGCTATGACATGGTCTGCCCCGCGACCACCGCCTTTGAATTGGCAGCCGCCTGGCCATCCGCACGGCTGACCGTGATCCCCGATGCCGGCCATTCCGCGTTGGAGCCTGGGCTGCGTACGGCGCTGGTGAGCGCGGTGGAACGCTTCCGGCGGCGGTAGAATGGTTTCCTGACCGGTGGTTCTGCGCTATTAAAATACTTGGTGTCCCCGTAGCTCAGCAGGATAGAGCACCAGATTCCTAATCTGGGGGCCGTGCGTTCGAATCGCGCCGGGGACATCATTTTTTCAGACACTTACACGAAAATAGCGCCGTGGGATCATCTGGAAAACCGGACATTGACCGGATATGAGGCCCAAGATAAAGGCCGGGACTTTGCCACCAATCCCCCAACCAATGACTTCCAATATCGCGCAACCTCACGAGCCTCCATAGCGGCACAGCATTAACCGAGACCATACCGCCATTTGGAAGCACCAATTTGGACCATGACACTAGCTGTTGGCCTCTTCTGCCATCATCGGCGCCCAGGCAGTAGGATCAGGGCCGCAGCCACCATAATGTTGTAGACCCCAGCCCGGGCCCCTCAGCCATCAGCACCGGCGGTTACGATTTTAGCGATGTAGCGTCACTTGTCAGTAGTTTTTATATCCTGCCAAATCGTACTCTTTATCTCTAAGTAAATTCTTTCTTCAGAAGGCATCCCCGTGCGGATCAATCTTGCGCGGCATCGGACTGTTTGATCGTTAGAATAGCCGCCCGAAGCGCGTCGCGCTGCTCTCGCGTCAGCTTGGTAGCATCAATTTGGGCGACAACAGGCTGCACTTGAACAGGGCCGCCATCGGTGTCCGTGTGTTCAAGGCGCTGGGCGTCATGCCAGCCTGGAGCGGCGCGGGAGCGATTCTTCAAAGCCAACATGACCAATTGGGCATTACCGGGGGCGCCATCCGCCATCTAAATGGCCTTGCGCTCCCAGAACAGCAGGGCCCGTTGTCCGCCTTCCTGTATGGCCTGCAGAAATTCAGGGTGATGCTTCTGCCAGTCAAATACAACTCGGGGGCTAAGACCGATTTGGGCTGCAGCGGCTTCCAGGCGGAGGCCCGTTGCCATGGCTTCTATAAGCTGCTGCCCGATGGCCGGCCTGTACAGTGTTGGTCGGCCAGGGCGGCGTCTTGATGTTAAGGGGGAAGCTGACGCCTTCTTCATTCTGATGTATAACAAATAATAAGCAAGTAAACAATAAAATATGCCGATAAAGGCTTATGAACTAACGTAGCGCCTCTGAGGTCATGGGAGCGTTTGAGTAGAACGCAGTTACAGGAGAAAATATCCTTTTGGGAAGGGTCTCTTTTACAGCTGAAAAGAACTATACTAGTAACACACCGTTCTAACATCACACCAAGATGCTCATTTTCGGGAGTACTCAAAGATGCATACGCTCGCTGACCAAGGTGCTGCTCAGGCCGCCTCTTCCGTTACGAGTAATCCGCAAATATGGTTGGATGTAGAAGATTTGTTTCAATACGCCGTCCATAATCCTCGCCCCAGTGGAATTCAGCGTCTATGTTACGAATTATACTCTGCTCTTGTTTCGCAGCAGAAGTATACGATAAAATTCTGTAGGCATGATGCTAATGCTCGGATATTGCGCGAAGTATCCTGGGCGGACATACGGTCACTATTTTTGGGCCTATCAAAGGTTAAAAGGCCCGCAGATCAAAAAACTGTAGCGCCAGAAATTTGGCAAGCAAGACAACACAATGTTGGATTTTTAAGGAACCTCGTAAGAAAACTGCCCGTCGAAATGCGCGAACCTATCGCGCAGGCATATGCGGCTCAGCGAATTGTATTAGCAACACAATTTGACGTTTTTCGGTATATCAAAAATTTTCTGAAAATTCTTTCTAAGCAAAAAAAAGTATTGCCTGAGAAAGAGGGTAATGTCGTAAAAAATGTTGGAGGTCAGGACATCCGTGACCTTCTTCGGTCAGAGGATATATTCTGTGTCCTTGGATCCCCTTGGTTTCATAAGGACTATGCAGCGCTTTTAGAAGAGGCGACACAACCCCACGACAAGAATGTGAGGGCGCCAAAGATCGTATTATTGATTTATGATCTGATCCCGATCCTACGTCCAGAATGGTGTGATGCCGCGCTTGTCGCTTGCTTCACGAAATGGTTTGAAACATGCATACCTAGAGCGGATTTCCTATTTGCTATTTCCGAAGCAACGGCAGCGGACCTGACCTCATGGATGACGAAACAAAATATTTCGGTGCCTGGATCAATTGAAATTTTACCTATTGGCTGCGGATTCATTGAAGAGCCTGGAGAGAAGACCGCAGATATTCCCGCAAATCTGGCGAAATCAGAGTTCGTATTATTCGTTTCAACGATTGAAGCTAGAAAAAATCACTTATTCGTATTTCGTGTGTGGCGACGATTATTGGCACAGTTTGGGCCTGACAAAATTCCGACTCTTGTTTTTGCTGGCCGCCAGGGTTGGTTAGTAGCTGATCTAATGCAGCAGCTTAAAAATTGCTCTTTTCTTGATGGTAAAATCGCATTCATTCCCGACCCAAGCGATTCTGAGCTTCGCGAGCTTTATAAGCGGTGTCGCTTTACAATATTTCCATCGCTCTATGAGGGGTGGGGGCTCCCCGTCACCGAAAGTCTGGCTTTTGGAAAAGTCTGTGTAGCCTCAAATAGAACCTCTATTCCGGAAGCTGGTGGAGAATTTTGTCTATATTTCGACCCGGAAAATGTGTCAGAAGCGGCCGCAGTAATTTCTAAAGCATGTTTTGATAATGCAGTTATTGAGGAGAAGGAGAACTTAATTCGAGCGCATTATAAGCCAACGTCCTGGCTAGACTCTGCGAATATTTTAACTACCGCGCTAGCGCGCTCTTCTGAAAGGCCGTAAAAAAAATAACTACCGCCTTAAAGGATAATTAGCCACGCCTCGTGTATTCCTGAGACACCTGTGAACCCCACGGACGCATTTGTTGGGGCTTCCGTAGATTCGGCAAATCCGACCAGAACATGCTCGCGGGTCACCCCCCTTGCGAGTTGACTTACCCAGTCACTAAAGCCTGCACTGTCAGGAGACCTATCCAGAACGTTAGCTTAGAGCCGTGTGACAAATTGCTCGTTAGTCAAACGTCCGTATTTCTGGATAAATTCAGTGGACTGTGTGAAGCCTCCCGCAATAGAAAAATTGGAATTGTAATTGCCCGATGCATCTGAGAGTCCATATAAGCCAAGCGCTTTTATAGAACTTGGCAGATTTTCAATTAGGTTAACCCAATAAGCCAGCCCTGAAGGATCAGGCGTGCGCCCAAGGGCCCCTTGGTAAAGTAAAGCTGCCTGTTGGCAAGAACTATCAAGAGCAGCTACAGTGATGGCCTGATCCGAAAATTGTATATAATTTATTGAAAGAAGGGTATCGCTTCCATCTCTGCCGGGTATCTTATCAGCTACCGGGATAGCTCCTAAATTTTTTTTTTAGTTATCGTATATTGGCTCTTAGGGGCAGAGTATTGGCTGGCATTAAATGCGCCCCCTGCAGTATTGCCTTTAAGGATATCGTTCCCGCCATTACCAAAAAGTACATTGTAGCGGCCTGGCCCTAATAATACATCACTCGAGCTAGACCCGGAAACTAGAGTATTTTCGTTTGAAGCAAGACCAAGAGTACTTTGAAGTTGATTTGCTTGGACGTACCGATAAACCGTATCCGCATCAAAATTTACATCAAAAATCACATTCTCAATAGACGAACCTGCAAACTGCCGATAGCCAGTAATTCGTCCGAACACTGCGTCTGATGAATAAGAGAATGATCCGGAATACACACCTGTTCTATAGCCGTTTGTGATAGTGATAGTGCTACCGGTTGCTCCGGGCGGGGCGAATGACATCATGGCGCGCCTGGTCGCGGGCAAGCTGAATGAACGCCCGCCTGGCACCAGCTTCATTGTCGAAAACCGGCCTGGCGCGGCGACCTTGGTTGCCGCCGATCAAGTGTCGCGCGCCACACCGGATGGCATGACGCTGATGTGTACATCCAATTGCACCATTATTGCGCCCTTGGTGAATAGGGGTTCCACCTTTGATCCCATGCGCGATTTCGCACCGATTGTGCTGGCGCAGGAAGCGCCAATGCTGCTGCTGGTCCGCCCCGAAAGCGCCATCCGCACCGTGGCGCAGATGATTGAAGCCGCGCGCCACGCGCCCGGGCGCCTGACCGTCTCCCATCCCGGCACGGGGGCCAACAATCATTTGACCATGGCGCTTTTTCAACGCGAAACGGGCACGGAATTCACCCTGGTGCCCCATACGGGCAATGCCCCATCCTTGACAGCGCTAGTGCGCGGCGATGTGTATTTCGCCTATGACGGCACGGTTTCTGCCCGCAGCTTTGTCGATTCCGGTCCATTGCGCCCCATCGCCGTGACCGGGGCGCAACGGCTTGCGATCATGCCCGATGTGCCAACCTTCGCGGAAACCCTGCCTGGGCATGTTTTGATGTTTTGGGGCGGGCTATTCGCACCGCGCGCCACACCCACGTCCTTGCTGAACCGCATCCATGCCGAGGTTAATGAGGTGCTGCGTCAGCCCGATATGATTGCCCGCGTTCATCAACTCGGCGCCGAGCCTGGCCGGGTCAGCCGGGCTGCCTTCGCGCAAATGGTGACGGAGGAATGGGAACGCCGGGGCATGGTGGTACGTGCTGCGGGGATCAGGGCGGAATAGCAGGCTCAGCATTGGCCATATTGCCTATTTATTTATCAATCTGCGTGCTGTCTGGGCCGTTTTAAGCCGAAAGACCGGCCTTTCCGCCGAAATTCGCGGCATAAGCCTTGCTACCCCGATTCGAACAGCGCCCTGCGCTGACAAACCGGGAGATGTCACATGGCCTTTCACCCTCGTCCCCCTTCGCGTGGTGCTGCCCTTTGTCCCTGCGGCGGTTCACATGCTTCGGGCTTTGTATGTGATGCCGCGCCAACCGATGGCACCGGGGCTTTCGGTGAGGTCGCGCAGGAAGCGGTGCTGCGCGCGGCCTTTCCGAAAGCGGCCACGCGGCGCGCACTGATCAAGGCGGTTGGTGCCGGCACGCTCTTCGCCGCGCTTGATAGCGTCTTCCCCCTGGCACGGGCGCGCGAAGCCATGGCGCAAGGTGGCGGCGCGCCGGAAAAGCGCGACCTCAAGGTCGGCTTCATCCCCATCACCTGCGCGACGCCGATCATCATGGCCGATCCCATGGGCTTCTACAGGCGCAATGGCCTGAATGTGGAAGTGATCCGCACCGCAGGCTGGGCAGTGATCCGCGATAAATCCATCGCGCGCGAATATGACGCTTCGCATATGCTCTGCCCCATGCCGGTGGCGATGTCGCTTGGCATCGGTGTGGCGCAGCCCGTGCCATGGTCCGTTGCGGCGATTGAAAATACCAACGGCCAGGCGATCACGCTTGCCAATAAGCACAAGGAAAAGCGTGAGCCCAAGGATTGGCGCGGTTTCCGTTTTGCGGTGCCGTTTGATTTTTCAATACACAACTATCTCCTGCGCGCCTATGTCGCGGAAGCCGGGCTTGATCCTGACCGCGATATCCAAATCCGCGCCGTGCCACCGCCAGAGATGGTGGCCAATCTGCGCGCCGATAATATTGATGGCTTTCTCGGCCCGGATCCCTTCAATCAGCGCGCAGTGTTTGATGGCGTTGGCTTTATTCATGTGCTGACTAAGGAATTTTGGGATGGTCACCCCTGCTGCGCCTTCGCTGTACCGCGCGGCATGATGACCGAAATGCCCAATACCTTCGCAGCCCTCATGCGTGCGATTGTGGAAGCGACCGGTTATGCTTCCAAGGCAGAAAACCGGCGCGAGGTAGCGCAAGCCATAGCGGGGCAGAATTACCTGAACCAGCCGCAGACCGTGGTGGAACAGGTGTTAACCGGCACCTTTGCCGATGGTCTTGGCCGCGTGCAACGCGTGCCGGACCGGGTCAATTTTGATCCCTTCCCCTGGCATTCCATGGCGGTTTGGATCCTGACGCAAATGAAGCGCTGGGGACAAATCCGTGGCGATGTGGATTACGCGGCTGTGGCGCAGCAGGTGTTTCTCGCGACCGAGGCAGGGCGCGCCATGCGGGAGCTTGGCATGACCGTGCCGGCGAGTGCTTCGCGCACGCATCGCATTTTCGGGCGTGATTTCGATCCGGCGCAGCCGGAAGCCTATCTCAATAGCTTCGCCATTCGCCGTTCGTAATGTCTGGCGGCGTATCCTTCTGGCGTTCCGCCGGGCTTTCCCTTCTGATCCTGGCGCTGTTCCTGGGCGCCTGGGAAATCGCCGTCATGCCCATATCGGGTGGCGGCGGTGCTGCGCTTGATCCTGAATATGCCGCGCTTTTGGGGCAGGCGGCGGCGCAAGGCGGCACCACGCCCATGCCGGGGCCAAGCGCGATTGGCGTGCGGCTTTTCGAATTGCTCTCCGATCCCTTTTATGTGCGCGGGCCGAATGATCAGGGGATTGGCGTTCAAGTCGCCTATTCGCTGCTGCGCGTTGGCGCGGGCTTCGGCTTGGCGGCGATGGTTGCCATTCCGCTTGGTTTCGTCATTGGCATGTCGCCCCTGCTGAATGCCGCGCTTAATCCTTTCATTCAGGTGCTGCGCCCGGTCTCGCCGCTCGCCTGGATGCCCTTGGCACTCTATTCCATCAAGGATAGCGCGATTTCAGCGGTGTTTGTGATTTTCATCTGTTCCATCTGGCCCATGCTGCTGAACACGGCCTTCGGTGTCGCAACTGTGCGGCGCGAATGGCTGAATGTGGCGCGCACGCTGGAAGCGGGGCGCTGGCGCACCGCCATTCGCGTCATCCTGCCCGCCGCCGCGCCCACCATTGTGACCGGCATGCGCATTTCCATCGGCATTGCCTGGCTGGTGATTGTGGCCGCTGAGATGTTGGTGGGTGGCACCGGCATTGGCTATTGGGTCTGGAATCAATGGAACAATCTTTCCATCGCCGATATCGTGATTGCCATTCTCATGATCGGACTTGTCGGGCTTGCGCTGGACCGGCTGCTTGGCCTTGGCGCACGCGCCGTGGCCTGGCGGGAGTAGCACCATGACCGCCTATGTTTCCATTGAGGGTGTCGCGCGCCGCTTTGGGCCGACCACGATTTTCCAGGATGTCTGGTTCGGTATCGCCCAGGGCGAATTCGTCTGCCTGGTCGGGCATTCGGGCTGCGGCAAGACCACCATTCTGAATATCCTGGCCGGGCTTGAAGCCCCCGATAATGGCGCGGTGATTGTGGATGCCGAGGCCATCACCGGCCCATCGCTTGATCGCGCCGTGGTGTTTCAGGGCCATGCGCTGATGCCTTGGCTGACCGCCGCCGGCAATGTTGCCTTCGCCATTTCCTGCCGCCATCGCGATTGGTCGCGCGCTGCCTGTGATGCCGCCGCGCGGGAAGCCTTGAAACGCGTCGGCCTGGATCACGCCGCGGATCGCAAACCGGCGGAGCTTTCCGGCGGCATGAAGCAGCGCGTCGGCATTGCCCGTGCACTCGCGATCCATCCGAAAATGCTGCTGATGGATGAACCCTTCTCGGCGCTTGATGCGCTGACACGCGGCGCGCTTCAGGATGAGGTCGCGCGTCTGGTAGCCGAATCCGAACAGACCGGCTTCATGATCACCCATGATGTGGATGAGGCGATTTTGCTCGCGGATCGCATCCTGCTCATGTCCAATGGGCCAGAGGCGCGCATTGCCGAGGTTGTTTTGAACACGCTGCCCAAGCCCCGCACACGGGCCAATCTGCACCACATGCCGGGCTATCATGCGCTGCGTGATCATATCCTCGATTTCCTGATCGCGCGGTCGCGTGCTTTCAAGGCCGATGCACCGCCGGCTGGCTGGTCGGCGCGTACCGTGCCGGAAGTCAGCCCAGCCCTTTCCGCCCAGCCGCTTGCGGCGGAGTGATTCTTCCCCAACCAAAGCTGGAGAAACGCGATGACGCGCGCCCAACTCACCGAAAAAATCCTCGATATCAAGCGCGAGAAAGGCTGGAGCTGGAATCACATCTGCGCGGACATCGGCGGCATGTCGCCAACCCTGGTGGTGGGCGCGCTGCTTGGGCAAATGAAGCTCGTGAAGCCACTTGCAGCCAAGGCGGCCAAGCTGTTTGGCCTTTCAGAGGTTGAACAGCGCATGCTGAATGAAGTGCCCTATCGCGGCACACAAATGCCGCCGACAGACCCGCTGATCTATCGCTTCTATGAAATGGTGATGGTGAACGGCCCGGCCTGGAAGGCGCTGATTGAAGAAGAATTCGGCGATGGCATCATGTCCGCCATTGACTTCGATTTCGATTTCGAACGGGTCGCGAACCCCAAGGGCGACCGCGTGAAGATTACCATGTCCGGCAAATTCCTGCCCTATAAATATTACGGCAATGAGCAGGGCATCCCGGATTACGGGTTCAAGGAAGATTGATCGCTCACTTTGCCAAACCGTCATTTTGCATTAACCGCCCCCCAGCATTCTGGGGAGGGCGTGATGGCGCAGGATTTGACGGTTGGCATTGCAGGCTTGGGCGCGATTGGGCTCCATCTGGCCCGTGCGCTGGATAAGGGCGTGCCGGGGCTGAAGCTGGCCGCGGCGTCAGCGCGGGATCACGCCAAGGCCACCGCCAATGTGGCGGCGTTCAAGCACCCGCCGCGTATTGTCTCCAACGCGGAACTCGCCACCTGCGATATTGTGGTGGAGGCGGCACCCGCTGCGGTGTTTGAGGAAGTCGCCACTGCCGCGATTGAAGCCAGGCGTATTTTCGTGCCGTCTTCGGTCGGTGCGCTTCTGCCGCGCATGCATCTGGTGGAACGGGCGCGGGCCGAGGGTGCGCGCATCATTGTGCCCACCGGCGCCTTACTCGGCCTTGATGCCGTGCGCGCCGCGGCCGAGGGCGATGTGGAAAGCGTCACCATCGAAACCCGCAAGCCCCCGCGTGGCCTGGCCGGCGCGCCCTATCTTGAAAAAAACAATATTGATGTCGGCGCCATCACCAGCGCGACCTGCGTCTTCAAGGGCAATGCCTTTGATGCCGCGCAGGGCTTCCCGGCCAATGTGAATGTCGCCGCCGCGCTGGCCCTGGCCGGTATCGGGCCGGAACGCACCATGGTGGAAATCTGGGCCGACCCTGGCGTGACGCGGAACACCCATACCATTCGGGTGGAGGCTTCCACCGTCCGGCTCACCATGACGATCGAAAACGTCCCATCGGAGGAAAACCCCCGCACCGGCAAGATCACGCCGCTTTCGATACTGGCGTGCCTCAGGGGCCTGACCTCAACACTGAAGGTCGGTAGCTGAAAGGTCTGGCCTTCCGGCGCGGCGCAAAACGGGCAGCATTCCCGAAAGACCTTCGGGAGGCTGCCACGAAAATTACCCGCCGTTCTGCCCTTGCCCTGCCGGCGCTCGCTTTGCTGCCGCGCACGGCGCGGGCAGCTTTTCCAGATCGGCGTGTGCGGATCAATGTGCCTTTTACCGCCCGCACTTCCTCGGATTTTCAGGCGCGCATGATCGGCGAACGCATGGCGCCTTTGCTGCGCCAGCCGGTCATTGTCGAAAACCGCGCCGGGGCGGGCTGTGTGGTGGGTGCCGATGCGGTCGCGAAGGCGGCGCCCGATGGCTATACCCTGCTGCTCGGGTCCAACGGGCCGCTCACCAATGCGCCCGTGCTGCAGGCGCGACTGCCTTATGATCCGGAGCGTGATTTCGCGGCGATTGCCATGATCAGCCGCAGCCCCGCCACCCTTTCGGTGCGGGCCGATAGTCCCTTCCGCACGGTGGCGGATGTTCTGGCGGCCGCCCGCGCCAAGCCGGGTGACCTCAGCTTCGGTTCCTCTGGCCAGGGCAGCGCGACGCATTTCCTGGTCGAACAGGTCATGGTGGCTGCCGAGATACGCCTGGCACATGTGCCCTATCCCGGGTCGAGCCAATCCGTGCCCAACCTGATCGCCGGCAATATCCCGCTGGTCATGGCGGAAAACTCGACCATCCTGCCGCTTTGGCAATCGGGCCGGGCGCGCATTCTGGCCATGTCGTCAGCCGGGCGGATGCCGATTGCGCCCGATATCCCAACCCTGATCGAACAGGGCTTGAACCTGACGGGCGGGTCCTGGGCCGGGCTGGTCACGGCGGCCGGCGCGCCGCCCGAAGCCTTGGCCATCCTGGCTGCAGCCGTGCAGGCCGGCCTGCGGAAGCCCGCCTATCGCGCCCGCCAGGCCGAACTCGGCGCGGAGATTGTGGCCGAGGCTGAACAGAACCCGGCCGGCTTTGCCGCCTGGCTCAGGCGCGAAAGGGCGGAAATCCGCGCCATAGCCGATCGCGCCGGGATCAAGCTGGAATAGCGCCGCCCCCTTGCCCTGAAGCACTATTTCCGCCAGACAGACGCCGCCCCTGGGCCGTGCCTGGGGGTAATCCGCACGCGGCGCACCCTTCCTGATCAGGCAGGGTCCGGTCCCCTTCACCGGGGAAGGCGCCGCAGAGGCTCAACCGGACCACCATGGAAGGAGATCGCTCATGGCGATGCCCATCATTTCTCTGCGTGCCCTGCTCGAAGCTGGGGTGCATTTTGGCCACCATACGCGCCGCTGGAATCCCCGCATGGCGCCCTTCATTTTCGGCGTGCGCAACCAGGTGCATATCCTCGATTTGCAGCAGACCGTGCCGATGATGGACCGTGCGCTGCGTGCGGTGCGCGATACCGTCGCGGGCGGCGGGCGCGTGCTGTTCGTTGGCACCAAGAAGGCGGCGGCTGATTACGTGGCGGAAGCCGCCACGCGTTGCGGCCAGTATTACGTGAACCATCGCTGGCTTGGCGGCATGCTCACGAATTGGAAGACCATCACCGGTTCCATCAAGCGCCTGCGCCAGATGGATGAGCGCCTGTCGGGCGACACGGCGGGTCTGACCAAGAAGGAAGTGCTGATGCTCTCCCGCGAGAAGGAAAAGCTCGACCGCGCTTTGGGTGGCATCAAGGAAATGGGCGGCCTGCCCGACATCATCTTTGTCATCGACACCATCAAGGAAAAGCTCGCGATTGAGGAAGCCAATAAGCTTGGCATTCCGGTGATTGCTGTGGTTGATTCCAATGCCGATCCGGCGGGCGTGACCTTCCCGATCCCCGGCAATGATGACGCGATCCGCGCAATCACGCTCTACTGCGACATGATCGCGGGCGCGGTGCTGGATGGCATTTCGGCAGAAATGCAGGCTTCCGGCGTCGACATCGGCGCGGTTGAGGAATTGCCAGAAGAAGCCCTGCCGGAAGTCGCGGCAGAAGTCGCGGCGCCGGTTGAAGGCGCTGAGGCGCCGGCCCAGGCCTGATCCTTCTCGGGCCGCCTTTGGGTGGCCCCTTTTTTTCACTCATCCAGCAAATGGGGATGAACAATGGCTGAAATTACAGCGGGCATGGTGCGCGACCTGCGTGAACGCACCGGCGCAGGCATGATGGATTGCAAAAAGGCGTTGGTTGAAAATGGTGGAGATATGGAAGCCGCCATTGATTGGCTACGCAAGAAGGGCCTTTCGGCGGCTGCCAAGAAATCCGGCCGTATTGCGGCGGAAGGGCTGGTGGGCGTTGCCTCGGCCCCTGGTGTCGCTGCCATGGTGGAAGTGAATGCCGAAACGGACTTCGTCGCGCGCAATGAAACCTTCCAGCATTTCGTGGAAACGGTGGCTGAATTGGTGTTGACGGTCGGCGACGATATCGAAGCGCTGAAGAACGCCACCTGGCCGGGTGCGGTTGGTCTGGTGGAAGAAACCAAGGTGCGCAAGACGGTGGCGGATCAGCTCACCAGCCTGATCGCGACGATTGGCGAGAATATGTCTATCCGCCGCGCCAAGCGGTTTCAGGTCGCGGAAGGCACGGTTGCGACTTACATGCATTCCGCCGTGAAGCCTGGGCTTGGCAAGATTGGCGTGCTGGTGGCGCTTGACGGTGCTTCCGAACAGTCGGTCATGGAAACGCTTGGTCGGCAGATCGGCATGCATGTCGCCGCCACGCGCCCCGAGGCAATGGATACTTCCGCCATTGATCCATCCTCCCTTGCGCGTGAACGCGATGTGCTCGCCGATCAGGCGCGCGCTTCCGGCAAGCCCGAGGCGATCATTGAAAAAATGGTCGAAGGCCGCATCCGCAAATACTACGAAGAAGTGGTGCTGCTGGAGCAGGTGTGGGTGCATGATGGCGAAAGCCGCGTGAAGGAAGTGGTGAAGAAGGCGGGCGTGAAGCTGGCCGGCTTTGCCCGCTTCCATCTGGGCGAAGGCATTGAAAAGCAGCAGGGCGATTTCGCCGCTGAAGTGGCCGCCGCTGCCGGCAAGGCCTGATCTGGCTAGAGTCTTTTTTCCAACCAGGTGGGTTTACTTGGTGCTCCGGAAAATGCGCCCAAACAACGGTTGAGAGCGGTTCCCGTGCAGCGTTGTGCACGGGAACCGCTCTAACTCCATGAATTACCGGAGAAATTTTTCCGCCGTTTGAAAGTGGCGCTATTATCTTTCCATTGATCATTGGAATGATGATCATCATCATGATCAATATGGCAAACTGAAATGGCACCAACGTCGCGCCCTATCACCGGGGACCAGCCCATCTCGGCCGGCTCTTTCATCAGCTTTGTCAGTTTCTTGCGGCGGAAGCCCAAGCGACAGAAGGGCTTGTCTCGCCCGAATACGCGGCCCTTGCCCCGCTCGATGAGGAACCAGAACTGGATCAAAGGCGCCTCGGCGAAGCGATTGGTGTTGACCGCAATACCATCGGCATCGTGGTCGAGCGCTTGGAAAAGCGCGGCCTGCTGTCACGGGACGTGGATCAGGAAGACCGACGCGCCCGTGTCCTGCGCCTCACGCCTGAAGGGATGGCGCTGCGCCGGCGGCTTCGTCCGCGGATGCTCGCCGCCAATTGCCGCGCCATCGAAGCCCTGACCGAGGATGAGGCGAGGACACTGCTCGCGCTGTTGCATCGGGCGGTGCAGCACCACGCCACGCTGATTTCGCCCGGCGCTGGGCGCCGGATGCGCCGCATCGCAACCCTCCAGCGAAAGGAAGCCGTGTCATGAAACTATCCCGTCGCGCCCTGCCGATGCTTGGCGCCCTCGCGCTCCCGCTCCGCGCACAGGCTCAGGCATTCCCGAACCGTCCGGTACGCGTCATTTCCCCCTTCGCCGCCGGATTAGGGGCCGAGACGACGCTTCGGCTTTTCGCCGATGCGCTCGCACGCCGTTGGGGCCAGCCTGTGCCGGTGGAAAACCGGCCCGGCGGGGATGGCGGGATCGCCGCCATGGCCTTTCTAGGGATCAATGATGATCACAAGGTGTTTTGCTCCTTTTCGGGCCATCTTACGGTCATTCCCTCCACCATTCCGAACCTGCCCTATCGGCCCGAGCGATTCGCGCCGATTTCCACCGTGGCCATTGACCACATCGCTATCGCCGCCATGCCCGGTTTTGGCGCCAATGACCTGAGCAGCGCCGTAGCATTGGCGCGGGCGCAGCCTGGCAGCTTTGCTTGGGCCTGATCACCGGGCGGTATCAACATCAACTTCGCGGCCTTCGCAGCTGAGCAGCGCCTTGAATTGGTGCGGGCGCAGTATCGCTCGGTGCCCGAAATGCCGAATGACTTGGCAACGAACCGCATCCAGATTGCGGCGATGCCCTTGGCCACGGCCTTGCCGCAAGCGCGCGCCGGGCGCGTCAAATTGCTGGCCGTGACCAGCGCCACCCGTTAGCCCGCCGCGCCAGAGGTTTCGACCGCAGTTGAGCAGGGCTTCCTGGAGCATGTTTTCGAAGGTTTTGTCGGTGTTTTCCGGGATGCCCGTCAGCCTGAAGCCATCCGCGCGGTACTGGCGGAAGCCGCCCGCGCTGTGGTGGCCGAGGAAGCCTTCGCCGAACGATTGCGCAATACCGGTCAGCTTCCCTTTGCCGGCGGCGAAGCCGATCTGGCAAGCCGCATTGCCGCTCAGCGCAGGCTTGTTGAGGCGGGGATGCGGCAGCTTGGCTCCTTAAAGAGCCTCGCCATGCTGCGCCGGGCGATGACGGAAGCGCAGCATAGGGAATAGGGCGCCGCCAAGGCATCGCCGTTATGCGCAATACCATGCTCGCCAGACGGCTCCGCCGCGTGCGAAAATGATTTATGGGGTCTGGGTCTGCCTTATTGCCGCCTTCGCGGGCATGACTTTATGGTGGCGTCCGCAATCTGAACCCGAGTCGAGACAAAGCCCCCATGAGCCAGAACCCGGCCTTTAAGCGCGTCATGCTCAAGGTCTCCGGTGAGGCCCTGATGGGGGATCGGGATTACGGCCTTGATAACGGCACCTGCCGACGCATCGCGGAAGATGTGCGGGGCGTGGTGGATCTCGGTGTGCAGGTCTGTCTGGTGATTGGGGGCGGCAATATCTTTCGCGGTATTTCCGGTGCGGCATCGGGAATGGACCGCGCCCAGGCGGATAGCATCGGCATGCTGGCCACCGTGATGAATGCGCTTGCCATGCAAAACGCACTTGAGAAGATTGGCGTGCAGACGCGCGTGCAAAGCGCGATCCCGATGGCGAGCCTTTGTGAGCCTTTCATCCGTCGCCGCGCGGAACGCCACATGGAAAAGGGCCGCGTGGTGATTTTCGCCGCCGGTACGGGCAATCCGTTTTTCACCACCGATACCGCAGCGGCCTTGCGCGCGGCCGAGATGTCCTGCGATGCGCTGTTCAAGGGCACTCAGGTGGATGGCGTCTATTCCGCCGATCCGCGCAAGAAGCCCAATGCGGAACGCTACACGACGCTGACCTATCTTGATATGCTGGCGCGCGATCTGGCGGTGATGGATGCGGCGGCAATCAGCCTTGCGCGCGAAAACAAGCTGCCCATCATCGTCTTCAATATCCATGAACCAGGCGCCTTCACCGCCGTCATGAAGGGCGAAGGGAAATTTACCACCGTGGTGGAACACGCGCCATAAAACCGGGGGAAGGGCATCATGCCGACTGACGTAAAAGCCCTGAAACAGGATCTGACGCGCCGGATGGAAGGCGCGATAGAGACCTTGAAGAAGGAATTTTCCGGCCTGCGCACGGGCCGGGCCAGCCCCGCGCTTCTGGAACCGGTGCGCGTTGAAGCCTATGGTAGTGTCACGCCGCTCAATCAGGTGGCGAATATCTCGGTGGCGGGGCCGGGGCTGCTCGCCGTTCAGGTCTGGGATAAGGCGCTGGCCAAGGCCGTGGAAAGCGCCATTCGGGAAGCCAATCTTGGCCTTAATCCACAGGCGGAAGGCCAGGTGATCCGCGTGCCGCTGCCGCCGCTTACCACCGAACGCCGCAATGAATTGGCCAAGGCCGCCGCGCGTTACGCGGAACAGGCGCGCGTTGCCGTGCGCGGTGTCAGGCGCGATGGCATGGAACAGATCAAGGCCGCGGGCAAGAAATCCGAACTCGGTGAAGATGAGGTGAAGCGCGCCGAGGAGGAAGTGCAGAAGCTGACTGACCAATTCGTCAAGCAGATAGACGCGGCCTTGGTGGACAAGGATAAGGATATCCGGACGGTCTGAAGGCCGCTTGCCGGAACAGGGACGGAGAGAGCGCTTGCGGAACCGGATGGGGCCTGATCGCGCGAAGGATTGCAGCGCATGAGCGCGGCCAGCGATCCCCGTCTTGCCACGGGCGCGCCTCAGGCCCCGCCCGCACATGTGGCGATCATCATGGATGGCAATCGCCGCTGGGCAGAGGGGCGCGGCGTGCCGGTTGCGCTGGGCCATCGCGCCGGGGCCGAAGCGGCGCGGCGCGCGGTGCAGGCAGCGGCTGATGCAGGCATTGGCTGGCTCACGCTTTTCGCCTTCTCCAGTGAGAATTGGCGCCGCCCGATGGAGGAGGTTTCCGCCCTATCGGGCTTGCTCCGGCTTTATTTGCGCAATGAAGTGGCCGGGTTGGTGCGTGATGGTGTGAAGCTCCATGTGATTGGCGATCACAGCCGCTTTGGCGCTGATCTATCGGCCATGGTGGCGGATGCGGAGAAGGCGACAGCAGGCGGCTCAAGGCTGAATCTGGTGATGGCGCTGTCCTATGGCGCGCGGGATGAGATTTTGACGGCGACCAAGGCCGTGGCGCGGGCGGCGCGGGCGGGCACGCTCGATCCCGAAACCCTGACCGAGGCGCAATTTGGTGGCTTCCTGCAAACGGCGGGCATGCCCGATCCGGATTTGATCATCCGCACCTCGGGCGAACAGCGGTTGTCGAATTTCCTGCTTTGGCAGGCGGCTTATGCAGAATTCGTTTTTCTCGATGTGCTGTGGCCAGATTTCGCCGCTGAGGATTTGCAAGGCGCGGTGGCGGAATTTCATCGGCGCGAACGCCGCTATGGGCTGCGCGCCTGACGTGACGAAAGCCACATCATCCAAGCCGGAAGTGAGCACCCCGCGCCCCTGGCGCGATCTGGGCCTCCGGGGTGCATCGGCGGCAGTGCTGATCCCCATTGCGGTATTTGGCATCTGGTCCGGCGGGGTGCTCTGGGATGTGCTGGTCGGCGTTGCTGTTGTACTGCTCACCTGGGAATGGGCGCGGTTTTGCGGCCTTTCCATCTGGCGCTGGCCCTCTGTGCTCATGCCCGCCGTCAGCCTTTGCGTAATGCTGTTGGCAGCCTTTGGGCCGCCGCTTGCCGCACTTGGGCTTTTGGCTGCGGGGACGCTGATCCTGTTCTTGCTGCAACGCCGTGGCGATATCTGGCCAGCGGCGGGGCTTTTCTACATTGGCCTTGCGGGGTTTTCGCTGGTGCTGCTGCGCGGTGAGGATCACGCCGGGCTGCTCAATACGCTGTTCATGGTGCTGATCATTTGGGCATCGGATACCGGGGCCTATATCGCCGGGCGGGCCTTGGGCGGCCTGAAGCTGGCGCCGGCCATCTCGCCGGGGAAGACCTGGTCCGGTGCGGCGGGCGGCTTGCTGGCCGCGACGCTGATCGGCGCGGGGACGGCAGAGCTGCTCGCCCCCGGGGGGGCTTCACGCGCGGCGGCAATCGCGGCCATCCTGGGGGTGATGTCTCAGGCAGGTGATCTTCTGGAAAGCGCGATCAAGCGCCGGTTCGGGGTGAAGGATAGCTCCGCGCTGATCCCTGGCCATGGCGGCGTGTTTGATCGGCTGGATGGGGTGATGGCGGCAGCGCCCATGGCGACCGCGCTTGCCTTGCTGGCCGGGCGGGGCATGCCCCTATGGCATTGAACCGGCAGCCGGGGCCGCGCCGCGTGACCGTGCTGGGCAGCACGGGTTCGGTCGGCAAAAGCACGGTTTCTCTGCTGGAAGCGGCCGCTGAGGATTCCTTTGACGTTGTGGCGCTAGTGGCGGGGCGGGATTGGCAAGGTTTGGCGGCCCAGGCACGGCGGCTCAAGGCGCGCCATGCGGTGCTGGCGGATGCCTCACAATACAAACGCCTGAAGGAAGCCCTAGCCGGGATGGCAACCGAGGTCTCCGCAGGGCCGGACGCCGTGGTAGCGGCGGCGGGGCTGCGTGCCGATTGGACCATGGCCGCCATTGTGGGCGCGGCCGGCTTGCCTGCCACCTTGGCCGCGCTGGCGCGCGGCGGCGTCATGGCGATTGCCAACAAGGAAAGCCTAGTCTGCGCCGGGGAGCCCGTTTTGGCGGCCGCCCGCGCCGGCGGGGCGACCATCCTGCCGGTCGATAGCGAACACAACGCCATTTTCCAGGCGCTGGATATGCGCGACCCTTCGGCGATTGCGAAAATTATCCTGACTGCCTCGGGCGGGCCCTGCCGGACCATGACGCTGGCCGAGATGGCCGCCGTGACCCCGGAAGTCGCGGTGCGCCACCCGGTCTGGTCCATGGGCGCCAAGATCAGCGTCGACTCCGCCACCATGTTCAACAAGGGGCTGGAATTGATCGAAGCCGCGCGGCTTTTCCCGGTGCCGGAAGCGCGGATCGAGGTTTTGGTCCATCCGCAATCCACCGTGCATGGGCTGGTGCAATACACGGATGGGTCGGTGCTGGCGCAGCTTGGCACGCCCGATATGCGCACGCCGATTGCCCACTCGCTCGCCTGGCCTGCGCGGATGACGGCTTCCGTCCCGCCGCTCGATCTCATTGCGCTCGGCAAGCTGGAATTCTTCGCGCCGGACCCGGTGCGCTTCCCGGCCCTCAGGCTTTCGCGGGAAGCGCTTTACGCGGGCGGCGGCGCACCCACCATTCTGAATGCAGCGAATGAGATCGCTGTCGGGCTCTTCCTTGAAAAACGGCTCCGCTTTCTCGATATCGCGGCAGTGGTGGACGAAACGCTCTCACGCCTTGGTGCGCCAGAGGCCGCGGATCTGCCGGCCATTATGGCGCATGATGCGGCCGCGCGGTCCGAAGCGGGGCTGATCGCCGCCAAACGTGCCGCCCTTGTTTGATCGCGCCCGTTTAAGGAGCCTTTCTCTTGGAAATTCTGCCTGAACCCTTCCGCAGCATCGCCGCCTTTGTCGTTGTGCTGGGGGTGCTGATTTTCATCCATGAGCTGGGCCATTATTTGGCGGCACGCTGGCGCGGCGTGCATGTGGAACGTTTTTCCGTGGGCTTTGGCCGCGCGATCTATACCTGGGTAGATAAGCGCGGCTGCGAATGGCGGATCGGCTGGTTGCCGCTCGGTGGCTATGTGAAAATGCATGGCATGGAGGATTTGGGCGAAGCGGCGCCAGAACCGGCGGCCAGCTTCCGCCCCGGTGAGACCTTCCATGAAAAGTCCGTGGGCGACCGCGCCCTGGTGGTGGCCGCCGGGCCTTTTTTCAATTTCGCGCTCGCGGTGCTGTTGTTCGCGGCGCTGTTCGTCGTGGTGGGGCGGCCTTCGCCGGTGCCGAGCGTGGGCAATGTGGTGGAAGCCTCGGCGGCGGCGCGGGCGGGGCTGGCGCCGGGCGATCAGATCATCGCCATTGATGGGCAGAAGGTTGAACGGTTTGAAGCGCTGCAGCGCTATGTGCAGGCTCGCGCCGGCCAAGCCATTGAAATGCTGGTGGCGCGGGGCGATGCGCAGATAAAGGTTGTCGCAACCCCGCTGCCCCGGCCCTCTGACGGGCTTGGCATGCTGGGCATTACCGCCGGACCACTCGAAAGGCTTGACCCCTTCAGCGCCGCCTGGGCGGGTGTGACGCATACTCTGGACATCACCGGGCAAACGCTGCTGGGTGTTTGGCAGATGATCTCCGGCAGCCGCGGAGCTGAGGATCTGGGCGGGCCGGTCCGCATTGCGCAAATGTCAGGGCAGGTCGCGCATATGGGGCTTTCGGCCTTCATCACCTTCACGGCCCTGCTTTCGGTCAATCTGGCGCTGATCAACCTGTTCCCGATCCCAGTGCTGGATGGTGGGCATTTGCTGTTTTATGCCGCCGAGGCGATCCGGGGCCGGCCCCTACCCCTGAAGGCGCGGGAATATGGCTTTCGGGCCGGCTTTGCCCTGCTGATCGGCCTCATGATTTTCGCCACTTGGAATGACCTAGCACAGCTTGGCGTGGTGCGTTGGGTGAGTGGATTGCTCGGCTGACGGTTTTTGGGGTGGCGAGGGGGGCGTGCGTCGGCTAGGTAGGATCTTCAGCTTGAGAGAGATGCCGATTCCGTGAAGCAGCTCCGTGTTCTTTTGGCTCTGTTCGTGTTTTTGGCCCTGGCCATCCCCGCAGCCGCCCAGGAAGCTGGCCGTGGTAGCGGGCGCATAACTGCCGTTGATGTGCGCGGCACGCAACGCATCGATCCCGATACGGTGCGCAGCTACATGCTGGTACAAGTTGGCGATGTGGCGGAACAGGACCGCATTGACCGCAGCCTGCGCGCACTTTTCGCGACCGGGCTGTTTCGGGATGTGACGATCCGCACCGAGGGCGCGCGCGTGGTTGTTGACGTGGTGGAAAACCCGGTCGTCAATCGCGTAGCGTTTGAAGGCAATCGACGCATTTCCAGTGAAATTCTCCGCAGTGTTGTCCTGATCCAACCGCGCAGCGTTTTTACCCCGGCCGCGGTGCAGACGGATCGGCAAGGCATTCTGGAACTTTATGCGCGGCGTGGTCGTTTTCGTGCGACGGTCGAACCCAAGATCGTGGAACTTGACCAGAACCGCGTTGATCTAGTGTTCGAAATCTTTGAAGGCGATCCGGCGTTGATCGCGCGCGTGAATTTTGTTGGCAATAATGCCTTTTCCGAAGCGCGGCTCAGGGATGTGGTCTCCTCCCAAGAACAGGCGTGGTTCCGCCTGCTGTCTTCAAGCGATATTTATGATCCTGAACGCTTGGTCTTTGACCGGGAATTGCTTCGGCGCTTCTATTTGCGGCAGGGCTTCGCGGATGTGCAGATCACCGGGTCTTCCGGAGAATTGACCCCCGATCGCAGTGCGTTTTTCGTGACCTTCACGGTTAACGAAGGGCAGCGCTACCGCGTCGGTAAGGTTGAGATCATTAATGAAATTCCGCGCCTCAGTATGGAAGGGCTGCGTCGCGAAATCGGAATCGCCACCAGCGATTGGTATGATGGGGATGCGGTGGAACGCGCCAGCACAGCAGCTGCCGATGCCTTGCAGGCACGTGGCGAGTCCTTCATTGAAGTGCAAGCCCGTGTCACCCGTGATCCTGAAACAGCCACCATTGATCTCGCCTTCGTTGTGCGGGAAGGTGCGCGCTCCTTCGTGGAACGGATAGACGTATCAGGGAATACGCGCACGGAAGATCGGGTGATCCGCCGTGAATTCCGTCTGGCCGAGGGCGATCCGATGAACGCGCGTCAAATTCGACGTTCGCGTGATCGTATCCGCTCACTCGGTTACTTCTCCGACGTGCAGATCACCAACCTACCCGGTTCGGGGCCGGAGCTGGTAAATTTGCGAACCTCGGTTGTGGAACGCGCGACTGGTGACTTCACGCTGGGTGGCGGTTACGCAACAGATGCGGGGCTTTTGTTGGATGTCGGTGTGCGTGAACGAAATCTGCTCGGCATGGGATTTGATGCGCGCGTTGGCGGTGTGCTCGCGCAGAAGCGCAGCCAGTTGGATCTTTCGGTTACTGATCCACAATTCCTGGATCGCAATCTGGCTGCCGGGGCGGATGCCTTTCTGATCAATCGAGACTTGCGTTTCGTCACGGGCTACCGTGAAAGGCGTGCGGGCTTTGCGCTGCGCACTGGCTATGAAATCAATGATCGGCTGCGGCAGAACTGGTCCTATGCGCTGATTGACCGCGATATTTTCGACATTAACCAATTCGCTTCGCGCTTCATTCGAGAACAGGCAGGCCGGACAGTGCTTTCGCAATTCTCTACAACTGTCACCTATGACATGCGCGATAGCAGGATCGAACCGCGTTCCGGCTATGTGGTCCGCGTCGGTGGCGATTACGCCGGCATCGGTGGCGATGTGAACTACTTTCGCTACCGCGCTGATGGCCAATATTATATCCCCTTTGAACGCTGGTTGAACGATCCGGATTTCGTACTGGTTTTGGCGGCTGGTGGCGGTATCTTGAGTCCGCTTGGCGATAAGGATGACCGTATTGTTGACCGCTTCTTCCTGGGTGGTGAAAACTTGCGTGGCTTCCGCTTGGGTGGCGCGGGCCCGCAGGATAGAGCAACAGGCGACTCACTTGGTGGCCAGTTGCTGTGGACCACCTCAGCCGAAATGCGCTTCCCCCTGCCGCTGCCGAATGAACTCGGCTTGCTGGGCCGCACCTTTGTGGATGTGGCGTCACTTTCCGGGATCCCAGATAGTTATTTCGATCAGGCGAGATATCCGGGTGCAAAACCGGTAGATGAGGCTGATCCGCGCGTAAGTGTTGGTGTCGGCTTTTCCTGGCGGAGCCCGATTGGCCTGATCAATATTGATTTCGGCAAGGCGGTTGTGAAGAAAGACTACGACAAGACACAGCTTTTCCGCCTTGGCTTTGGCACACGCTTCTAACCTGGGATGATTGCCCCATGAATCGCCTCGTCCTTGCCGCTTTGCTTGCTTTCCCGGTGGTGGCGGCAGCGCAGAACCAACCAGGCTGGTTTGTGCCCGGCCAACCCCAGGGCCAACAACAGCAAGGGCAGCGCCCTGCACAGCCTGCACAGCCTGCACAGCCTGCCCAGCCGCAGGGCCCGCCGCAGCAGGCCCAGGTACCGGCTGCCCTTCCTCCTGGCACGCCACCACCGGCGGCGGTGATTGGCGTGGTAGACGTACCGGAAATCCAGCGTGTTTCCACCGCCTTCAACCAGGTGCGCCAGGAAATTGAACGCCGCCGGGCCAAGTTGAATGAGGATGTGCAGAACGAGCAGCAGCGCTGGCGAGAAGAACAGCAGCGCTTTGGCAATGAACGTGGCGGGCTTTCGCCAGACCAGTCGCGCACCCGTGAACGCGCGCTGCAGGACCAGGTTACCGATGGTCAGCGCATCTTCCGTGACCGGGCGCGCGATTTGGAACAATTGGCCCAGCAGGCATTGCGGGAAATTGAACAGGCGCTGGCTATTGTCATCCGGCAAGTGGCGGCCAGCCGGAACATTAATATGGTGCTGCCAAGGCCTTTGGTGATCTTCAATGAACCGCCCTTCGACATGACAGAAGAAGTGGCGGTGCAGCTCAATCGCGTGATTACCAATGTCAATCTGCCGCCTGATCCATCAGCCGCGCCGCCGCCGCGTCCGGCGACAATGCCTGCCCCGGCCCCAGCGGCACCAAGGCGGAACTGATCACCTTGGGTGCGGATAGCCGTTTTTACGCCTCTGCCGGGTCGCTGACCCTCGGCGTGCTCCGCACCACCATCGGGCTTGCGGCGGCAGAGGATGATGCGCGGCACTTCGGCGGTGTCGCGCCGCTTGGCTTGGCGGGGCCACATGATGTGGCCTTTATGGAAGGTCGGAAGAACCTGCCCGCGCTGAAGGCCACCAAGGCTGGCGCTGTGGTGATCGAAGAAGCCTTTGCCGAACACGTGCCTGCGGGCTCAGTGCCGCTGGTCGTGGCGTCACCGCAAGCCGAATTCATCAAAATTGCGCGGCTGTATCATCCGCCAGTGCAGCCCAAGCCAGGCATTCATCCAAGTGCGGTAATTGCCCCCGATGCAGTGATTGGCGCCGGCTGCGAAATTGGGGCCCTTGTCTATGTTGGCGCAAACGCTGAAATCGGCGCGCATTCCATTCTGGAACACCACTGCTCCATCGGTGATGGCTGCAAATTGGGCGCGCATGGGCGCATCCATGCCCATGCCAGCATGGCCTATTGCATCGCCGGGGAACGCGTGGTGCTGCATCCCGGTGCGCGCATCGGCAATGAGGGCTTTGGCTTCATCACCACGCCGCAAGGCCAGCATGTCACCATGCCGCAGCTTGGCCGCGTGATTATTGGCGATGGCGCTGAAATCGGCGCAGGCACCTGCATTGATCGTGGGGCGGGCGGCGATACGGTGATCGGCACTGGGTCGCGGATCGATAACCTTGTGCAGATTGGCCATAACGTCACGATTGGGCACGGCGCAGTGATTGTGGGTCAGGCAGGTATCGCCGGTTCATCCAGCATTGGCGATCACGCCGTGCTGGCGGGGCAGGCTGGCATTGCCGGGCATGTTTCCATCGGCGCGAAGGCGCGTGTTGGCGCGCAAGCCGGGGTTTTAAATGATGTACCGCCCGGCATTGACGTGCTGGGCAGCCCCGCCTGGCCCGCCAAGGAGACAATGCGCGCCTTTGCGCGTCTCAGGCGATTGGCTTCCAGCAAGACGAACGAAAAGACAGGATGACGATCATGTCTGAGGATAAGTCAACCCCCATTGATATTGGCGTTTTTGATATCGCCAAGATCATGCATGCGATCCCGCATCGCTACCCCTTCCTGCTGGTGGATCGGGTTGTTGATCTGGTGAAGAATGAAAGCTGCATCGGCATCAAGAATGTCACGATCAACGAGAATTTCTTCCAGGGCCATTTCCCGACCATGCCGGTGATGCCTGGCGTGCTGATCATTGAATGTATGGCGCAAACTGCGGCCGTTTTGGTGGTGGAAACGCTGGGGCCGTCCTGGGCGGGCAAGCTTGTCTATTTCATGACCGTGGATAACGCGAAATTCCGCAAGCCCGTGGTGCCTGGCGATCAGATGCGTGTGCATGTGAAAAAGGAACGCCAGCGCGGCAATATCTGGAGATTCTCCGCCGAGGCCAAGGTGGATGGCAAGGTGGTGGCCGAAGCGACCTATGCCGCCATGATCCTGGACCGCTAAGCATGAGCGAAATTCACGCGACTGCCGCAGTTTCGTCCCAGGCACAGATCGGCGCTGGTTGTAAGATTGGTCCCGGCTGCGTCATCGGCCCCGATGTGGTGCTGGAAGATGGCGTGGAGCTGATTGCCCATGTGATGGTGGATGGCCATACGCGCCTTGGTGCAGGTGTGAAGGTGTTTCCCTTCGCGACCATTGGCATGGCGCCACAAGATCTGAAGTACAAGAATGAACCCACGCGCTGCGAGATCGGTGCGCGTACTCTCATCCGTGAACACGCTACCATTCATCGTGGCAGTGTGGGCGGCGATGGCGTCACGCGGGTTGGTGAGGATTGTCTGATCATGGCGGTCGTGCATGTGGCGCATGATTGCCGCTTGGCTGATCGCGTGATCCTGGCCAATAAGGTCATGCTGGGCGGGCATGTGGAGATCGCCGATACGGTGTTTGTTGGCGGCGGCACGGCCATTCATCAATTCGTGCGCATTGGCCGCCAGGCAGTGCTCGGTGGCATGAGCGGGATTGAGGCCGATGTAATCCCCTACGGCTCCGCCATGGGCAATCGTGCGCGGCTGATTGGCTTGAACCTGATCGGGCTGAAGCGGCGCGGCTTTTCACGCCCGGAAATCCATGCCTTGCGCGCGGCCTTCAAGCTAATCTTCCGCGAACCAGGCATTTTCAATGATCGGGTGGAAGAAGCCGATCGCCGCTTCGCCGGTGATGAGAATGTGGGCGAAATACTACATTTCATCCGCAATACGTCGCGCAGGGGCCTGTGCAAGGCCGGGCGCGGGGGCGATGATATGGACGATGAGGCGGAATGAGAAAGCGCCGCCCTCGCGCTTGCAAGCGCTAAGCATCATGCCCAAACCCCTTGGTGTCATCGCGGGCGGGGGCACCTTGCCGCTTCGGGTCGTGCAGGCGGCTTCTGCCCTGGGACGGCCCGTGCATATCGTGGTGCTGGAAGGCCATGGCGCTGCGGCGGCTTATGCCGGGCTATCCCATGTGACGCTCCGCTGGGGCTTGGCTGCGCAAATGCTGTCCTGGCTGAAGCAGCATGGCGTAAAGGAAGTTGTCTTGGCCGGCACTGTGGCGCGGCCTTCGCTACTGTCACTCCGGCCGGATGCGGCTTCGATGAAATTGCTCGGGCGGATTGGGCGTGCCGCTTTCAATGGCGATGATTCCATTTTGCGCGCGGTGATGAAGGTGCTGGCCGAAGAAGGTTTTGAGGTGGTGGGCGCGCAGGCCTTGCTCGCGGGTTTGCTGCCGGATGCCGCCTTGCTCGCCGGCTCCATGCCGGATGATGTGGCGCGCGCCGATATCGCGCGCGGGCTTGTCGTTTGCCACGCGATTGGCGCGGTTGATGTCGGCCAGGCGGTGGTGGTGCAGCAGGGGTTGGTGCTTGGGGTGGAAGCTATTGAAGGCACGGATGCGCTGATCCTGCGCGCCGGTGCGCTGAGGCGTGAAGGACCCGCGCCCATTCTGGTGAAGGCCTTGAAGCCCACGCAATCTACGCTGGCCGATCTGCCGACCATCGGCCCGCGCACGGTTGAAAGCGCGCGTGCTGCCGGGCTGCGCGGCTTAGCCTTTCGGGCCGGCGGCACCATTCTATTGGAACGCGCCACCACCATCGCGGCGGCCGAGGCAGCGAGCATCTTCCTGCTTGCCTTCAACCCCAGCGAATACAGTCAAGGAGATCTCGCATGAGTCAAGGTCGTTTTCTGCATACCATGCTGCGCGTCGGCAATCTGGACCGCAGCGTTGATTTCTACACGCGCCTTCTGGGCATGAAGGAATTGCGCCGGCGCGATGTGCCGGATGGCAAATATACCTTGGTTTTTGTAGGCTATGCCGGGGAGGAAACCGGCGCTGGCGTGATTGAGCTGACTTATAATTACGGTGTCGACAAATACGAACTCGGTACCGCTTTCGGGCATTTGGCGATTGGCGTACCGAATGTGGCCGCGACCTGCGATACGCTCCGCGCTGCCGGTGTGAAGATCACGCGCGAACCGGGGCCGGTGAAATTCGGCACCACCGTGATTGCCTTTATTGAAGACCCGGATGGCTACAAGATTGAGCTGATCGAACGCGCCTGATCAAACAAAAACAACCGCGCGGGGTGTACCCCGCGCGGTTTTCTTTTGGGCATGACGCCTTAGGTGTCAGTTGATCCGCTCACCATGCAGGGCAACATCAAGCCCTTCGCGTTCCTCTTCCTCGGTGACGCGCAGACCAACAATCACATCGGTGATCTTGAGCAGGACCCAGGTGCCAATCGCAGTAAAGGCCATGGTGGCGGCAACCGCGATCACCTGCTTGATGAATTGCTCCATCCCGCCTGACGATCCTTCCGGCAGCGCCGTGGTGGCGGAAAGCGGGCCATAGGCCAGGAAGCCCACCAGCAACGCACCGACAATGCCGCAAATGCCGTGCACACCAAAGACATCCAGGCTGTCATCATACTTCAGCGCGCGCTTGAGCGCGGTCGCGCCCCAGTAGCCTGCCACACCAGCCACCAGGCCGATAATCAACGCGCTACCCGGCAGCACGTAGCCCGCCGCGGGGGTAATGGCGACCAGGCCCGAAACCGCACCGGAAATCGCACCCAGGACGGAAGGCTTGCCTTTGCCAATCCATTCCGCCGCCAGCCAGGACAGCACCGCCGCCGCGGCGGCGATTTGCGTGACCAGCATGGCCATGCCCGCACGACCGCCGGACGACCCGAGCGCAGACCCGGCATTGAAGCCGAACCAACCCACCCAAAGCAGCGCTGCACCAATGACCGCAAGACCGAGATTATAGGGTGAGAGATTGTCTGAACCATAACCAATCCGCTTGCCGAGAACGATGGCCGCGACTAGCCCCGCGACACCGGCATTGATGTGCACCACCGTACCACCCGCGAAATCGAGCGCACCGAGCGAAAAAATCCAGCCATTCGGATGCCACACCCAATGCGCAATCGGTGAATAAACGAGCAGCGTCCAAAGCCCGATAAACACCAGCAGCGCGGAGAACTTCAAGCGATCCGCCACCGCGCCGGTGACCAGCGCTGCGGTGATCACCGCGAAGGTCATCTGGAAGGTCAGGAAGATCGATTCCGGAATAGTGGTTGCCACCGCCGCATCACCTGATCCCAGCGTGAAGGGCTTGTCCCAATTTTCTGCCAAGCCGCCCAGGAAGAAGCGAGAGAAATCGCCGATCCAGGCATTACCCTCACCAAAAGCAAGGCTATAGCCCGCAACCATCCACAGCACAGACACCAGCGCGCAGATGGAAAAGGACTGCATCATGGTCGCCAGCACATTCTTCTTGCGCACCATGCCGGCATAGAACAGCGCAACACCAGGCACAGTCATCATCAGCACGATCGCGGTGCTGATCAGCATCCAGGCGGCATCACCCGTATCCACCTTGGCTTCATCGCCGGCAAAGGCTGGCGCGACGGCAAGGCCAGAAAAAGCCGCGGCCATCCCGCAGCGAGCAAGAAACCTCATGGGTTTTCCCTTCTTGTCAAATGTTGCAGAACTGGGCCTCACAGCGCAGATTCATCTGTCTCACCGGTGCGGATGCGCAAAGCGCGTTCCACATCCATGACGAAGATCTTGCCATCACCGATCTTGCCGGTGCGTGCCGTTGTTGCGATGGCTTCGACCACCGCATCCACCATCTCAGCCGGTACGGCCACTTCGATTTTCACCTTGGGCAGGAAGCTCACATGATATTCCGCGCCGCGGTAGATTTCGGTCTGGCCCTTCTGGCGGCCAAAACCTTTCACTTCCGTCACCGTCAGCCCCTGCACGCCAAGCGGGGTCAGTGCTTCGCGCACTTCATCTAGCTTGAAGGGCTTGATGACAGCCATCACAAGTTTCATCGCGCTTTCCGTTCCTCTCTCTGGGCGGGATTCGACCCCCGCATCGGCCTTCCCTCTCCAAATCCCGTGCCAGCCTGAGGGGGCTAAAATGCGCTGGATTTGGGCGGTCAGCGCAGGTTTTTCGCCAATTAAACCACCATGTGCCCTATTTTTAATCATAATATGGATGTGCATTTTAGCACTTGGTGGCCTCCGCCAGCCTCGGTAAAATGCGCCCATGATCGCTTCACAGGATGTTGATGTTTGTGTGGTGGGTGCCGGCCCCGTTGGCGCCACCTTGGCTGCGCGCTTGGCTGGCGCGGGGGTCAGAACCGCGGTTGTTGATGCCGCCCGTCTGCCGCCCATGGAAATGCCGGCCTTTGATGGCCGCGCCTATGCCATTGCGCTGACCTCCAAGCGCCTTCTGGAAACCGCCGGCGTTTGGGCAAGGCTGCCTGTGGACCCCTGTCCCATCCTTGGCATCCGTGTTGCCGATGGCAGGCCGGGCGAGCCGCCATCTCCGCTGTCGCTCCATTTCGACCACGCGGCGCTCGGCGATGATCCGTTTGGCTGGATGGTGGAGGCACGGTCGCTTCGCATCGCGCTCAATGCCCATTTGCCGCAATTGGGCAATCTGACGGTCCATGCGCCCGCAAAAGCTGAAGTGGCGCGGGATGCGGATGGTGCCACCATCACGCTTTCAAGCGGTGCCAGTTTCCGAACCCGGCTGGTGGTCGGCGCCGAGGGGCGCAATAGCCCCCTCCGCAGCGCTGCCGGCATTCGGGTTTCCCGACTGGATTATCATTGCATGGGCATTGTCGGGTCCATTGCGCATGAAAGGCCGCACCGCAACATGGCTTTGGAACAATTCCTGCCCCATGGCCCCTTTGCCCAATTGCCCATGCCGCCGCTGCCCGAGCACCCCCACGTCAGCGCCATTGTCTGGACCGACAAGACCGCGATTGCGGAGCGGTGCCTCGCCATGGAAAATGCCGCTTATGGCCAGGAAATCGCGCGACGCCTTGGCGGGCATTTGGGCTCCGTGAAGCCGATTGGCCGGCGCTGGTCCTACCCGCTTTCGGCCATGCATGCCGCGCGTTACGTGGATACGCGATTGGCGCTGGTGGGCGATGCGGCGCATGGCATTCACCCCATTGCAGGCCAAGGGCTCAATCTCGGCTTTCGCGATGTTGATGCTTTGGCCGAATTGGTGATTGCAGCCGTGGCGCTGGGCGCCGACCCGGGCGATGGCGCCTTGCTTGCGCGCTATCAAGCGAAGCGCCGGCCCGATAGCCTGCTGATGCTGGGTGCCACCCATGCGCTTGAGCGGCTTTTCGCCAATGACATCGCCCCCATTCGCATCGCGCGCCGGCTTGGCATTGCCACGGTGGACCGTATGCCGCGGCTCAAGAATTTCTTTGCGCGGCAGGCCATGGGGATGAATTCATCTGCGGGGGCGCTGATCGGGAGGTAAAAAAACCGCGTCATTTCACCAGCGATTGACGCATCCGCCCGCAAGCCGCCATCCTGTTCCAGACACAGGAAGAAAGGGTGATTTCGATGGGCATGAACCGCCGGGCCTTGCTGCTGACCTCCGCCGCCTTGGCCGCCAATGTCGTGGCCCCTGAAGCCGCTTTTGCGCAGGAACAACCGCGCCGCGGGGGCATCATGACGGTGCATTTCCCTTCCGAACAGCGCATCCTGAACCCAAGCCTGCAGGCTTCCACGGGGGTCTATATTGTCGGTGGCAAAATCCAGGAACCGCTGGTGGATTTGGATGCTGCCGGCAATCCCGCGCCCTGCCTCGCGGAATCCTGGGAAGCGACACCGGATGGCAAGACCATCACCTTCCGCCTGCGCCGCGGTGTCACCTGGCATGATGGGCGGCCCTTCACCTCGGCGGATGTGCAATTCACCGCCATGGAGATGTGGAAGAAGATCCTGAATTACGGCACGACGCTGCAATTGTTCCTGGAAGCGGTGGACACGCCAGACGCACATACCGCGGTCTTCCGCTACAGCCGACCCATGCCGCTGAACCTGCTCCTGCGCGCCATCCCTGATCTTGGCTTCGTCTCAGCCAAGCACATTTATGAAGGTAATGATATTCGCCAGAACACCGCGAATACGGCGCCGGTCGGCACCGGGCCCTTTCGCTTTGTGCAATATGAACGCGGGCAATTCATCATCGCCGACCGCAATCCGAATTACTGGCGTAATAACCTGCCCTATCTGGATCGCGTGGTCTGGCGGGTGGTGTCGGACCGTTCGGCGGCGGCGGCGCAGATGGAATCCGGGCAATTGCTGTTCAGCCCCTTCTCGGCCCTTTCCATCGCCGATTTCACGCGTCTTGGCCGCGACCCGCGCTTTGAAGTGACCACACGCGGCAATGAAGGCAATGCGCGGACAAATACGCTGGAATTCAATTTCCGCAACCCGATCCTGGCCGATCTCCGCGTGCGCCGCGCCATTGCGCATGCGCTGGATATTCCCTTCTTCATCGAGAACTTCTTGGGGCCCTTCGCCAAGGTTGGCACGGGGCCCATCCCCACAACCTCGCCCGATTTCTACCCGCCAAATATGCCGCAATACCCCTTCAACCGCGCCCAGGCGAACCGGTTGTTGGATGAGGCCGGGCATCGGCGCGGCGCCGGCGGCGTGCGCCTCAACCTGCGCCTCAATCCCGCGCCTTGGGGTGAGGATATCGCGCTGTGGTCCACCTTTATTCAGCAATCATTGAATGAGGTCGGCATTCGCGTTGAAATCGTGCGCCTCGATGCGGCGGGGTTCCTCCGCACCGTCTATAATGATTGGAATTTCGATCTGGCGACCGGCTGGCACCAGTATCGCAATGACCCTGCGGTTTCCACCACAGTCTGGTATCGTTCCGGCCAGAACAAGGGCGCGCCCTGGACCAATCAATGGGGTTGGACCGATGCGGAAACCGACCGGCTGATTGACGCTGCCGCAACTGAATTGGATCCCGCGCGGCGCAAGGCGCTCTATGCCGATTTCGTCAGCCGGGCGAATACGGAATTGCCGCTTTGGATGCCGATTGAACAGATTTTCGTTTCGGTCATCAATCGGCGTGTGCGCAATCATTCCAATACGCCGCGCTGGGCGTCTTCATCATGGCACGATCTCTGGCTCGCTTCCTGACGCGCGCCTGATTTCTGATGCGGATATTGAGCCTCGCTGCGCGAAGATTGGCGGCGTCCTTGCCGACGCTGCTGATCATTCTGGCGGGCATGTTTCTGCTACTGCAATTGGCGCCGGGCGACACCGTGGATGCGCTGATTGCGCAAATGGGTGGCGGGGGCGATGCGAAGCTGGCCGAGGAGCTGCGCCGCTTCTATGGGCTTGATCTGTCCATCCCAGCGCAGCTTGGCAACTACCTCTGGCGGCTGATCCGCTTTGATCTTGGCTTTTCGGCGATTTACGGCAAGCCCGTCGCGACCGTGATTTTCGAACGCCTGCCCGCGACCCTTGCGCTGATGACGGCGGCACTTTCCTTCGCCTTTTTCGTGGGTCTGGTGCTCGGCGTGATTGCCGCCAAGCGCGTGAATGGCTGGCCCGATACGGTCATTTCCACGCTTGGCCTGATCTTCTACGCGACCCCGTCCTTCTGGTTCGGGCTGATGGCGATTGTGTTCTTTTCCGTCCATCTGCAATGGCTGCCCGCCGGCGGCCTTGAGAATATCGCCTCTGGCCTGACGGGCTTTGCACGGCTGTGCGATATCGCCGCGCATCTGGTGCTGCCGACGCTCACACTTGGGCTGATTTTTCTGGCGATTTATCTCCGCATCATGCGCGCTTCGATGCTGGAGGTGCTGGCGCTCGATTTCGTGCGCACAGCACGCGCCAAGGGGCTGGACGAAACCCGCGTGATGCTGCGCCATGTGCTACGCAACGCCATGCTGCCCATGGTGACACTGATCGGCCTGCAAGCCGGCACTATGCTGGGTGGTTCCGTGGTGGTGGAGAGCGTGTTTTCCCTGCCGGGGCTTGGGCGGCTTGCCTATGAAGCGGTGGTGCAGCGGGATTTGAATACACTGCTTGGTATTGTGTTCATCTCAGCACTTTTGGTCATTGTCGTGAATTTCCTGGTGGATTTGCTCTATGCGCGGCTTGATCCGCGCATCGGCACCGGGGGCGCGCCCTGATGGCCATGCTAAAGCGTTTTGCGCTGGCCTATTTTCGCAACCCCGCAGCGGGCATTGGGCTTTTGTTGCTGATTGCGATCATCGCCATGGCGCTGACCGCGAATTGGTTTTTTCCGCGTGATCCGCTGGCGCTTGCGGGCCGGCCACTGCAATGGCCAGGCGCCAATCCGCGTTTCCTGCTGGGTACGGATAATTCCGGGCGCGATATCGCGGCACAAATTTTTCACGGCGCGCGCGTATCGCTGCTGATTGGCGTAGTGGCGACCTCCATCGCGGTCGCCATTGGCATTGTGATCGGCGCACTCGCGGGTTATTACGGCGGCGTGGTGGATGATGTGATGATGCGGCTGACGGAGGCGTTTCAGACCCTGCCCAATTTCCTCTTGCTGCTGGTGCTGGTTTCGATCTTTGGGTCGGAACTCACCACCGTCGTCGTCGCCATCGGCGTGGTTTCCTGGCCCGCCACGGCGCGGCTTACGCGCGCTGAATTCTTGACACTTCGTAACCGCGAATTCGTGCAAGCCTGTCGCGGGCTTGGCATGGGGGATGGGCAGATCATCTTTCGCGAAATCCTGCCCAATGCGCTGCCACCTGTCATTGTTTATGCCAGCGTTGTCATGGCGGTGGCCATATTGCTTGAAAGCGCTTTGGCATTTCTCAGGCTGTCTGATCCCAATGTCGCATCCTGGGGCAATCTGATCGGGCTCGGGCGCGATGTTCTGCGCGTGCAATGGTATGTTTCGGCCATTCCAGGCATTGCTATCCTGCTGACTGTGCTGGCAGTTTCATTGGTTGGGCAGGGTTTGAACGACGCTTTGAACCCAAGGCTAAAAGGCTGATGAGCGCGGTACTTACCCTGAAAGACCTGACCGTCGCGCTGCCGCGCGGGGCGGATCGGCCTGAGGCCTTGCGCCAGGTCTCGCTGGAATTGAAAGCGGGCGAGATTCTCTGCGTAGTCGGTGAAAGTGGCTCCGGCAAATCCATGATGGCGAGTGCCATCATGCGCCTGCTGCCCGGCAATGTGCGCATTACGGGCGGTGCCATCCAGTTCGAGGGCAAGGACCTCGCCAACGCCGATGATGCGACCATGCGCGCACTCCGCGGTGCGCGCATTGCCATGGTGTTCCAGGAACCCATGACAGCGCTCAATCCTTTGCGCAGCATTGGCGATCAGATCGCCGAGATGTTTCGTATCCATACCAGCCTGAACAAGGCTGAAATCGAAGCCCGGGTACTGGCATTGCTGGAAGAAGTGCGCATCCCACACCCGGCAGAAGCCGCGCGTGCCTTCCCGCATGAACTCTCTGGCGGGCAGCGTCAGCGCGCCATGATTGCGATGGCCTTGGCGCTTGATCCCGTGGTGCTGATTGCCGATGAACCGACCACCGCCTTGGATGTCACCACCCAGGCGCAAATCCTGGCGCTGATCCGCGATTTGCAGCAGCGCAAGGGCACGGCGGTGCTATTCATCACGCATGATTTCGGCGTGGTGGCGGAAATCGCCGATCGCGTTGCGGTCATGCAGCAAGGGCTTTTGGTGGAAAAGGGGCCGGCGCACGATGTGCTTCATGCACCTCAATATGATTACACCAAGGCGCTGACCGCCGCCGTACCACCGCTGAAAGCCCCGGCGCCGCGGCCAATTTCCAGCGATGCCATTCTGGTGCTGGAAGGCGTGCAAAAAACCTATCGCAGCGGCGGGTTATTCGCGCGGCGTCGGCGCGAAACCCATGCGGTACGAGATGTGACGCTCTCTCTCCCCAAGGGCGGCACGCTTGGCGTGGTGGGCGAGTCAGGTTCCGGCAAATCCACCCTTGCGCGCTGCATCACGCGCCTGGCGCGCGCTGATGGTGGCAGCATTCGGCTCGGTGGCAATGATCTGCTGCATTTGCCAAAGCGCGAGGCGCGGCAGGCCGCGCGGCGCATCCAGATGGTGTTTCAAGACCCCTATGCCTCGCTGAATCCACGCCGTCGCGCGGGTGAATTGGTGGCGCAAGGCCCGATAATCCATGGCATGGCGGGTGATGCCGCCATGGCGAAGGCGCGCGAATTATTCGCGCTGGTCGGGCTTGATCCGGCGGCGACAGAACGCTTCCCGCATGAATTCTCCGGCGGGCAGCGCCAGCGCATTGGGCTCGCGCGCGCGCTCGCGCTGGAACCAGAAGTGCTGGTGGCCGATGAACCTGTCTCGGCGCTAGATGTCTCAGTGCAGTCGCAGGTTTTGAAGCTGCTCGCGGATTTGCGGCTCAGGCTTGGGCTTTCCATTGTCTTCATCACACATGATCTGCGCGTAGCAGCGCAGGTTTGTGATCTGGTCGCAGTGATGAAGGATGGCGAGGTCGTGGAACACGGCCCAATAGCGCAAGTTTTTGAGGCTCCGCGCCATGCCTATACGCAAGCGCTGCTGGCTTCTGTGCCCGGTCGTGGTTTTGGGGCCTAAGGACCCAAAACCACGCCACAAAGCTTATTTCACCGGCGAAAACGCCGTAGGCTTCATTTCCATGACCGTCTGCTGCTTGAGCGCCCCCAGCGGCGCAATCGCCTTGCCGAATTCCGCCCAGCCCGGATCGCTCATCATCGCGGTGCGGCGGCGGTCGCGGTCGCCAAAGCCCTCATAGGCCCACATGAAGACCACCTGGTTGATGGGGCCAATCTCGGTCACAGCGAATAGCAGCAATTGACCGAGCATGCGCTTTTGCACGGGCAGGCCGTATTTTTCGTAGGCTTCCAACCAGCCGGCCATCTTGCCGGGGTGGAAATCATAGGTGCGGTGATCGACAAACATCCCCGTCCCGCCAATCTCCCGCCTGAATTGGAAGCCCATGGCCTGGGTGATCGGCGAAAACGGTAAGGTTTTCAAGAATTTGACTTCCTGCCAGGCGAGCGCCCCGGCTTCAGCCGACCGCTTGCGGAAGGCCTGCCAATCGGGATCGGCCTCCCGCGCCACCAGCCCCGCTTCGCGGGTATCAATATCGTCCCAGCCGCGGAAGAAGACCACGCGGTTGATGGTGCCCACTTCCACCTGAAAGAAGCCGAGTGATGGCCCCATATGCCGGGCCGAAGCCGGGCCGCCGAGGTTTTGATAGGCATCCATCCACAGAGGCATCTTGCCTGGATGGAAGGTATATTGGCGCTGTTCGACATACATTAGGCATTCCCCCCTTCAGCTTGTCGGCGAAGCTTCAGCCGAGACTGCCGCCAAGGCAAGGCGCCTTCCCCGGGGAATTTTGCTGCAACGCAAAAGCCCCTTGAAACCCCGGGGCTAGAGGCGCAGGACGATGCCCGGAACAGGAGCCAATGCCATGACCACCAAGCGCCCCATCCCCCCCGGCCGGGAATTGCTGAGCAAGGGCAATGCAACCGCCCAGCGCGTGTTTGAACAATGCCGCATCATGGCGGATGTGGTGGGCCGCCACGCCCGCACCCTGCCGGATGCCTTGAACCCCAAGGCGCCGCTGGAAAGCCTAGGCAAGGCGAGCCAGGGGCTGATACGGGCCCCGCAGAACCTGGCGATGGATGCGGCTTCCTATATGCTGGATGCGTCGCAGCGCAGCTTCCTGTTCTGGGACACGATGCGCGAAGCAGGCAATGATTTCGTCGCGCATGAAAAGGCCGGCTGCCCGCCCGTACTGATTTTTGACTATGAAACCGTGGTGGATGGCCGCAGCTTGAAGCGCCCAGTGAACTATGCCCTGGTGCGCATCACGCCGCCCGAAGATATGGCGCCAAGCAATGATGCGCTCCGCCCGTTTTTGATCATTGACCCGCGCGCCGGCCATGGCTCGGGCATTGGCGGCTTCAAGTCAGACAGCCAGGTGGGTGTTGCCTTGCGTCGCCGGCATCCCGTGTATTTCGTGATCTTTTTCCGGGACCCCGAACCGGGCCAGACGATTCTGGACATTACCGCTGCCGAAGCCGTGTTCCTGAAGCATGTGACGGATGCGCACCCCAAGGCGCCGAAGCCCGTTGTGATTGGCAATTGCCAGGGCGGTTGGGCGGTAATGATGTTGGGCGCCGTCATGCCGAATCAGCTTGGCGCGCTGGTCCTGAATGGTGCGCCGCTTTCCTATTGGGCGGGCGAGAAGGGCAAGAACCCCATGCGCTATCTGGGCGGCTTGGCCGGTGGCGGCTGGCCCGCAGCGCTCATGGCCGATATGGGCAACGGCCGATTTGACGGCGCCAATCTGGTTGCGAATTTTGAAGGGCTGTCGCCCGCCAATACCTGGTTCCGCAAATATTTTGATCTTTACGAAAATGTGGATCAGGAAGCCGAGCGCTTCCGGGAATTTGAACGCTGGTGGGGCGGCTATTTCCTGATGAACCGTGATGAAATTCGCTGGATCGTCGAAAATCTGTTCATCGGCAATCGTTTCTCGTCCGGGCGCATTGCCGCAGGCGATGGCCAGACCTTCAATATGCGCGAAGTGAAGGCGCCGGTCATCGTCTTTGCTTCTGCCGGCGACAATATCACCCCGCCCAGCCAGGCGCTCCGCTGGATTGCCGATGTCTATCGCGATGAACGCGAAATCAAATCCCTTGGTCAGACCATTGTGTATCTGTTGCATGAGGATATCGGGCATCTCGGTATTTTTGTCTCCGGCAAAGTGGCGAAGAAGGAACATAGCGAAATCGCCACCACGATTGACATGATCGAAGCCGTGGCGCCCGGGCTTTATGAAATGGTCATTACCAGCCACGCAGGCGATGAGGATGGCGTATGGCAGGTGGAATTGGTCGAACGCAGCATCGCCCATGTGCGCGAGATTTCTGGTGAGGCCGAGAATGAAGCGTTCCCCGCGGTCGCTGAGATTTCCGAATTGAACCAGCATTTGTATGATGTACTGGTAGCGCCCGTGATCCGCCAATTCAGTACGGAAATAGGTGCCGAGACACGCCGGCGGATGAACCCGATGCGCTGGCGCCGCTATGCGCTGAGCGACATGAACCCCTTCATGGGGCCGGTTTCAACCCTGGCCGGTTTGGCGCGGCAAAACCGCAAGCCCGTCGCGGCAGATAATCCCTTCCTCGCTTTCGAAAAAGCCTGTGCGGATTCGGTGGAATATGGCTTCAACGCCATGCGCGATCTGCGCGATGCCTGGGTGGAAACAGCCTTCCATGGCGTCTATGGCACGCTGAGAGCCGCGGGCGTCACCGGCGAGGATTTTGAGGCAGAAGCCGAGGCCACGCGGGACTCGGTCAGCAGCGATGCGCCCCAGCGTGCCGAGGCAGAAGCAAAGCTCGCGCAAGGCGGCTATGCGGAAGCGGTCATTCGCATGATGATCCTGCTGGCTGACGCGCGCGGCGCAGTGCGGCGTTCGCGCCTGGCGCGGTCCAACCAATTGCTCACCACCGAAGCGCCCTTTGCGCAACTGAGCGTGGCGGACCGCATGGCGGTAATCCGGGATCAGACCATGATCGCAACGCTTTTCCCGGAAGAAGCGATCAGGACGCTGACAGTGCTGCTGCCCGATGCGGCTTCCCGCCGGAAGGCGCTGAAGGCCGTGGAAACTGTGGCCGGCCCGGTTGGGGAGCTTGGCGATAATGCCCGCGCGCGATTGCAGCGGCTGCGGGAAGTGCTAGCGGTGCGCCCGCAAGGCGCGGCTTGATCAGGGGGGCGCGTGAAACGGCGCCCCCTTTGCCGCGATCCCAGCGGAGGCTACCTCAACCAATGCTGTGACGCACGGGTAGCTATTCAGGCGTCCTCATCGCGCAGGATGCGCGCTGCCGCCAGCAAGGCTTTCTCATAGCGCGCGCGTTCCTTGGCGGTTTTCTCTGCCGGCCAGGGGCGAAAACCCTCCCCGGTTTTCGGGCCAAGCTTGCCTTCCGCGACCAGGCGCGCGAGGCCGGGGCTTGGATCGGGGCTGTTGTTCAGCGAAGGATAGATGGTGCGCCCGGCTTCCAATTGTGTCTCCAGCCCCGCCAATTCCTTTTGCAAAATCGGCCCCGCGGCGATGTAGCGAAAGCCAAAGGCGTAGCGCACGGCGTTGTCCACATCCTCAGCGGTGGCAAGGCCCTGATCGATCACGGAAAAGGCTTCGCGCATCAGCGCATGCTGGATACGGTTGGCAAGGAATCCCGGTAAATCCTTAGCCACACGAATAACCTTGCGGCCAAGCCCCGCCATGATCTCGGCGAGTTTGTCGCAAACATGCGGGTCCGTGTATTCGCCGCGCACGACCTCCACCCCAGGCACAAGATGCGCGGGCAGAAAAAAATGCAGGTTCGCGCAACGCGCCCGGCCAGGCAGATCGTCCGCGATATCCGTGATGCGATAGCCGGATGCGTTGGATGCAATCGGGATGCCTGCCGGCACCAAACCATCAAGCTCCGCAAAAACCTTGCGCTTCAGTTCGAGTTTTTCGGGCACGGCTTCAATCACCGCCTCGGCGGAAGCATAATCTGGCGCCTTCATGTCAGACAAAAGCGTGAGGCGCTGAGCGGTGGCGGGATCGCCTTCAAGCTGGGTGATGGATTGCACGACGCGCGCCTGTGCGGCCGGCCAGCGATCCTGCGCGGGTTCCACTGCGGCGACGCGCCAGCCGCCACTCAGGAAAATCGCCGCGATATCGCAGCCCATCAACCCCATGCCGAGGATGACAATATGGCGCGGCGCATTCATGCCTCAGCCCGAGGCGTAATGCCGCCCTGCGCAACTATAAAATCGGCGATGTCGGAAACCCCCTGCAGTACCTTAAGATTCGTGAAGATGAAGGGCCGCGTGCCGCGCATTTTGCGCGCATCACGATCCATCACGGAAAGATCAGCACCGACTAGCGGCGCCAGATCAATCTTGTTGATCACGAGCAAATCGCTCCGCGTAATACCTGGCCCGCCCTTGCGCGGAATTTTATCGCCCGCCGAGACATCAATCACATAGATGGTCAGATCCGCCAATTCCGGGCTGAAGGTCGCGGCCAGATTATCGCCGCCGCTTTCAATGAACAGGATTTCAAGCTTCGGGAATTTCACCGCCATGTCATGCACGGCAGCAAGATTGATGGAGGCATCTTCGCGAATCGCGGTATGCGGGCAGCCGCCAGTTTCAACCCCCGCAATGCGTTCTGGCACCAGCGCGCCGGAACGTGTCAGAAATTCCGCATCTTCACGTGTATAGATATCATTGGTGATGACAGCGATATCGTATCGGTCGCGCATGTATTTGCAAAGCCGATCTACCAGCGCGGTTTTGCCGGAACCAACCGGCCCACCAATGCCCACCCGAAACGGGCCGTTCTGCGAAGTGCTCATGATCTGAACAACCTTGTGTATTGCGTCTCATGACGCAGGGAGAAAATATCGAGCATCGGCGTGGCGGTGCCAAGCCTTGTTACATCTGCATTCAAGGCGGCCTCGGTCGCGCGGGCCACGGCGGGTTGCAGCGCGGCGATGGCAAGCTGGCCATCGGTTTGCCCAAGCGGCACCAACCGCACACCAGCGGAAACCAGATTGGCCGCAAAAGCCGAGAGAAATCCAAAGGCTGCATCGCGGGGGGGAATACCATTTTCCGCCGCTGCCGCCCCAAACACCACCGCATGGGCCAATTGGCGCGGGTGGCGCGCGGCGAAGGCAGCAAAGCGCGGCGTGGCCCAGGCAGCGAGTGTCACGCTGGTAAAAGCGGTGCCCTGCGCTTCCGCCTCAAGCGCCGTTTCCGCTGTGCCGCGCCATGCCGCACCTAGTTCTGCAACCTCATCCAGCGCCTTGTCATCGCCCTTCGTCATGGCGCGATGGGCGGCGACCAATAACGCACCATCCACACGCCCTGCGCCACGCAACAAGGCAGTACTGACATAGGCAATCAGCCCATCGCGCTTGGCCACGCTGCCCGCTTCCACCGCCGCTTCCAACCCTTGGCTATAGGTGTAGGCGCCAAGCGGATAGGCCGGCGAAAGCCAGGTCAGCAGCCGATACAGCGCCTGCTGTCGGGCAGCCGCGCGCCTTTCAGTGATGGTGGTGATGATGGCCATCGCCGTGATGATGGTCATGATCGCCATCACCATGAAGATGGTGATGATGCCCCATATGGCGGTTATGTTCGCCATAAGCGCCGCCTTCCGGATCGAAGGCCACTTCCACATGCTGCAATTGCGCGCCGAGCCCCTTCAGCATGGCTTCAATCACATGATCCTTGCGGATCAGAATGCGGCTGCCGTCGATCTGCGTCGGAAGATGCCGATTGCCAAGATGCCAGGCCAAACGCGCGAGGCGTTCCGGCGTTTCAGCCGTGGCCTCAATCAAGGGCTCGGGTGCAGCCTGCACCAGAATGACGCCGCCACCTTCCAGCAGCAGCCCATCACCCTGGCGGAGCACGGTGGCTTCTTCCAAATCCAGCAGAAAGGCAAAACCATCTTCCGCGACATAGCGCTTGCGGCGACGGAAACGGTCATCGAAATCCAGCGTCACGCGATGGCGCGCGGTGCGTTCCACCCAGCCGCCGGCGGGCAGCACCTGAATGGCGCGGGGAAGTGTCTCGGTCATCTCAGGCACACCTCAAAACATGAAATAGCGCTGCGCCATGGGTAGCACCTTGGCGGGTTCGCAGACCAGCAGCACGCCATCGGCGCGCACCTCATAGGTTTCGGGATCAACCTCGATCTTCGGGAGCGTCGTATTATGCGCCATGCTGCGCTTGCCAATGCCGCTACGACAATTATGCACCGCCACCAATTCCCGCGCCAACCCGAAGCGCCCGGCGATATCCGCTTGGAGGGCCGCACCGCTCACGAAAGTGACAGCCGAGACCAAACGCGAACGCCCATAGCTGCCAAACATCGGCCGGTAATGCACCGGCTGCGGCGTGGGGATGGAGGCATTGGGGTCGCCCATCAGCGCCATGGCAATCGTGCCACCCTTCAGCACCATATCGGGCTTCACGCCGAAAAAGGCGGGCGTCCACATGACCAGATCAGCGATCTTGCCCACTTCCACGCTGCCGACATGATCAGAAACGCCCTGCGCAATCGCCGGGTTGATGGTGTATTTGGCGATATAGCGCTTGGCACGCGCATTATCGTTGTCGCCCTTTTCTTCCGGCAGGCGCCCGCGCTGCACCTTCATCTTATGCGCGGTCTGCCAGGTGCGAATGATCACCTCACCCACACGGCCCATGGCTTGGCTGTCGGACGACATCATGCTGATGGCGCCGATATCATGCAGGATATCCTCAGCCGCGATGGTTTCCTTACGGATGCGGCTTTCGGCAAAGGCTACATCTTCCGGGATGCGCGGATCAAGATGGTGGCAGACCATGAGCATATCCAAATGCTCATCCACCGTATTCACGGTGTATGGCATAGTCGGATTGGTCGAAGAAGGCAGCACGCCCGCCTCACCGACCAGGCGCAGAATATCCGGCGCATGACCGCCACCCGCACCTTCGGTATGGAAAGCCTGAATGGTGCGGCCACGAATGGCCTTGATGGTTTCCTGAACAAAACCGCTTTCATTCAGCGTATCGGTATGGATGGCGATTTGAATATCCATCTCATCGGCAACTGAAAGGCAGGTATCAATCGCCTTGGGCGTCGTGCCCCAATCCTCATGCAGTTTCAGCCCACAGGCGCCAGCGCGGATTTGTTCTTCCAACGCTGCCGGCAGCGCGGCATTCCCTTTGCCGAGGAAGCCAAGATTCATTGGAAAACCCTCGGCGGCCTGCAGCATACGCTCCATATGCCAAGCCCCGGGCGTGCAGGTGGTTGCGAGAGTGCCATGCGCCGGACCAGTGCCGCCGCCGAACATGGAGGTAATACCAGACGCCAGCGCTTCTTCGATTTGCTGCGGGCAAATGAAATGGATATGCACATCAAGCCCGCCTGCGGTCAAGATGCGCCCTTCACCGGCGATGATTTCCGTCCCTGGCCCTATGATGATGTCCACATTGGGTTGCGTATCGGGATTGCCCGCCTTGCCGATGGCGGCAATCCGCCCACCGCGCAGGCCGATATCCGCCTTCACCACGCCCCAATGATCCAGGATCAGCGCATTGGTGATCACGGTATCCATCGCACCATTGGCGCGTGTCACTTGTGATTGGCCCATGCCATCGCGAATCACCTTGCCACCGCCGAATTTCACTTCCTCACCATAGGTGGTCAGGTCACGTTCAACCTCGATGAAGATTTCCGTATCAGCCAGGCGCACACGGTCGCCCATTGTTGGCCCATACATGCCGGCATACGCGGCGCGGGAGATTTTCGTTGCCATGGGTCAGATCGCCCCTTCCGTTTCGCCGCGAAAACCATGGATGATGCGCGCGCCCGCCATGGGGATCAGCCGCACTTTGCGCGTTTGCCCCGGTTCAAAACGCACTGCGGTCCCGGCGGGAATATCCAGGCGGCAACCGCGCGCCTTGGCGCGATCAAATGCAAGCAAGGGATTGGTTTCCGCGAAATGGTAATGGCTGCCCACCTGCACCGGGCGGTCGCCCTTATTCGCCACAGTGATTTCCACCGCAGCACGGGAAGCGTTCAGCGTGATCTCGCCAGAGGCAGTAATGATTTCGCCGGGGATCATTTGCGGGCTCCCTTCTTGCGCGCGGGCTTGGCCTTTGGCTTGGCGGGTTTTATCGTGGCTTTGGGTTTCGCCCCCACGGTGCGTTTCGGCAATGGCGCGGCCTTCGCCTTGCCCACAGGTTTTTTTGGTGCGGCGGCGCGGATGGGTTGATGCACCGTCACGAGTTTCGTGCCATCCGGGAAGGTCGCTTCCACCTGGATTTCACGCAGCATCTCCGCAATGCCTTCCATCACCTGATCGCGCGTGAGAACGGTTGCGCCATCACGCATCAATTCCGCAACGCTGCGGCCCTCGCGCGCACCTTCCACCACGAAATCCGTGATCAGCGCCACGGCTTCAGGAAAGTTCATTTTCAGGCCGCGTCCCAGGCGACGTCGCGCCACAATCGCAGCCATGGAAATCATCAGCTTGTCTTTTTCACGCGGGGTCAGGTTCATGGCGTTGGGTTCCGTAATCGCTGTGCCATCATCATGGGGTTTCCTGCTTCATGCCGTCCATAGCCGCGGCAGCCGCGCCGGCAAGCCAAGTGCGGGCCGCAGCCGGCAAATCGCTGCCCCCAGCCCTTCGCGCACCGCAGCGGCATCGCCAAGCCAGCGCGTGGCCAAAAGCCCAGGCCGCACCAGGCTTGCCAGCGCGCCATCTGCGCGCAGCGCATTGCGCAAATCGGGCGCAGCCAGCGGGCCGGCCAGTATCAAGCTGCCGAGTGCTTCGGCATTGGCGAAACCAAAGGGGTCGGCGAAATCGGCGGCGATATTCTCAGCGAGGTTGAGGCCATCCGCCCAAAGCAGCTTGCCGCCGCGCCGAATGCGCCAGGAGTCCTGCAAAGCTCCGCGCCGCCAGGTCTCGCCCCGCGCTGCGCGGCCAAAGACCAGCGCTTCGGCCATCAGCAGCGTAGCGTCACCGGCGATATCGGCATTCAGGCGCCGTTCAAGCCGCGCGCCTTCGAACAGGATGGTTTCCTGCGGGATCCACTCAAACACAGCACCAGCGCCAGCTTCAAGCGTCACGCTAATTTCGGTGGCGGGGCCAAGGCTGCGATAGATTTTTTCCGCTGCCGGGGTTGAGAAACTCGCCTGCGCGCCCGCACCAAGGCTGAGCGCGATATCCACCCTGTCGCCACCCGCGAGGCCGCCTGTGGTATTCACCAGCGCGCAGATCGGTGCCTCATCCGCCTCAGGGTCGGGGAACAAGGCGCGCATGGGCGGCGATTGATAAAGCCCACCCAATACCGTGTGCCCTTCGTGCCGGTGGTAATCCAATTCCAACCGCCCGCGAGAGCGCTGATGGCTGGGTTGGGACATGACAGCGGCCTTCATGGTGCAAGCTTAGCCATGCCAGCGCCCAGTCACCAAATGGCGCGGTCCCAGGCAAATTCTGCGCAAAACAGAGGCAGGGCAATGGGCTGGACAGGCGCGCGCGGCGCGGCTTTGGTGGCGTGGAGCAAACCGAAAGCCCTTCTATGCGCCGCATCACCACCGAACTTCTCACCGCCGAAGCCTTCACCCCCTTTGGCGAGGTGCTGGAAAGCCCAAATGCGCCGGGCCGCGCTTACATAGACAAGATGTTGGAAAATCGCCGAGGGGGTGCGGCGCCCAGCCTTTCCTTCACGCGCGCCGTGCCGAAATCAGCGCCTTTTGCCTCTACCACCATGGAACGGCACGAGTTTTCCTCCCAATCCTTCATCCCAATGGAGGCGGGACGCTGGCTGGTCCTGGTGGCGCCGCATGCGGCGGATGGAAGGCCGGATATGGAAAAGGCACGCGCCTTCCTGGCGCGGCCTGATCAGGGTGTCACCTACGGCGCCAATGTCTGGCACCACCCTTCCACCGTGTTTGACCGCGAAGCGCGCTTCGCGGTCTTCATGTGGAAGGATGGCACTTCAGCCGATGATGAATTTGTCGAGGTCGCCCCCTTCGAATTGCATCTCGGCTGAAGCGCAGTTCAGGCGTTTTGCGGCTGCTGGCCGCAGGTTTTCTAGAGCGATCAGAAAATCCTGCCCGCGATGATGGCTGCCGTCACACCCAGCGAAATCGCGGAGTCCAACTTGCCGACCATCTGGTTCCAGAAGATCTTGCCGCCGATGAATACCAGCACCAGCGCCAACGCATATTTAAGGTAGTGGAAGCGATGCACGATGGCGGCGAGCGTAAAATACAGCGCGCGCAGCCCCAGGATCGCCATGATATTCGCGGTATAGATAATGAAGTTATCAGTCGTGATGGCGAAGATCGCCGGCACGCTATCCACCGCGAAAATCAGATCGGCGATATTGATCAAGACCAGCGCCAGGAAGAGCGGCGTCGCAAAAGCGAGCTTCTTGCCTGTGGCCGGGTCCATCTGATGGACGAAGAATTTCTGGCCATGCAGTTCATCCGTCACGCGCATATGCTTGCTCGTGAAGCGGACAACGGGGTTTTTGGAGATATCCTGCTCCCCTTCCGGCACCGCCGGCATCTTGATGCCAGTCGCGATTAGGAAGGTGCCGAACCGATACAGCACCCAGCTGCATTGCTGCACCAGCGCCGCGCCGAGAGCGATCATGATGCCGCGCAGCACAATGACGCCGATAATGCCCCCGGACGAGCGCGCGACACTGATCGCGGCGCGGGATCGCGAAATAGCCAAAGATCAGGCTGATCACAAAGACATTGTCGATGGACAGCGCCTTTTCGATAAAGAAGCCGATAAAATAGGCCAAGCCGGCATGGACCCCGTCCGAGGTCGTGATCTCCCGATTTTCATAGGCCCAACAGATGCCGGCGCCATAGAGCATGGCAAAGGCAATGTAGAAGGCGGAAAGATTAAGGCTCGCGGCCACGCCCATCTCCTTGTCCTCGCGGTTCAAGACGCCAAGGTCAAAGGCCAACAAGAGTACAATGATGAGCAAAAAGCCCTTCCACATCCAGAAGGGCTTGCCCATCCATTCGGCAGCCAGGAATTCCATCCCCAGATCTCATCCATAACGCGCGGATCAGCCACACGGGTGCCGAGACAGCGCAGGGTTGCACAATCCGACATCGCAACAGCCGCCATAGGGGCGGCCCCCGCCAGAGGGGCTCGGAATGGGAGAGGGCGGTGAAAGCCAGTTTGGTTTTCAACCCCCATTGCGGCGGGCCCCGCGAGAAACCATTTAGGGTTTTGCGCGGCAACCCCCTTGGCGATTAGGTTGCCGCCATGGCATAGGATCCGAAGCGCCGCTCCGGCGGAGCTTCCAACTGGGGATTGAGGCGTCGCAATGGGTTCCTTCAGCATCTGGCATTGGCTTGTGGTTCTGCTGGTCATTCTGCTGCTTTTCGGCAGCGGCAAGATCAGCGGGCTGATGGGTGATCTGGCCAAGGGCATCAAGTCCTTCAAGCAGAATATCAAGGAAGAACAACCGGATGCCTCCATGGAGGCACAGGCCCAGGGGCAGACCCATCCGGCCGGCAGCATCCAGGGTCCGGCCGCTGCTTCTTCCGCGGCGCAGACGGCATCTGCCCAGACCACGCCGCCCCGCCCTGGCGCCTGACCGCCACACCCGTCCCATTCGGGGTGGGCGCAAATTCGCAGCCTGACTGTGCCCATGGGGCAAGGGCAGGGGCCAATAAGACTTTTGAGGCTGCCGGGCCAAGTTTAGAACGCAACCGTCGCTTTCACCGCGTGGAGGGCCCGCGCCATGCTATCGACCTGGACTGTTGAGGATGGCCGCTGTTGCCTTCGCGAAGGCGCCATTTCCGACATTACCGCGGCCCCGCCGGAATTCGCGCACGAAAGCGCGGTTGAGGTCGCCTCGTCCGAAAATTTGCACCGTGCCGTCTGGATTGACCTGCTGAATCCAACACTGGCAGAAGAACGCGCAGTGCAGAGCGCCCTTTCTCTCGAAATCCCGACGCGGGAGGAAATGCAGGAAATAGAAAGCTCATCGCGCCTGTATCGGGAAGACGAGACTCTGTTCCTGACCGCCAACTTTCTCTATGGCATTGATTCAGGCGATTACGGTTCCGCCCCCATCAGCTTTGTCCTGACCAGTAGCGCGCTGGTGACGGTGCGCTACGCGACACCACGCGCCTTCACGGTATTCTGCGCCCGTGCGCAACGCCATCCAACCCTGCTGCATTCGCCCGATGCCGTCATGCTGCATCTGTTTGAACAGGTGGTAGATCGCCTGGCCGATATTTTGGAAAAAGTCGGCGCGGATATGGATAAGGCCAGCCAATCCACCTTCCGCACCTCTCAGGCCGATATCAAAATGCATCGGCGCAATGACAAGCTGAAGGATGCGCTGTTCACCTTGGGGCAGGTTGGGGAAGTGACCACGCGGGCTTCCGAAACGCTGCTCGGCCTGTCACGCATCCTCACCTTTGTGGGGGCCGAGAAGGCAACCGCGATACGCAAGGAAAACCAGGCGCTCATCAAGACGCTGGTGCGCGATGTGCGGTCCCTGGTGGAACATGCAAGCTTCCTCAATTCCAAGGCGCAATTCCTGCTGGATGCGGTGCTCGGCGTCTTGAATGTCGAACAAACCAAAATCATCAAAACATTTACCGTGGCATCCGTGGCGCTCATGCCGCCGACCCTGATTGCAAGCATTTACGGCATGAATTTCGAGTTCATGCCAGAACTCAAGCTCGCCTTCGGCTATCCCATGGCACTTCTGCTGATGATCATCTCGGCCATTCTGCCCATTGTCTATTTCCGCCGCAAAGGCTGGCTCTAAACCCGACAAGGAAATTCTGATGTCGCAAGTAACACGTATCCCCGCTTCTGTCGCCACCTGCCGTTGGGGCGGGTTTGACGCTGCCTTCCCGCCGGTGGCGAGCATTGCCTCGGGCGAGACGGTCATTCTGGAATGTGTCTCGGGCGGGCCGGAAGTGATGCCGGGGCCTGAGAAGGGCCTGCCGCTGCATCCGGCGATTTCGGAGATCCATGCGAAGCTGCCGCGGCTTGGCGCGCATATCATCACCGGCCCAGTGGAGGTGCGCGGCGCCGAACCAGGCGATGCCTTGCGCGTGGATATAGAAAAAATTGAACTCGGCGCGGATTGGGGTTTTTGTGGCTTTCGCCCGCTATTCGGCACGCTGCCGGAAGATTTCCCGTATCGCCGCACGCTGCATATGCCGGTTAACAAGCAGGCCATGACCTGCCGCCTGCCTTTTGGGCCGCAGGATGGCGGACTTGATCTGCCATTGGCACCCTTTTTCGGCGTGATGGGTGTGGCGCCGCCGCCCGATTGGGGCATGGTGAACACCAAGGAACCGCGCGCCATTGGTGGCAATCTGGACAATAAGGAATTGACCGAAGGCACCACGCTGTTCCTGCCCATTTTCAACAAGGGCGCCTTGTTTTCTGCCGGCGATGGCCATGGCGTGCAGGGCGATGGCGAGGTCTGCATCAATGCGCTTGAAATCTGCCTGACCGGCCATTTCAAGCTTTCCGTGGTGCAGGGCGGCGGCGCCAAGGACCCGGTGCTGAAATTCCCCCGCGCCGAGACCAAAACCCATTTCATCACCATGGGCATGAATGAGGATTTGGATCTGGCGATGAAGCAGGCGCTGCGTGAGATGATCGCCTTCATCTGTTCGCGCACCAATCTTTCGGAAGCAGATGCCTATCAATTCTGCTCACTCGCGGTGGATTTCCACGTCACGCAAACGGTGAACGGCGAAAAGGGCGTGCATGGGATGCTGAAGAAGGGGCTTTTGTTCTGATGGCGCTTGATCCGGCGAAACCGCTTTGCGGTGCGACGGATTGCCCATAAGCTGACCCGGTCACGCCGCCCGCCGGGGCACAAGGTTCGGCACGAGCGCCGCACCCAAAGGCGTGGCGCATGAGGGAGGATCAAGGCATGAGCCAAGCCGCTTTCAAAGCAGCACGGGATTTCCTGCTTGCGCAGCGTGGAGATTACGCCACGGCTTATCGCGATTTCCGCTGGCCAGCGTTGGACCATTTCAACTGGGCGCTTAATTGGTTTGACGCGGAATTGGCGCAGGGCGCGCATGGCACCCGCCCCGCACTCCGCATTGTAGGTGATGGCGCGGCGGAGCGCAGCTTTGCCGAGCTTTCTGTCACGTCCAACCGCGTGGCCAATGGGCTCAGCGCGCTTGGCGTGAGGCGCGGAGATCGCATTCTGGTCATGCTCGGCAATGTTGTGCCGCTTTGGGAAGTGATGCTGGCGGCGATGAAATTGGGCGCCGTGGTGATCCCCGCGACCACGCTGCTTGCTGGCGATGATTTGAAGGACCGTTTTACCCGAGGGCGGGCCCGCTTTGTTTTGGCGAACGCTGGCGATGCGCCGAAATTCGAAGGGCTGGCAGCGGGGGTGACGCGCATCGCGGTGGGTACAGCACCGGCGGGGTGGATCGCTTATGACACCCTGTATCAGGGTGCGGCCAGCTTCTCGCCGGATGGGCCGACCAAGGCCAGCGATCCGATGTTGCTTTATTTCACCTCAGGCACCACGGCGAAGCCGAAGCTGGTTCTGCATAGTCATCAATCCTATCCGGTGGGGCATCTTTCCACCATGTTCGTGCTGGGATTGCAGCCAGGCGATATGCATTTGAACATTTCCTCGCCGGGCTGGGCCAAACATGCCTGGTCCTGCCTTTTCGCGCCCTGGATTGCGGGCGCGGCGGTCTTCATCGCCAATCAGCCGCGTTTCAATGCGCGCGGCATGCTGGATGCGATTGCCGCCAATGGCGTCACCACGCTCTGCGCCCCGCCCACGGTCTGGCGCATGTTCGTGCAGGAAGACATGAAATCCATCCGCACATCCTTGCGCGAGGTGGCCGGCGCGGGCGAACCGCTCAACCCCGAAATCATCGAACAGGTGCGCGATGCCTGGGGGCTAACCATCCGCGATTTCTTCGGCCAGACGGAAACCACGGCGCAGATCGGCAATCCGCCGGGGATGGCCTTGAAGGAAGGCTCCATGGGCAAGCCGCTGCCGGGTTATCGGATTGTGCTGCTCGACCCCGATGACAAGCCGGCTGAGGAAGGGGAGGTCTGCGTCGCGCTCAACCCCGCGCCGACCGGGCTGATGATGGGCTATCAGGCCGATGATGGCAGCACCCTGGCGGCGGGCGTGGCGTTTTATCGCACTGGTGACGTCGCTAATCGGGATCAGGATGGCTACCTCACCTATGTCGGACGGGCGGATGATGTGTTCAAAGCCTCTGACTACCGGATTTCGCCCTTTGAATTGGAAAGCGTGCTGATCGAGCATGAGGCGGTGGCGGAAGCCGCCGTGGTGCCCGCACCGGATGCCATGCGCATGGCGGTGCCCAAGGCTTTCATTGCGCTGGCGCCCGGGGCGGCGGCGAACCAGGCCACCATGCTGGCGATCTTCCAGCATCTGCGCGGGCGGCTTTCTGCCTTCAAGCGCGTGCGGCGCCTGGAAGTCTTTGAGCTGCCCAAGACGATTTCCGGCAAGATCCGCCGCGTGGAGCTCCGTCAGCTAGAGGAAAGGCGCTTCGCCGCCGGCGCCAGGCCCGAAGGCGAGTATCGGGAGGAGGATTTCCCCGAATTGCGGTAGGGCTGAAAAATCCCCCGCTTGCCCCCGCACGGCAGTGGGTGTTTGTATCGGTCAAGAGCCTAAGTTTGATCGCATTTTCCGAGCCGCCAAGTAACGCTACTTGGCTTGAAAATGCTCAGCGCCCGGAGATACCCCGATGAATGAAATCAATGTGCCGCGCCCGAATAATCTTGACGCGTTCTGGATGCCCTATTCGGACAATAAGTATTTCAAGGACCGCCCGCGCATGCTCGCCCGCGCTGAGGGCATGCATTACTACACGCCGGAAGGGCGGGAGATTCTGGACGGTACCTCTGGCCTTTGGTGCTGCAATGCCGGGCATGGCCGGCGGGAAATTGTGGAGGCGATCCAAAAGCAAGCCGCCATCATGGATTTCGCGCCCGCCTTCCAGCTTGGCCACCCCATCGCCTTTGAAGCCGCGGCACGCGTGGCGGATATGACGCCGGACGGTCTGGACCGGGTTTTCTTCACCAATTCGGGCAGTGAAGCCGCGGATACGGCACTGAAAATCGCGCTGGCCTATCATAAGGCGCGGGGGGAGAGTTCTCGGGTGCGGCTGATCGGCCGCGAACGCGGCTATCATGGCGTTGGGTTCGGCGGCATGTCGGTGGGCGGCATCGGGCCTAATCGCAAGCAATTCGGCGCGCTGCTGCCTTATGTGGACCATCTGCCGCATACGCATTTGCCGGCCAAGAACGCCTATTGCCGGGGTGAACCGCCGCATGGCGCCGAATTGGCCGATGTACTGGAAAACCTGGTGGCTTTGCATGGCGCCGAGACCATTGCCGCCGTCATGGTCGAACCCGTGGCGGGGTCAACTGGTGTGCTGGTGCCGCCGGCGGGCTACCTCAAGCGGCTCCGTGATATCTGCACCAAGCATGGCATTCTGCTGATTTTCGATGAGGTGATTACTGGCTTCGGGCGACTTGGTGCCGATTTCGGCGCGGAACGCCTGGGCGTCACCCCCGATATCATGACGATGGCGAAGGGGCTGACGAATGCCGCCGTGCCGATGGGCGCGGTTGCGGTGAAGAACGACATCTATGATGCCATCGTGACTGGCACGAACGCGGGGATCGAATTCTTCCACGGCTATACCTATTCCGGGCATCCTTTGGCCGCCGCGGCGGCCATTGCCACGCTCGAGCTGCATCGCGCTGAGGATTTGCCCGGCCGCGCCCGCACCTTGGAGCCTTATTGGCAGGATGCGGTGCATTCGCTCAAAGGTTTGCCGAATGTGATTGATATCCGCGATGTCGGGCTGATTGGCGCGGTGGAATTGGCGCCGCGCCCCGGCAAGCCGACGCAGCGCGCCTTGGATGTCTTCCGCCGCTGCTTTGATGAAGGCGTGTTGATCCGCGTGACGGCCGATATCATTGCCATGTCGCCGCCGCTGATTTGCGAAAAGCCGCATGTGGACAGGCTGATCGGCACGCTCGCTGAAGCGATTACGGCGGAAGCGGCGTGAGCCGAGCATTTTCAAGCCATGTGGACTCACATGGCGACTCGGAAAATGCGACCAAACGATGATACTACCGGGCAGGGTGACCTCTGCCCGGCTTGGCCCCATATAGGGCGTCAAACCTTGCTGATGGAGAAACCCAGGTGAGCAATACTGCCCGCGCGCCCGTGCCCGTGACCGTGCTGACCGGCTATCTTGGTGCCGGCAAAACGACGCTGCTGAACCGCATCCTGACCGAAAATCATGGCCAGAAGTTTGCCATCGTGATCAATGAATTCGGCGAATTGGGCGTGGATAACGACCTGGTGGTGGATGCCGATGAAGAAGTGTTTGAGATGAACAATGGCTGCATCTGCTGCACGGTGCGCGGTGATTTGATCCGTATCCTGAGCGGGCTGATGAAGCGGCGCGACAAGTTCGATGGCATTATTGTGGAAACCACGGGCTTGGCTGACCCGGCCCCGGTGGCGCAGACCTTCTTTGTTGATGATGATGTGAAGCGCACAACCAAACTGGATGCGATCGTGACCGTGGTAGATGCCAAGCATCTGCCGGCGCGCCTTGCGGATTCCGCCGAAGCGCAGGAACAGATCGCTTTCGCCGATATCATTGTGCTGAACAAGATGGATTTGGTGAGCGAAGCCGAAGCGGCAGAAGTTGAAAAGCGCATCCGCGCCATCAACCCCTATGCCGAAATCCGCCGTACGACGAAATCCGATGTGCCGATCAATGCCGTGATCGGGCGTGATGCCTTTAACCTGGAACGCATTCTGGAACGTGAGCCGGAATTCCTCTCGGGCGAGGATAATCACGAACATGATTCGGAAGTGAACAGCGTTTCCTTCGAATTGGACCGCCCGATTGATGCGGAGCGTTTCAACGCTTGGATCACGCAGGTGCTGTCCAGCAAAGGGCAGGATTTACTGCGTACTAAAGGTATTTTGGCTTATCAGGGCGATGATCGCCGTTTCGCGTTTCAGGCGGTGCATATGATTGCCGATGGTGATTTCGTCGGCCCCTGGAAGGAAGGCGATCCGCGCCGCTCGAAACTGGTGTTCATCGGGCGCGATTTGAATCGCCCCTGGCTGCGGCGCGGTTTTGAAGCCTGCCAGGCCGGTGAGGATGAGGCGAAGATCAATGCCGAAATCGCGCGTTGGAGCCCGCCCGAAGCATGAGTGGTGCTGATTATTTGCTTGATAGCCGCGGCGTTTCGCAAAACCTCGGCGCCTGGGTGGTAGGGCTTGCTTTCGGGCATGACGGCAAGACATGCAGCTTCAGCACCAGCGATGGCGTCTTGCATCAGGCGAATCTTGCTACCCCGCAGGATGCTTGGGCACGGCATGAAGTGCATCAGGGCGCGGTGCTGTCGCTGTGTGCCGATGCCAAGGATGGCGTGATCTCAGGCGGCGATGATGGGCGGCTGATGCGCCTTGGCGCTGATGGCGCTGTCACCGAATTGGTGCGTTATGGCAGGAGGTGGGTGGAGCATGTCGCCGCGCATGAAAGCGGGCTGCGCGCTGCCGTGGTTGGCAAGGCCGTGCATTTGCTGGATGGCGCGGGGGCTGTGATCAAATCACTCGCGCATCCAACATCGGTCACGGGCATTGCCTTTGATGACAAGGGTAAGCGCATCGCGGCCAGCCATTACAATGGTGCGTCGCTTTGGTTTGTTGCGGCAAAAGAAGACAAGCCGCGCGCGCTGGAATGGAAGGGCAGCCATACGGGCATTATTTTCAGCCCGGAAGGCACGCATGTTGTGACCTCCATGCAGGAGAATACTTTGCATGGCTGGCGGCTTACGGATGGGCAGCATATGCGCATGGCGGGCTATCCGGCGAAGACGAAATCGCTGTCCTTCACGGCGAAGGGGCGTTGGCTCGCAACTTCCGGCGCGGATTGCGTGGTGTTGTGGCCGTTTTTTGGCGGCGGGCCGATGGGCAAGGCGCCGACAGAACTCGCGGGCGGTGATCAGGCGCTATGCAGCGCGGTTGCCTGCCATCCGCAGCAGGAAGTAGTGGCGGCCGGTTTCAATGATGGGCTGGTGCTGATCGCCGAGGTTGCCAGCGGGCGCATTGTCCCTGTGGCCGCACCAGGGCGCGGAGCGGTTTCCGCCCTGGCCTGGAGCGATTCCGGCACGCATCTCGGCATCGGCACGGAAGAAGGTTTTGCCGGCCTCGTGGATCTTTCACGCCGCTGAAAGCCGGGGCTGGAAAAGCCCCGCGGCCCTGTGCTTGAGTTCGCGTCTCTTGAGACCGGAGAAGCAGCATGGCCGCACGTGATAACGAGGATGAGGATTTCGATCTGGGCATCAGCCTGGAATCGGTCGCCGCCATTGTGGATGCGGCGCGCGCCGTCCAGGAAGGTGAGGAAAGCGGCACCATCTCTCGCGCGGATTCGGATGAGGAAGGCCTCGACGCCGAAGATGGTGAAAACATAGATGAGGATGCTTTGCGCGCCTTCATCGGCGAATTGAATGAGGATGAACAGGCTTCCCTGATTGCGCTCGCCTGGATTGGCCGCGGCGATTATGAGGCGGATGATTGGGAAGAAGCGCGCAACCTGGCGCGGGAACGCAATATGCGCGACCCGGCGGGGTATTTGCTGGGCATCGAAATGCTCGGCGATATGTTGGAAGAAGGGTTGGAAGCGCTCGGGCTATCGCTGGATGAGGTGGAAGGCTGAAACGCCCACCACTCAGCGCCGCCCACCCCCCAAAATCCCGCCAAGGCCGCGCAGCACATCCTGCACCGGTGATGGCAAGGCCGGCACGCTTGGCCGAGGCGCCTCCTGCGCTGCTTCCGGTGCAGCGCGCGGTGTTGGTGCCGGGCCATCTGCACCAAGGCGTGCGATGCGCAGGGGCTCGGCGCAGTCCGCTTCCGCATTGCGGCCAGACCCGCCCAGCAGATTGCCCAAAGGATCGGTCACAACGCGCCCCATGAGCGTATCGGCCAGCAAGCCGGCGGCGTTCTGGCCCAGCGCCGCGCCGGGCAGGGCACCAATACGCGGCGCCGCCAGCTTGCCGCCCAGATTGACCGGCGCGCGCAGCCCAAGGCCAAAGACGCGCAGATTGGTATTGAGCCGCCCATTCAGGCTTTCATCGCGCAGATTGATGCCCGCCTGACCATTGAACTGGCCAATGGCGCTATCCATGAAAAGCGCGCGGCTTTCCGCCATGCCCTGTTCAGCGCCAAAGGCCAGCGCAACGCAGCGGAGTTCCACCGCGCCCAGCCTTTGTGACGTGGGCGATAGCAGCGCAAGCATGGCGCCAAGAGCATCCAAGGCAGCGCCCTGTTCCAGCCGGGCATTGACCAGGGCGAGGCCCATATCGCCATTCAGGCTGGCGGCGATGGCGCGCGTTGAGGCGCCCGTGCCGCGTAGATCGGCGGCAATATCGCCGCGCCCACGCAGGCCAAGCCCATCCAGCGCGCCACTGAGTGCCGCAAGGTCAAGCCCCGCGCCTTCCGAACGCAGCCTGAGGCCGAATTGCGCCGGGTTTGCTGCCGCATTCACCGTGACCTGCCCGGAAAGCCGCCCGGCGGGAATGGTCAGGGCAAAGGGTGCCAGCGTCAGCGCGCCATTCCTGAGGCGAAGATTCGTCTGCACCGCCACCTGTGGCAGGCTGGCGGAAGTGACGCCGCGCAAGGCAAGCGCCAATTCCGCATCCAGCGCATTCAGGGCTGCAACCGGCACGGCAATATCCGGAATAACGCGCCCATCCCCCGCAGGCGCCGGGGCCGCAGGTGCCGGGCGCGCGGTGCTTGGTGCGGGCGCCCCCGATAGCGCATCCAGATCAAGCCGCGTCACATCAATCCGCCCGGCAAGGCTCGGCCGATCCGCAAGCGCCAAGGTCAGCGCCGCAGTGCCGACCAAAGCCGGGCTGGTGACTTGTAGGCGCGGCAGGCTGATATTCTGCGCATCGCGCCATTCCAGCCGCGCCGATCCGCGCAAGCCAGGCGGCAGGGCGGTAAAGCCGGTCAGCCCGGCGGCATCTAGCGCATCCAAGGTCAGGTCGAATTGCCCATCCGCCAAATCGCGCGGGCGGGCCACGCGGCCTTGCAGCATCAGGCTGGCAGCACCCGCCACAAGCCGCGCTTCGATCGGCAGCGGCGCCTCGGCGCCTTGCAACAGCTTGCCGATCTCGCCAAGGCTTGCCTCAAGCCTTATCGCATTGCCGGCGCGGGTGAAGCTGCCGCTGAGCTTCGCCTCGCCCTCCGGTGGGGCGATCATGTCGAGCGCATCAAGCCTGAGCCCCGGCAAAAGCCAGCCAAGATCACCCGCGCCGGCCTTAAAGGTCAGCGTGCCAAGCGGCGGCAGCTTGCCCGGCGCCCTGCCCAGCAAAGGCCCGGCCTGCCCAGCGAGCGTGAAGGTAATGCCCTGGGAGCGCCATTCGGCGGCCAAATCACTCGCACGGGCAGCGCTGATATTGTGGAGGGCAAGGGATGGGATCTCGATATCTCGCCCGCCAGCCAGAATAATATGCGCATCACGCAGGCTTACCAGCCCGATGCGCGGTAGCGTGCCAGCCTGCCGTTGCGGCGCGGGGGCGGCGCCGGCCTCGCGCGCGGGTTTGTCGGCAGCGGGCCGCGCCCAAAGCGCGGGATCAAGACTAAGCTTCAGCCCATCCGCTTCCACATGCGGAATTTCCATGCCGTCGGAGATCAGGGAGAAAAGCGAAACGGTCGCCGCCAGCCGGGGCGCTACCAGCCCTGGTGCAGTACCACCCGGTGTGCTCAGCGTGACATCGCGCAATTCAAGCTTGGGGATCAGCCCCAGCGCCAGCCCAATCCCGCCAATACTGGCGCGATAGCCGGTGGCATTTTCAATTTCGGCCTGGATGCGCGGTGTCAAGCGGCCGGATTCCAAAGCGGCGCGCAATGCGAAAACGCCGCCAAGCAGCACCACGAACAGCAGCGCAAATGCGCCCGCGACATAGCGCGGCCAGCGCCGCGCGGGCTTCAGCGCAGATGCCGACATGGCGGGGTTTTCGGGCGATCAAAACCGAGCAAGCCAAAGGTCTCCTTCATATGCGCCGGCAAGGGCGCGGCGAGTTCCAGCATACCACCTTCCGGATGTGGCAGCCGCAGGGCCCGTGCATGCAGATGGAGCGTATTGCCGAAACCTTCCAGATGCGCGGCCTGCCCGCCATATTTGCCATCACCCATGATCGGGCAGCGCAATGCCTCGGCGCAATGCACGCGGAGTTGATGGGTGCGGCCCGTCAACGGGCGCAATTCCAGCATCGCTGCCTGGCGCTGCGCTGAATCCACCACGCGATAAAGCGTGACGGCGCGCGTGCCTTCACCATCGGCGACCCCGGCTACGCGTTCGCCGCGCTGCCCGCCAAGCTTCGCAAGCGGCAGGTCAATGCGGCCTTCCAGCGGATGCGGGCGGCCAATCACCACGGCCCAATAGGTTTTCTCGGCATCGCGGCCGCGAAAGGCGGCGGCCAAGCGGGAAGCCGCGGCCGCGGTGCGGCACAGGATCAGAACGCCCGATGTGTCCTTGTCCAGCCGATGCACGAGGCGCGGGCGTTCTTCATAACCAAAGCGGAGCGCATCCAGCATGCCATCCACATGGCGGATAATGCCTGGCCCCCCCTGCACCGGCAGGCCCTGGGGCTTATCAATCGCAATCACCGAGGCATCACGGTAGATCACCATGCGTTCAAGCGCAGCCGCATCCCGGTCTGACACCGGCCGGGCTGAAGGCGGTTTGGACGCTTCCGCCGGCATGGGCGGGATGCGCAATTGCTGGCCGGGCTTGAGCCGCGCATTGGCTTCGACGCGCGCCCCATCTAGCCGGATTTGCCCGGTGCGAAGCATTTTTTGCAGCGCCCCTTGGGTCAGGTTTGGGTAGTGCCGATGAAACCAGCGATCGAGCCGAATATCGGCCTCGGCCGGGGCGATGGTGCAGAGCGAAACGGGCATGGCAATCCATAACAGGGGGCGCGCCGATCCGAAAGCGGCACATGCAAAGCGCGATTTTGCTGGTTCCATGCCCCCCGCTTCTGTTTTATGAGATACGAAAATTAATTCGGGGAGGGATTAATGACCAAAGCTTCATATTTCCCAATCACGCGTCGCGCCCTTGCTGGGCTTGGCCTTGGCTTGGCCGCGACAGGCACTGCGCGCGCGCAGGATATGGCAGGCAAGACCATTGAATGGATCATCCCCTTCGCTGTGGGTGGCGGTTCGGATGTTTGGGCGCGGTTTCATTTGCCGATGCTGCAAAAGCATATGCCGGGCAATCCCACGGTCGTGATCCGCAATGTCACTGGCGGCGGCGGCATCAATGGCGCCAATCAATTCGCGCAGCGCACGCGGCCTGATGGGCTGACGATCCTGGGCACCAGTGGCTCAACGCAATTCCCCTTCCTGATGGGCGATCCGCGCGTGCGCTATGACTACCGCGCCTGGAGCGTGCTGATGGCCAGCCCGACGGGTGGTGTTTTGTATGTGCGCCCGGAACTGGGCGTGCGTGGCCCCGCTGATCTGGCGAAGCTGCAGGCGGCGCAGGGGCTGAAATTCGGCAGCCAGGGCCCGACCTCGCTTGATATCGTGCCGGCGCTTGCCTTTGAGCTGATGAACCTGAATGTGCAGATCGTCTTTGGCATGCAGGGCCGCGGCCAGGGGCGGCTTGCCTTTGAACGTGGTGAAACGCCGATCGATTATCAGACATCCTCAGCCTATACGAGCCAGGTTTTGCCGCTGGCGCGCGAAGGCAAGGCCGTGCCGCTATTCTCCTACGGCATCATGAATGCTGCTGGCGACATTGTGCGCGACCCGAATTTCCCGGATTTGCCGAGCTTCCCCGAATTCCTGAAGGCGGCCACGGGGCAGGACCCATCCGGCCCGGCCTGGGAAGCCTATCGCACGCTTTTCGTCGCCGGTTTTGCTGCGCAGAAATTCGTCGTGGTGCCGCGCGAAACGCCGCGCGGCGTACAAGACCTTTATCGCACTGCCTTCACACGCATTTTCGCCGATCCAGAATACAAGGAAAAGCGCGGCACGGTGATTGGCGAATATGATGAGGTGGTGGGCGAGGCTGCCGAGAAAGCCTATGCCACCGGCACGGTGATCAGTGAGGCGACGCGCGAATGGATCAAGGAATGGTTGCTGCGCCGCTTTAACCATCGCCTCGGCTGATCAGCCCACGCGCAGCGCGGCAAAGGGGGTAAGGTTGCATGCTTGACGCGCTGCTGATGGCGCTTACTGCGCTCGCGAGCCCCGAGCGCCTTGGCTATATGGCCTTGGGCGTCTTGATTGGTTACGCGATTGGCGTGCTGCCCGCGCTTGGTGGCTTGGCCGGGCTTTCGCTGGTGATGCCCTTCATCTACGGGCTCGATCAGGTCTCGGCCCTAGCGATGCTGGTGGGTCTGGTCGCGGTGGCGGCGACAGCGGATACTTTCAGCTCCATCCTGATGGGCATACCCGGATCATCCGCCAGTCAGGCGACGATCCTGGATGGCTTCCCCATGGCCCGACGAGGAGAAGCCGCGCGCGCCTTATCCGCTTCCTTCATCGCTTCCATGATTGGTGGCCTGGTTGGTGCGGTGATTTTGACCGGCGCGGTGCTGATTGCGCGGCCCTTGATTCTGGCGCTGGGCACTGCGGAACTGTTCATGCTGGCGCTGCTTGGGCTTTCCATGGTGGGCGTGCTGGCCGGCAAAAGCTTTGCCAAGGGCTTGATTGCGTGTGGCATGGGCTTGGCGCTCGGCATGGTCGGCACCGCGCCCGCCACGGCGGAATATCGGCTTGATTTTGGGCTGATCTATCTTTCGGATGGGCTACCGCTGCCCGTGCTGGTGCTGGCGGTATTTGCGCTGCCGGAGATCATTGATCTGGCGCGCGGTGGCGGGACGATTTCGCGCACGGCGGAGCTGGGGCGCGGCTGGTTTGATGGTGTGCGCGATATCATGCGCCATTGGTGGTTGTTGCTGCGCTCATCTTCCATCGGAGCCGTGCTTGGCGCGATCCCCGGGCTTGGCGGTAGTGTCACCGATTGGATTGTTTATGGGCACGCCATCCAAACCGAGAAAAACGGCCAATTCGGCAAGGGCGATGTGCGCGGCGTGATCGCCGTGGAGGCATCCAATAACGCCCGCGAAGGTGGCGCGCTGGTGCCAACGCTGTTCTTCGGCATTCCTTCTTCCGGGTCCATGGCAGTGTTCTTGGGCGGCATGACGCTGCTTGGCATTGAAGCGGGGCCCGCGCTGGTTGGTTCCCGGCTTGATCTGACCTATGCGATCATCTGGTCGCTTGCTATCGCGAATGTCATGGGCACGCTGCTGTGTTTCGCAACATCGCCCCTGATTGCGCGGCTGACCACGGTACGCTTTGGGCTGCTGGCGCCCTTCATGATGATGGTGGTCTGCTTCGGCGCCTTCAACAATAATCGCGAATTGGCGGATTTGTTGCTGCTGCTGGGTGTTGGCTTGCTCGGCCTACTGATGCGCCGCTTCGGCTGGCCGCGCCCGCCCTTCGTGGTTGGTTTTGTGCTGGCGCTGCCGATGGAAACCTATTTGTATCAGGCCGTGCAATTCTATGGTTGGGATTTCCTGACACGGCCTGGCGTTTTGATTATTGCGGCGTTGATCGTGGTGTTTGCCGGGCTTGGCATCCGCAAGCGCCGGCTGGCTGATACTGAAGAAGATGGCGGCAGCACGGATACGGGCAAGCGCCAGCCTCAGGCGATTTTCGCGGTGATTCCGGTGGCGCTTTTCGCTGCCGTCTTCATTGATGCGATGCGCCACAGCTTCCTGGGCGCGGTCTTCCCCATGATGATTGCCGGCGCCATGCTGCTCATCAGCGTACCAGTATTCTTGCGGCTGAATTTCGGGCGCGTTAGCGGTTCGCTATTCCATGATGCGGAAGCCAAGGCGAAGCCCGAGGATGGCAGCTTCTGGGCGCATCTTGGTTGGGTGATCGGGCTGGTTGGGCTTTCCGCCCTGGTCGGCTTCCTGCTTGCCAATACCATCTTCTTCCTGGCGTTCCTGCGTTATGCCGCGCGCTGTACCTGGCGCTTGACGCTGCTGCTGACCTCCATCGCGACCATAGGGTTGATCTTCGTTGCGCAAATGCTGACGCTGGACTTCCCGCAGGGGCTATTGCAGTATTTCTTCGACCTGCCTTGGCCCTTACGCTGACGGATAAGACTATGCAGAAAGCCATTCCCTGCACGCTAATGCGCGGCGGCACCAGCCGCGGCCCCTATTTCCTGCGCCATGATCTACCCGAGGATCGGGAAGCCATGGGCCGTGTCTTGCTCGCCGCCATGGGCTCACCGGATGCGCGGCAGATTGATGGGCTGGGCGGGGCAACGACGCTGACCAGCAAGGTCTGCATAGTCTCCCGCGCGGCAGCTGGTGAGGCGCAGCAGGTGGATTATCTTTTCGCGCAGATTTCCGTGGATCGCGCCTTTGTGGATTGGGAGCCAACCTGCGGGAATATGCTGGCGGGCGTTGGGCCTTTTGCGATTGAAAGCGGCTTGGTGCCAGCGGAAGAAGGCGAAACCCGCGTGATGATCCGCGCAGTGAATACGGGTGCGATGATCGAAGCCGTGGTGCAAACACCAGGCAAGCGCGTGAATTATGAGGGCGACACCGCGATTGCCGGCGTGCCCGGCACGGCTGCCCCGATTGTGCTGAATTTCGCCGACGCGGTGGGTGGCGCAACCGGCAAGCTGATGCCGACCGGCAACACGATTGATGTGATTGATGGTGTGGAAGTGACCTGCCTTGATATCTGCATGCCGGTGGTGATCGCGCACGCGCGTGATTTCGGCAAAACCGCGCGTGAGACCGCGAAGGAATTGGATGCCAACAAGGAGTTCATGGCGCGGATCGAGGCCATTCGCCGAAAGGCGAGCCTTGCCATGGGCATGGGTGATGCGGAAGGCCGCGTCATTCCGAAATTCGCCATTATCGCGGAACCCGCCGGTGGGCAGGGCGGTGTCGCGGCGCGCTATTTCACGCCACTCGCTTGCCATGAGGCGATGGCGGTGACGGGTGGGATTTGCATCGCGAGTGCTTGCGTGCTGCCGGGCACGGTGGCGGCAGGTGTGGCGCAAATTACCTGCGCGGATCGGGAGACGATTGTGCTGGAACACCCAACCGGCAGCATGGAAGCAGTGATCACCACGCGGCGCGCGGCGGATGGATCGCGGGAGGTGATTTCCGGCGGCACGCTGCGCACCGCGCGGCGGCTGATGGCGGGCGAGATTTATGTCCCCGCCCGCGCTTGGGGTTGAGTCATTTATGGTGTGGTCCGCCAAACGGACCACACCATGAGTCACTTTTTGCGCGGCTGATTCACGGCTTCGGCATTCAGCCTACACCGAACAGACACGCGCCGCCATCCCGCGCATGAACGTCTCACGGAAACGGATCGGGTCGCGGTCCGTTTGTGCCTTGCCGGGTTCATTATCAATCCGCGCGCCGATCACATGCGGGCCATCCGTGGCAAGGGCGCGATCAATCAGCGCATCGAACTCTGCCTCATCCGCCGCCCAATAGGCGGAGGCAATGCCGGAAGCGCGCGCAATCGCCACCAGGTCAGTGCCGGCTTTCGCTGCCGGTGTGCCCTGGCCGCCGGTGATCTGATAAATGCCATTGTCCCAAATGATGACAATCAGATTCTTCGGCGCTTGCGCGGCGATGGTGGAAAGGCAGCCCAGCTGCATCAGCAGCGACCCATCGCCTTCCAAAGCGAAAGCACGCCGTTCCGGCTGAGCAATGGCCACACCCAGGGCAATCGGTGCGGCCAAGCCCATGCTGCCCAGCATGTAGAAATTCTCAGGCCGATGGCCGGCACCCCATAAATCCCAATTCGAATTGCCGATGCCGCCAATCACGGCTTCCTGCTTCGTGAGTTTTCCCACCACGTGCCTGGTCAGCGCCGCGCGGTTCATCACCTGCGTATTGCGACGGTCTTCCATTATTTGCGCTCCCCGGACAGAAGCGGTGAGAGGATCAGGCAGGCCGGCCAACGTGTGGCAAAAGCCTGGCGCATGGTGCGGTCCGCGATGAAGGCGGCCTCATCCAGGCGGGACAGGGTGTGGTGTTCAATGCCCATGCTGTCCAGGATCGGGCGCATGGTGCGGCAGACAATCGCCTGGCCGGGATTGAATTCACCAAGCGTGCCGCGTTCGCTCACCAGCATCAGTACAGGGATTTGGCTGGCGACGACCAGGGAGGCGAGAACATTGGGCAGGGTCGCGAAGCCTGATGTCTGCATCAGCACAATGCCGCGCATGCCGGCCATGGTGGCGCCGGCGACAATGCCAATCGCTTCTTCCTCTCGCGCGACGGCGAAGGTGGTGAAGAAGGGATCGGCATGGCAGCCGTCAATCAGGGGGCGGAGCACATTGTCCGGCACATAGGTGACCAGCCGGACATCATGGCCCTTCAAGGCCTGGCGAATAATGCCATGCCAGCTTGGCGCGCTTTCGGCGGCACTCGACATGATAAGCGTTTGCTCCCTAGTGATCTGATGCAACGACTCTAAGACGAAGCCTCAAGCGCGCCAAGCGTGGGAGGGCTTAAGGCAACGGCACGTCCAATAGCCAGGCGGTGGCGGGAAAGGCGATGGCCGCGATGATGGTGGTGAACAGCACGGCGGCTGAGGCTTCCTCAGCCCCCACGCCCTGGCGTTGCGCGAGCAGATAGGCATTGGTCGCGGTGGGCATCGCCGCCAGCAACACGCCGCAAATCACCCAAAAGGGATCGAGCGCGAGCCAGCTTTCCAGCACGAACCACACCAGCGCGGGATAGACGAAGAGCTTCGCCGCCGTAATGCCGAAAGCGACTGCAAAAAGCGCCCCGCCAATTTTGAGCCGCGCCAGCTTACCGCCTAGTGCAAATAGCGCTGTCGGCCCGGCAGCATTACCCAGGAAGGCCAGAAAGCGCTCAATCGGCGCGGGGATGGGCAGTTCCAGCCCAGCGGAGGCCGCGCCGAGGGCGATGGAAAGGATCACCGGGTTCCGCAGCAAACCGCGCAAGCCTGCCATGACGGCTTTAAGGCCCTCACCCTTTGCGGAAGGCGCCATGAGCATGGTGCCAAGCGCGATAATCACCGCCACTTCCGCGACAATCGCCATGGCCACCGGCCCCGCGATGCGCGGCCCCAACATGGGCAGCATCAGCGGCGGCGCCAGATAGCCGACATTGCCCATGGCGGCAGCAGCACCAAAGGCGGAACCGATGCGGATATTGCCGCGCGCGATGCGCCCAATCAGCAGCACCACCGCGAAGATCGCAAGGCAGGCGCCCAGATAGCCGGCGAAATAGATGGCATCAAAGCTTTCGCGCAAAGGCTGCGCCGCCATCAGCTTGAACAACATGGCCGGCAAAGCGACGTTGAAGCTGAACAGCCCAATCGCTTCCATCGCGGTCGGCGGCATCCATTTGCGCCTCGCGGCGGCGAAACCAAACGCAACCACCGCGAAAATCGGCAAGCAAAGGGCAAGGAAGGCAAGCACGGCTCGGGAACCTAACCCAGATCAGCCGCGCTGCGAAACATGTCGCTATTGCGCCTTGGCGCTAGCTTCGCTGCGAGTCGCGCCAACGCGGGAAGCCAGCGACGCGGCCAGGAAATCATCCAATTCGCCGTCCAGCACCGCAGCCGGATTGCCCTTTTCAACGCCGGTGCGCAGATCCTTCACCATCTGATAGGGCTGCAACACATAACTCCGGATCTGATGGCCCCAGCCGATATCGGTCTTGCCGGCCTCGGTCGCCGCATTCACCGCTTCGCGCTTGGACAATTCCAATTCATACAAACGCGCCTTCAGCATGCCCATGGCAATGGCGCGGTTGCGATGTTGGCTGCGATCCTGGGTGGACGCCACCACAATCCCCGTCGGGATATGGGTGAAGCGCACACCGGATTCGGTCTTGTTCACATGCTGCCCGCCAGCCCCCGATGCGCGGAAGGTGTCGGTCTTGAGGTCCGCCGGATTGACCTCGATCTCGATCTTATCATCCACCACCGGATAGACGTAGACCGACGCAAAGCTGGTATGCCGGCGCGCGGCAGAGTCAAAGGGGCTGATCCGTACCAGCCGATGCACACCGCTTTCGGTCTTGAGCCAGCCATAGGCATTGGGGCCGCTAATCTGAATGGTCGCGGATTTCAGCCCTGCCTGTTCGCCGGCGCTTTCTTCGGTCAGCACAACTTTATAGCCATGCTGTTCCGCCCAGCGCGAATACATGCGCATCAGCATTTCCGCCCAATCCTGGGCTTCCGTGCCGCCGCTGCCGGAATTCACTTCCAGAAACGCGTCATTGGCATCCGCTTCGCCGGAAAGCAGGCTTTCGATCTCCCGCTTCTTGGCTTCAGCGGCCAGGCGTTCAAGATCGGCGGTGGCGGCATTGGCGGTATCAGCATCGCCCTCGGCCTCGGCCAATTCAATCAGGCCGAGTGCGTCTTCCACATCGCGTTCCAGGCGCTTCACGCCATCAATCTGTTCGGAAAGCCGCCCGCGTTCGCGCATGACGCGCCCCGCTTCATCGGTATTGTTCCAAAGCGACGGGTCTTCAACCCGCGCGTTCAATTCTTCAAGACGACGGACAGAGGCACCCCAGTCAAAGATGCCTCCTCAGCAGGGCCACCGATGCGGTGATCTGCTCGTGCAGGGATTGGGCGTCAGCGCGCATAAAGCAGGGCTAATAGAGGCCGCCGAGGTCCCTGTCGAGGCGGTTGGCCCCCGGCGCGCCAGGGGAGCCGGACCCATCCGCGCGTTCGCTGATGAATTCATCACGCCAACGCCGCGTACCATTTTCTGTGCCGGGGCGGAAGGGTTCAATAATGCTGCCATTGCCGACCGCAACACGCATCAGCGTTACACCTGATGGCCGGCGGAAGGGCACGGGCGGGCTGCCGGTGAGCGCTGCGCCCACCACTTCACGGAAAATCGGCGCGGCATTGCTGCCGCCGGTTTCGTTATTGCCAAGGCTGCGTGGATCATCAAAGCCGATCCAGACCGAGACAACGATATCAGGTGTGAAGCCGACAAACCAATTATCCTTGAAATCATCCGTGGTCCCGGTCTTGCCCGCTACCGGGCGGCCAAGCCGTGATCCGATAGTGCCTGCCGCCGTACCGCGCGCCACTACGCCTTCCAGAATGCTCACCATCTGATAGGCCGAAATCGGATCAGTCGCGCGCTGTCTTTCGCCGGCTTCCAGCCGCGGTGGTCCGGCTTCCGGGCCGGAAGCGCAGGCAGCGCAAGCGCGTTGATCCGCGCGCCAAATTACGCGCCCGCGCCTGTCCTGCACGGAATCAATCAGGCTCGGCGTCACGCGAAAGCCGCCATTGGCAAAGGCGCCATAGCCCGCCGCCATGCGGAGCACCGTGGTCTCCCCCGCGCCAAGCGACATCGCCAAATAGCGCGGCATATTGTCAATCACGCCAAAGCGCCGCGCCGCGTTGGAAACCGCTGCCATCCCGACATGATCCGCAAGGCGCACCGTCACCAGATTGAAGCTGCCTTCCATGGCGCTCCGCATCGTCACCCAGCCATTATAGGTATTGGCATTGTAGTTTTGCGGTCGCCAGAGCCCCTGGGGCGTCATGATTTCCACCGGCTCATCGGGGATTTCCTGGTTGGGCGGAATGCCCTGTTCCAGCGCGGCGATATAGACGAAAGGCTTGAAGGACGACCCCGGCTGGCGCTGCGCCTGGGCCGCGCGATTGAACCAGGATTTTTCGAGCGACCAGCCACCAACCATGGCCATGACTCGCCCGGTTTGCGGATCAAGCGCCACCACCGCGCCCTCGGCCAGGGGAATTTGTCTGAGGGCGAGGCGTTCTGGCCGCGCCGGGCGATTGCGCTGCGCGGCTTCGGCGGGCAGGGTTTCCACCAGCACCACATCGCCCGGGGTCAGCACATCCTGTACACGGCGCGGCTCAGCCCCCAGACGGCCATCGGGCAAAACGGGACGCGCCCAGGGGCGCAATTCTTCCAGGTAAAGCGTGCCCTGTTGCGGTTCCGCTTGGCGGCGCGGGTCGCGCCGTTCCAGCCAACCAAGCCGCGCTTCCTGTGGGCTCGCTTCCAGCACCACGGCGAGGCGCCATTCGGGCAAGGCTCCCGGCGGGCGCGGTGTATCGGCAAGCGCTGGCATCCATTCCGTGGCGTTCGCGGAAATCTTGGTCACCGAGCCGCGCCAGCCGCCGCGCCGGCGGTCATAGCTCATGAGCCCTTCGCGCAAGGAACGTTCGGCAGCTGCCTGAATGGAGGGATCAAGGCTGCTGCGCACCACCAATCCGCCCATGGTGGTTTGTTCGACGCCGAAGCGCTGGATCAATTCGCGCCGCACTTCCTCGGTGAAATGCTGACCGACCTGCAACAAATCCGGCCGGCGCGTGGGCCGCGCCAGCAGCGCCTCAGCACGCGCCGAGCGGGCTTCTTCTGCGGTGATCGCGCGGTCTTCCAGCATGCGTTCAATCACCCAATCGCGCCTGGCCTTGGCGGCCTCGGCGCGGCGGATCGGATGGTAATTATTCGGCGCCTTGGGCAGGGCAGCGAGGTAGGCAACCTCGGCCACCGTCAATTCATCCAGGCTCTTGTTGAAATAGGCTTGGGCCGCAGCGGCCACGCCATAGGCCTTCTGGCCCAGGAAAATCTCGTTCAGGTATAATTCCAGAATGCGGTCCTTGGTCAGCGCATGCTCCATGCGCAGTGCCAGAATCGCCTCCCGCGCCTTGCGCGTGAAGGACCTGTCCGCGCCCACCAGCATGTTCTTCGCGACCTGCTGGGTGATGGTGGAAGCGCCACTCATGCGCCGCCCGCTGCCATATTGCTCGGCGGCTTGGATCACGGCGCGCAGAATGCCCAAGGGATCAACCCCAGTATGGTCGCGAAAGCGCTGATCCTCAGCCGAGATGAAAGCCTGCTGCACGCGCGGCGGGATCGCCTCAATCGGGATGAAGATGCGCCTTTCCTGAGCCAATTCGGCCATTAGCCAGCTATCGGCAGCGTAAATCCGGCTCATTTGCGGGGGTTCATATTCCGCGAGCCAGCCATAATCCGGCAAATCCTGCGCGAAATGCTGATAGGCGCCATAGGCAGCAATGCCGCCCGCGAGCATGACCGCGGCGCCAAGGCTTAGCATCCAACGGAACAGGCCAAAGCGCCGGCGACGTTTATGCTTTTTGGGCTTGGCCGGGGGCTCGGCACGCGGCGGTTCGGCCCCGGGCGTGGCGCGCTGAGGGTCAAGCGGTTGATTGGCGCGCAATTCCAGCGAAGTCATGATGGCCTCTGATTACACGATACCGCTTAAAAGCGCGACATGAGGCAGCGGGGTATTTCAACCCGGCGCTGTGCGCTGGATGGACCCAAGCCAGGCTTCCACCGCCCGCGCCAGGCTGGCCGCGATCAGCGCGCTGTGTTCGGGCGTGCGGAGCGCGGCCTCATCCCCAGGGTCGGAGAGGAACCCCATCTCCACCAGCACCGATGGCACTTCCGGCGCCTTCAGCACAATGAAGCCGGCTTCGCGCCTGGGTTTCGGCAGCACATCCACCGTACAGGTCAATTCGCGCACGGCCACGCGGGCGAAACGGGCGGAATCGCCCAGCGTTTCCTAGCGCATCAGGCTCAGCAATATCGCTTGCACCTCAGGCGGCACGAAAGGCAGGCTGAGCCCGCCCGCCAGATCGGCATTGTTTTCGCGCTGGGCGAGGGCTTCGGCCAACTGATCGCTGGCCGTCTCGACCGGGGTATAGACGATGGCGCCCTTGGCCCCCGGCGCGGAATCGGCATGGAGCGAGATCAGCAGCGCTGCGTCCCGCGTGCGGCTAAAGGCCACACGATCGGCGAGTGAGATGAATTCATCGCGATCCCGCGTCATGGCGACGCGGCATTTGCCGCCTTCCTGCAATTTGCGCCGCAGCGCCTGGGCGGCGGCGAGTGTCAGGCGCTTTTCTTCCGTGCCGCGCCGGCCAATGGTGCCGGGGTCATAGCCACCATGGCCAGGGTCAATCACCACCAATGGCAAAGCAGGGGCGTTGCCTTGCGCGATTGGCATGTCACGCCGAGTGGCGGCGGCGAAGGCATCCGTGCTGGCGGGCGCGATTTCCACCAGCAGCCGCCTCGCTGGCCCCGGCAGGCGGCGTGGCAGCGCAGGGCGCGCCAGTGTCAGGCGAAATTCCTTGGTTTCGGCATCAAAGACCACGCTGGCGACCGGCCCCGCCGAGCCAAGCTGCGCCGGCCCCTGCCAATTCGCGCCGGGCAGGGAGAGCACCAGGCGCGGGGGCTCAGCTAGGGCGCGCCATTCCCATGAGATCGGGCCTTCGAGTGTGAGTGCGAGCCGCGCGGCGCGGCATTCGGTGATGAGCCTTGCGGCATTGACGGCGGCTCCCAAGGCCGGCTGGCTACCGCCCAAAACCGCCCCACCCAAGCCCAGGATATGCCGGCGCCCTGTAACCAAGCTGGCTTTCATATCGTGACGGGCCGCGCCTGTCATCCGAATCACGCCATCCTGCCCTTGTGGTGCCCCCTGGCAGGGACTAAGATCAATTGCCCCGGCGGCATCCGCTGCAGGCGAGAATTCCGGCGGCATCGCCTGGCGCATGAAACCCCAATGGGTAGCGCGCCCCGCAATGTTCAGCCCCCTGGCCTCTAAAGCCCATGCCCTTGGCATTGGCTTTGTGGATTTGCCGGGGAGCAGCCCTTCCTTCTCGCCGGCGCGGCCCGAGGCGCGCGAAAGCCCCTGCCCATTATGGCCATGGCCCCCGTCGCGCCCGCCGTCCAGCCTGCGCCTGTGACCTTCGTGGTCCAAGGGTTCCCGGGGCAGGATCCAGGTGCGCCCACCCTGGGGCCGCTGCGCCACCCCGGCGCCGGTTCCACCGAAGAAGGTCCTCGCCGTCGCATGCCTCAGCACGCAACGCCGCTCAATGATCCCTGTTCGGGCCATGCCACGCATTTGCGCCCGCGGCGTCGCCCCGGCGCGGAGACTTCACCTGATGACCAAGCGTATGCTGATCGATGCCTCCCACCCCGAAGAGACCCGGGTTGTGGTTATGGATGGCAATCGCCTCGACGAATTTGACCTTGAAACGGCGCAACGCCGTGCCCTGAAGGGCAATATCTACCTCGCCAAGGTGGTGCGGGTGGAACCCAGCCTGCAAGCGGCCTTTGTAGAATATGGCGGTAATCGCCATGGCTTCCTAGCCTTTGGCGAAATCCACCCGGATTACTATCAAATCCCCGTCGCCGACCGGCAGCGCTTACTGGAGATGCAGGAAGAAGAAGCCCGCGCGGAAGATGAGGCTGATCTGCCGCCCGAAAGTGCCATGGACCGCGCCGCCTGGACCGGTGAGACGCCGGAGCCCTGTCAGCCCGCCGAAGCCGCCAATGGCGAAGCCGCGCCCGCTACTGAAGCTGCATCGGATGACGCTCCCGCGTCGGAAGCGGTTCCTGCAACCGAAGCCCCAGCCCAGCCGCTGGCGATGGAAGGCGAAAGCCTGACCGTCGCGCCGGACGCTGCTCCGGCTGATCTTGGCCGGGTTGAGGAATTGCCCGCCGAAGACCAAGCCCTGCCCGAGACCATTGGCGGCGAAGGCCCCGCCGAGACCGAGGAAGAACGCCGCGAGCGCCGCATCCCGCCGCGCTTCCTGCGCCATTACAAAATCCAGGAAGTGATCCGCCGCCGCCAAATCATTCTGGTGCAGGTGGTGAAGGAAGAACGTGGCGGCAAAGGTGCCGCGCTGACGACCTATATGTCGCTTGCCGGGCGGTTTTCAGTGCTGATGCCGAATTCCCCGCGCGGTGGCGGGGTTTCGCGCAAAATCACCTCGGCCGTGGATCGGAAGCGCCTGCGCGAAGTGATGGATGATCTGCAATTGCCGCAGGGCATGTCGCTGATTGTGCGCACCGCCGGCGCGCAACGGCCAAAGCCTGAGATTCAGCGCGATTGCGAATATCTGCTGCGGCTGTGGGACAATATCCGTGAAAGGACGCTGGCTTCCACCGCGCCAGCGCTGATTTACGAAGAAGCGGATCTGATCAAGCGGTCCATCCGCGATGTTTATGGTCGCGACATTGATGAGGTAGTGGTGGAAGGCGATGGCGCTTTCCAGCAGGCGCGCGAATTCATGCGCATGCTGATGCCATCTCATGCGAATAAGGTGCGGCTGCACCGGGATGTGACGCCGCTTTTCGCGCGCCATCAAGTGGACCAGCAATTGGATGCAATGCATTCGCCGGTGGTGCAGCTGCGTTCCGGCGGTTATGTAGTGATCAACCAGACCGAAGCCTTGGTTGCGATTGACGTGAATTCGGGCCGCGCCACGCGTGACCGCCACATCGAAGACACGGCTTTCCGGACCAATATGGAAGCCGCTGAGGAAATCGCGCGCCAATTGCGCCTGCGCGATCTGGCCGGGCTGATTGTGATTGACTTCATTGACATGGAATCAAAGAAGCACAATGCCATGGTGGAAAGGCGGCTCAAGGAATCGCTCCGCCACGACCGGGCGCGCATTCAGGTGGGTCGCATCAGCCATTTCGGCCTGCTGGAAATGAGCCGCCAGCGCCTGCGGCCCTCCATCGCGGAACAGACCTTCATTACCTGCCCGCATTGCATGGGGCGTGGCACGATCCGTAGCGTGGAAAGCAGCGCGTTGCAGGTATTGCGCGCGATTGAGGAAGAAGGGGCGAAGCGCCGCTCAGCCGAGATTAATGTGCATGTCGCGACCGATGTTGCGCTCTGGCTGCTGAACCGCAAGCGTGAACGGCTTTCGGAAATTGAGGCGCGCTTTGGCATGAGCGTTTTCTTCCAGCCGGATGAAAAGCTGATGGGGCCGGCGCTGCGTATTGAACGCCTGCGCGCGGCCGAACCCACGGCCGTTACCGCCGCACCTTCCGCGCTCCGCATGGATTACGCGCAGGAAGTGGAAGACATCGCGCCCGAGACCGGGGAAGAGGAAGCCGATAGCCCGCGTGCCGAGGCGCCTGAGGAAACCGCCGAGGAAGGTGAGCGCCGCCGCCGCCGTCGCCGTCGTCGCCGTGGTGGCCGACGTGAGGGCGGGCCGCAGGGCGGTGAAGCCGGCACCGAGGCTGAGGGCGAAGGCGAAGAAGGCGCTGAGGCCGCAGCGGAAGCGGGCGTTGTGCCGGAAGGCGAAGCCCCGCCCGCCAAGGATGAAGGCCAGGCCGCTGAAGGCGCCGCCGAGGGTGAGGATCGCCCGCGTCGGCGTGGCCGCCGTGGTGGGCGCCGCCGCCGTGAGGATGGCCCGCGTGAGCGCCGCGCCGAGGATGCTGCGCCGGAGATGCCGGAATCCATCCCGGCGCCGCGTTATGTTGGCCCAACCCCGGCGGACCCCTTCGCCGGGCGGATTGATGATGTGTTCGCTGCCATGGCAGCAGCCGAGGAAGCGGCGGAACGCGCTGCCGCAACCGCCCGGCGGATTGCACCCACCCCGCCCGCGCCTGAACCCGAGGCTGCGCCAGTCGTGACCGAGGCGGCACCGGTTGCGGAAGCACCAGCGCCTATTGCACTGCCCGCACTGGAACACGCGCCCGCGCCTGTGGCGGCGGAGCCTGCCCCGGCGCCTCAGCCGGAAAAGGCCGAGCCTGTGATTGGCCCGGCGATCCAGCCCGTGGTGCTGGGCGATGGGGCGGAGGTGGCTCGGCCCAAGCGGCAGGGCTGGTGGAAGCGGCCGGGGTAGGGTGAGGTTAGGCCAAGCGGGGATGCTTGGCCCTTTTCAGCGCGCGTTGGGGTTAAGGTGGTTTGTCGCGCGCTGGCGCGTCAGAGGCCCTGGATTTCGTGGATGAGTATTCGGCCGCGTTCATGCCCTGCCAAAAGGCCAGTGCGCGGGCAGAAGCAGGGTCCAGTGATAACAACACGATTAGGCGCAAAATGACGAAACATGGGCTCTCCTCCTTGCGCCGGCAGAAATTGAACTAGGGAGCCCTGCTCGCCAGTTCCTTTAGCCGAGGACGTAACAAAAAACATCCCGCTAGGATGCCATTTTAAGTAAACAACAGGTTCAAACTCGCCAACAAATCCAGCCAGACGCGAACCAGATGCCGAATCCCAGACCCGAATGGATTCTTCTTCTCGCGGGTGGGCAGGGCCGCTTGCTCCAGTTGCTAGAGGATCACCAGTGGGCGACCAGGACAAAGACTTGATGCCCGGCACATGCGCCGAAAACTCAGCAATTTTTTCAATGCTGGAATGCTATAAATTTCTATTTCATCTGGCGAAACAACCGCACGAGGTGAGTGAGTCGCGACCGCAAGACGGTTATCAACACCTATGGTGGGCGAAGACCATGTTTCACCATCCCCTGACCCAAGAAGCTTCCTGCTATCTCTATCAAACACATAAGCAAAGAATCGATGAGACCCGGAAACCCTGGCGCCAAACCTCATGAAGACCAATCGCCCATCTAGCGAAACAGCTTAACCCTGGTCATTCCGGCGCTGCTGCAGCGTGAAATCATTAGGCTTGCCTGGCAATCACGGAATCGAAATGGGCAAAAGCTGTCAGTTACGAGCTATTCTTCCGGTGTCCATTTCAAAAACCGAAAAGGCCGGTGGGTTTTCGTTGCTTCCCAGATCAACGCGTTTTGAGGCGATTAATTCCCGCCCACTTGCGGAAAAGCCAAAGGCTCGGTCCCCAACCGCACTCATGATTCTAAAACGCGCCAGCAGCCGTTACGTCCCTGTGTCAATCACTTTCAGGAAGTTACCAAGCCCATTCACCGCCACCAAGCGGGTGCCATCTGGGCTCCAGGCCATGCTTGAAACGGACCAGGAAAACGCATCGCCCTGACCGCGTAAATCAACGCTGGCGATTTGCTTCAGCCTCACGCCACCAGATTCAGTCATGCCGCGGCCACCCGGCAACAAATTGCCAAGCCAGGAAGCGCGCGCCGGGCGCGCCGCGCCCGCACTTGCCAATGCCGCCCCCATGCCAGCCAAACAAAATCCACGCCGGATCAGGCTTGCCATATCGTACTCTCCTGCGAGGCCCTGCCCCGATAGGGTGGCATCATTCCAGCCTTACGCGCCAGCGTCTTTCGACAACGCTGCTCATACGCCTCACCCGCGCCACGCAAACAGCAGCAAGAGGTTCCGCTGCAAGGCGATTTCATTGTCATCGGAGATCAGCGCCACCAGCGTCTGATCACCAAAGCGCATAACGGCGATGCCTTCCCAATTCTCCGCCGGCAAGGGCGCGTCATCCAACATCAGGATGGTCTCGCCGCGCAGCACGCTACCTTCGCGGGCCGAGCGCAGCGCCTCCGGCGCGGTCATCACCAGACGGGCGGCGAAACCGCCCAAAAGGCTGAAGCGGCGTTCCAGCACCAGGGCGCGACGATCAGGCAGGATGGCCGCATCGGTTGGGTGAAAGCCGGGGGCGGGCTGCCAATAAAGCGGCATCCAGCGACCCGGCGTGCCAAGCCAGGCATGGCGCAATTCGGGCCGGTCTGGCGGGGTGAATGTCTCGGCAATGGCGAAAAGCCGGCCATCCGGCAGCACGGCCAAGCTCTCCAACCCGCCATTGGCTGGCGCGTTTTCCAAGCCCGGTGGCGGCGCGACATCGGCGCCCGGCCCATCCAGCCGGCGATAGGCGCGGATGCGATGACGGCGTTCAAAGGCAACCAACCAGGTGCCATCCGGCAGCCGCGCCAGCGCTTCCGCATCGGCAGCGAAGCCGCGCGGCAGGGGGCGCGCCCGGCCTCATCGCGTAAAGCCCCGTGGCGGAGCGGTTGCAGGCCAAACGGTGTCAGCCCAACCAACACCAGCCGCGCTTCAGCCCAATGGCCGCGATCACTGATCTAAGGTCAGCGTTAAATCCGGCGCCAGATGCACGCCCGAAAAACCGCCACCGCCCAAGGGTTTCGGGTCAATCATCAATCCACCCAAGGGGCGGAGCGGCCCTGGGATGTCCGGCAGCGCAAAAGGCTGCGCAGCATTTTGCGCCAGGGCGGGTGCAGCGCTGGCCGCGAGAAAGCCAGCAAGCATGGTGCGGCGCGGACGCGAAGGCGCCGCCATCGGATGGTTCAGCACGTCACGCCACCATAGAGGAACGCTCAGCCGCGCTCCGCTGCCAGGCTTCCGCCGCATCCTCATCGAATAATTCCGCAAGCTTCTTCATCATGGTGCCGCCCAATTCCTCGGCATCCACAATCGTCACCGCGCGGCGGTAATAGCGCGTCACATCATGGCCGATGCCAATCGCGACCAATTCCACTGCGCCGCGGCCTTCAATCTCGCCAATCACTTTGCGCAAATGCCGTTCCAGGTAATTGCCGGGATTGACCGAAAGCGTGCTGTCATCCACCGGCGCGCCATCGGAAATCACCATCAGGATGCGGCGATGTTCGGGCCGCGCAAGGATGCGCTTATAGGCCCATTCCAAAGCCTCACCATCAATGTTTTCCTTGAGCAAGCCCTCGCGCAGCATGAGGCCAAGGTTCTTCCGCGCACGCCGCCAGGGCGCATCGGCGGGCTTGTAGATCACGTGGCGCAGATCATTCAGCCGGCCCGGATTGCGGGATTTGCCTTCCGCCACCCAGCGTTCACGGCTTTGCCCGCCCTTCCAGGCGCGCGTGGTGAAGCCAAGGATTTCCGTTTTGACCGCGCAGCGTTCCAAAGTGCGCGCCAGGATATCGCTGCACATGGCGGCAACCGTGATCGGGCGCCCGCGCATGGACCCGGAATTGTCAATCAGCAGCGTCACAATGGTGTCGCGGAAATCCGTCTCACGTTCGCGCTTGTAGGACAGTGAATGGGTCGGGTTCGCGACAATGCGCGCCAGCCGCGCGACATCCAGAATGCCTTCTTCCAAATCAAAATCCCAGGCACGCTGCTGCTGCGCGAGCAAACGGCGTTGCAGGCGATTGGCGAGTTTGGAAACCACCCCCTGCAAATGGGAAAGCTGCTGGTCAAGCTGTTGGCGCAGCCGCGTGAGTTCATCCGGATCGCAAAGATCATCGGCGGCCACGACTTCATCGAATTGCGTCGTAAAAGCGTGGTAGCGCGTGGTGTCATCCACCTGAGGCACGTCGCGGCGCTGCTGCGGGCCACCTGGCTTGTCATCGCCATCGGCTGCGGCGCCATCTTCTTCGGATTCCTCGGCCTCTTCTTCAGATGCCTCGCCCTGCATCTGCTCGGGCTGGGCGCCGAGCATTTCATCTTCCTGTTCGGATTGGCTCTGCCCTTCGCCGGTTTGATCCTGCTGGGGCGTGCTGTCGCCGCCTTCTTCGCCTTCCTCGTCCTGCTGTTCGCTTTCGGCCTCCATCTCGGCCTCAGCGAGGTCGAGCGCGGTCAGCAGCTTGCGCGCGGCGCGGGCGAAAGAACCCTGATCTTCCGCCGTATCCGCCATTTCCGTGAAGGCCTTTTCGGCATCCTCACCAATCGTATCGCGCCATAAATCCAAAACGCGATGCGCGGCTTCCGGGGCGGCTTCGCCCGTCAGGCGTTCACGCGCAATCAGGCCGAGCGCCGCCGGCAGCGGCAACTGGTCCTTGCGCGTCATGCGGTCATAGCCTTCGGCTTCGCATTCTTCGATCAGCTTGGCGCGCAGATTGGCGGTAACGCCCGCCATGTGGCGCGACCCCACCGCTTCCACTCGCACCTGTTCCAGCGCGTCAAACACTTCCTTGGCTTCGCGCCGCGACGGGATGCGGGTTGCATGCAAGGCTTCATCATGATGCCGGAGCTTGAGCGCAGCGGCATCCGCAGCACCACGGAGCTTCGCCATTTCATTGGCGGGCAGCGCGCGGGTTGGCAGCGGTAGGCGCACGCGCTTGCCGGCCACACCGGAAGGCCCGGGCTGGAAAGCTACCTGCACTTCAGCATCGGCATGCGCCATGGCGCGCAACACGCCCGCGGTGGCGCGCTTGAATTCTTCCTGCCGGGTCAGATCCTGCTTGCCGCTCATGATTACTCTCTCTGACATGGCGGCGGCCCGGATCAGGCGCCGCCGTTACGCGGTTCAGCCCGCCTTGCGGAGGATGGAGCCTGAGGGCAATTCCTCATTGAAGCAGCGCTGATAATATTCAGCGACCGTGCTGCGTTCCGCCTCATCGCATTTGTTCAGGAAGGAAAGGCGGAAGGCAAAGCCGACATCACCGAAAATCTTGGCGTTATCGGCCCAGGTGATGACGGTACGCGGCGACATGACAGTGCTGATATCGCCCGCGATGAAGCCGGCGCGGGTCAGATCCGCCAAGGCCACCATGGCTTCGATCTGCTTTTTCATCTTGGCATCGCCTTCAACACCAAGCTTGGCCAGCACGATTTCGGTTTCCTGCTTATGCGGCAGGTAGTTCAGGGTGGCAACGATGTTCCAACGGTCCATTTGGCCCTGATTGATCTGCTGCGTGCCGTGATAAAGTCCAGTGGTATCGCCAAGCCCGACAGTATTCGCGGTAGCAAACAGCCGGAAATACGGGTTGGGGCGAATGACGCGGCTTTGGTCGAGCAGCGTGAGTTTGCCTTCCACTTCCAGCACGCGCTGGATGACGAACATCACATCCGGGCGCCCGGCATCATATTCGTCAAACACCAAGGCGCAGGGGTGTTGCAAAGCCCAGGGCAGAATGCCTTCGCGGAATTCCGTGACCTGCTGGCCATCCTTCAGCACGATGGCATCCTTGCCAATCAGGTCAATACGGCTGATATGGCTATCCAGGTTCACGCGAATGCAGGGCCAATTGAGCCGCGCCGCCACCTGTTCGATATGAGTTGATTTCCCGGTGCCGTGATAGCCCTGGATCATGACGCGACGATTAAATGCGAAGCCGGCGATGATCGCCAGAGTCGTTTCCTTGTCGAAGCGGTAGCTGGTGTCAAGTTCGGGCACATGTTCCGTTCGCACCGAAAAGGCGGGCACATCCATATCCACATCCACGCCAAAGGCGTTACGCGCCTTGATGGCGGTATCCGGGGCAGAAATCGCCGAGGTCGGCTTGATATCGGCAATAGGGGCGATTTTGTTCATCGCTGATCAGGTTCCATACATTGGGAAACAGGGAGCTTAGGCCGGTAATGCCAATCCGGCTACCCGGCGGTTATCGGTTGTTTGGCGAGGCGGTGGCGCAGCAGGCTATAGGCGCGGTTGATATCCTTCAAACGCTCCTCGGCCTGCTTGTCGCCGCCGGTGGCATCGGGGTGGTGCTGCTTGGCAAGATCCTTGTAACGGGCGCGCAACTCCTCTGAACCGAGCGGCCATTTCAGGCCCAAAAGATCAAGCGCGGCGCGGAGTTCCGGGGGCACGGAGCTTTCTGGTGGCTGGCGACGCGGCGTTGGGGCTTCCGCGCCTAGCACGCCAAAGGGGTCACGCAGGATTTCGGGGTCAAAGCGCCCGGAACCCCCGACACGCCCAAGCGGCCAGGTCGGGCGCTGCCAGGAGGTATCGGCGCGCAGACAGGCTTCGATCTCGTCCGGACCCATGCCCTTATAGAAATCCCAACTGGCGTTGTAGGCGCGCACATGGTCAAGGCAGAACCAATGGAATTCCTTAAGCGAACGGTCTCGGGGGGCGCGATATTGGCCGAGTTCGGCACAATCCGGCGCATCGCAAAGACGCCCAGGGGGCGCTGCGTCATCCGGGGCATAGGCCTTGCGTCGTTTGCGCGCGATCACCGTGGTTTTATGGGGGTGGTGGCGCCAAGCCGCAAGGCGAAATGGGGCTTGGCAAAAAAGTCACAAGCGGCGAAGAACACGTCATGACCCATCGCGCGAACCGTATGCGGCAAATCCTGGAAGCGCGCTTCCAGGCTGCCTCGCTTGAAATCACCGATGACAGCGCCCGCCATGCCGGGCATGCTGGCGCCAGCCCAGGGGGGGAGACGCATTATTCCGTCCATATCGTCTCGGCAGAGTTTGCGGGCATGTCGCGCGTGGCAAGGTCTCGGGCAGTACATGAGGCTTTGGCAGGAGAATTTGCCTCTGGCTTGCATGCGCTGGCGCTCAGGCTGCGAAGCCCTGAGGAGGCCAAGGGGTCTTAAAAAGGTACGTTCAACCGCGCCCCGGGTGCGGGTTGGCGAAGCAGCCGATCTTCCTGCGCCTGTACGGCAAAGCCTGATCGGCCCAAATGCGGCTGAGCCGCTTCTGGGTTAATGAGGGTGGGGCTGAGGCTCGCGCGCGGCGGCTCATTAAGCCCGCGCGGGGGCTCAATATCGCGATTGGGGACAGGGGCGGGCTTACCGGTCGGTTCCGGCGCGGTGATGATTTTCGGAGCCTGGCGGCTCTGGCGGCGCAGTTCAGGGTCGCGTGGCGGCACTGGTGACGCGGCAGGGCGGGGCGCTGCGGGGCGCGCAACGCTGGGCTCGGCGTTTTGTGCCAAGGCTGATCCTGCCCCGAGGGTCAGCAGCAGCCCAGCCAGCAGCGCACGGCGCCCCAGCATCAGCCAGCCACCGGTAGGCGATGCACGCCGCGCCTGTCTTCCGCCGGGTTGAGTACCGCGGCAGGCAGGGCGCCATGGGCAGAGTCACGCCAAGCCTTCAGCGCCCAATTGACCGAGGGAAAGGCGAGTTCGTCCCAGGGTATCTCAGACCAATGGAAGCGGGCGACTTCAAGGCTTTCCGGCCCGGGGCCGAAACCGGGCTCGGCGAAGCGGGCGCGGAAAATCACCTGCACCTGGCCGATCCGGGCAATCGAATAGACTGCGAGCACCCCATCAAGCGTGATGCGCACCCGAGCTTCTTCCCAGGCTTCGCGGCGCGCCCCTTCTTCGACCGTCTCACCCAATTCCATATAGCCGGCGGGGATGGTCCAGAAGCCTGAACGGGGTTCAATGGCGCGGCGGCAAAGCAGGATATGTTCCCCTTCCGCAATCACGCTGCCCACCACCACTTTCGGATTTTCATAGGCGACATGCCCGCAATCCGGGCACATCAGACGCTCTCGATCGCCGCCTTCGGGTATCTGGCGGATAAAGCGGGTGTTTTCAGGCAAAGTATTCCGAGCTCCCTTTCTTAATATAGTAATCCAAGTCGAAGAATGCGACCAAAAAATGCTCAGATCTTCATCAGGCTTGGGTGAAAGTTGCTTGGTGCTGACCGAGCCATTTGCGGGCGGAGCCGTTCATGAGGCAATAGATTAATGTCCTGGCGATGAGGTAATAATTTGCTAAGTACTGGCATCACCGACCGATAGTACTGAGAGTAATTATGCCGTTTCGCAGGTTTGTCTCAAAGATTTAGTACTATGTCTTTTTTTTGCCGCATTGCCCAAGATATTCTATTGAGGTGTTGTGATATTGGATGTGGCCTTATGCTGCGATTCAATTTCTTTTCCTTCAATCAGCGTCCTGGGGACGTCGTCGTAGGCTTTTTTTCGGAATTGCCTGAGCGTAGCGACGCCCCAGCCTCCCTTTGGTTAGGCACTTTCACTTGGGCTGAGGAGCCGCCCCCGCAGCCAATCCTGGTTGTGCTTATGCCACCTGGCCCGCCAGCGCAGCACCATTCAAATCATGAACCGGGGCCGGATTCGAGCCAAGTTTCGGATGACGAGTTTATCATCAATGCTGACGCATCCCTTCCCGTAGCCCAGGGAAACGCGGCAAAGCATGCTACCGCACAGGCCACCAAGGCAGAGGTCTCCATCGCCGCGGTCAGCAATGACCCAGGCTACAGCAATGGTAGCCTTTGGGGCATGCTTGGTGACACCGGCACAATCACGAATGCCTATGGCAGCCAGGCGAATGAAGCTTGGGCGGCCGGCCATACGGGTAGCATGAAAACCATAGTTGGGGTGATTGATACCGGCATCGATTATACGCATCCGGATCTTTACTTGAATATTTGGCTCAATCAGCGGGAAATCCCCATAACCTTGCGAGCGAGTCTTTCTGATATCGACTCAGATGGCCTGATCACTTTCCGTGACCTCAACGGCAGCACCAATGCCTCCTACGTTCGTGACTACAACAGCAATGGTCGCATTGATGCTGGCGATCTTCTGAATGATCCGCGCTGGGAAAATGGTGGCGATGAAGATGGCAATGGGTATCGTGACGATCTGATCGGATGGGATTTTGTCAATAATGACAATGATCCGTTTGATGATAACCGCCATGGCACCCATGTCAGCGGCACAATTGGCGGTATCGGCGGCAATGGCATTGGTGTTGCTGGCATCAATTGGAATATACAGATGGTGGCGCTTAAATCTCTATCAGCGTCAGGGTCAGGCTCCATTTCTGGCGCGATCAGTTCAGTTGACTATTTCACGGGTGCCGCAATGCGGGCCAGCGCTGGGGAGAATTTTGTTGCTACAAATAATTCCTGGGGCGGCGGTGGCTATTCGCAGGCATTGAATGATGCCATTGGCCGTGCGGCGCAGCGGGACATTCTGTTTGTCGCTGCTGCCGGCAATTCAACCTCCAATAACGACATCACGGGGAATTATCCTTCGAATTATTCTACTACATTGGCTGCCGGTTATGATGCGGTTGTCGCTGTGGCATCGCTTACGAATACGGGGGCTCTTTCGTCCTTCTCAAGCTACGGCGTGAGAAATGTTGATCTGGCAGCGCCTGGTTCTTCGATATACTCGACGCTGCCCGGTGGCGGCTACGGTACTTACAGCGGTACCTCGATGGCGACGCCGCATGTAACCGGTGCCGTGGCGCTTTATGCTTCGGCAAATCCAAATGCCAGCGCGGCGGAAATCAAGCAAGCGTTGCTCGCCTCCTCAGCCGCTACGGGATCATTGACCGGGAAGGTATTGACTGGTGGGCGGCTGGATGTCGGCACTTTGATGAATTCCACGCCGCAGCCGCCAACACCACCTCCTGGTTCCAATGATGTCATCGCGGGTGATACTTCGACAACGGCTTCGCTGACGGCGAGCGCAGCACAGGCTTCCGCAGTGGATACCGTCGGTGATCAGGATTGGTTCAGGCTAAATCTGATCGCCGGGTATCGCTATGATTTTGTCCTGAATGCCGCCGCCGGGTCTTCATTGAACACCTATATGCGCCTGCTGGACGCCAAAGGCAGCATGATTTCAGTAAATGATGACGCCGCTGACCTGAATTCCCGCATCTCTTTCACGGCAAACAGCAGCGCAACCTATTTCATCTGTGCCCAGGGTTCAGGCGCTTCAACCGGCAGCTACACTTTGGCGATGACAGAGGCCGCACCGATTGATACCATAGCAGGCAGCGCTGCCACTACCGCAACGCTCAGGCCAAGGGCGCCTCAGATATCCGTTGTGGATACAGCAGGAGACGAGGATTGGTTTCGCCTCAATCTGGTCGCCGGTTATCGCTACGACTTTACCATGGATGCGACGGCTGGCTCAACGCTTGATACCTACCTCCGTCTTCTGAATAGCAGTGGTGTAGAGCTGGCCTTCAACGATGATGCTGTTGAGCTGAATTCCCGCCTTGCTTTCACGGCAACAACCAGCGGGACATATTATCTGAGCGCGCAGGGTTATGGCAGTACAATTGGCGGCTATAGCGTTGGCATGACCCAGACCGCACCTGTGGACACTATCGCGGGTAATACATCAACGACCGCCACGATTTCACCTGGGGTTGTGCAGAATTCGAGCATTGATCTGATTGGTGATCAGGATTGGTTCCGGATCGACCTGACCGCTGGATCTCGATATGATTTCGCCCTGAATGCCGCGACCGGGTCGTCTCTGAATACCGCCATGCGGCTTTTGGATGCCAATGGCGTTCAATTGGCGTTCAATGATGATGCGGTTGGGCTCAATTCGCGCATTTCTTTCACGGCGACTACCAGCGGCACCTATTACGTTTCTGCGCAAGGCACGGGGAGCAGCATTGGCGGTTATGCGCTCTCAGTTGCGTGGACGATACTCGCCGATAATATCGCGGGCAGCACCGCCACCAACGCAACCCTGTCAACAACGACCCCGCGAAGCTCCGTCATTGATCTTGCCGGTGATCAGGATTGGTTCCGCCTTAGTCTGACAGCTGGCCATCGTTATGATTTTACGATGGATGCATCCGCAGGCTCCTCGCTGAACACTTACCTCCGCCTTTTGAATTCCAGCGGCGCCGAGTTGGCGTTCAATAATGATGCGGTTGGGTTGAATTCGCGCCTGTCTTTTGTGGCCACCACGGGTGGTATCTTTTATCTGAGCGCCCAGGGCTATGGCACCACAACAGGTGGCTATAGCGTTGCCATGACGCAAACCCTTGCGGATATGACGCTGACCGGTACTGCCGCTAATGATCTGCTAAATGGCGCAGGGGGCAACGACAGTCTTTCCGGGCTCGGCGGCAATGATATCCTCTCCGGCTTTGCCGGGGCGGATCGCCTCGATGGTGGCATCGGGCATGATGAGCTCAATGGCGGTGCCGGCAATGATATCCTGATAGGCGGCGCTGGCCGGGATGAGATGACCGGTGGGGCTGATGCCGATATTTTTCGCTTTCTTGCCATATCCGATAGCGCAGTGGGTGGTAATCGCGACCTGATCACTGATTTCAGGCGCACCCAGGGTGACCGCATTGATCTTTCTGCTATCGACGCCAACGCGAATCTGGCGGGGGATCAAGCTTTTGTCTTCATTGGTGGTGCTGCCTTTAGCCGTATTGTTGGCCAGGCGCGGTTCAGTGGAGGCCTATTGCAGCTCGACGTGAATGGTGACGGACGGTCCGACATGGACGTTGCTGTACAAGGCCTAACCGCGTTGCTTACGACGGATCTCATTCTCTGACGCCCAAATGGCGCAATCCAGCCCTGTTTCACCCTGTTTTCGGTATCGATCAGGGTCCAAAAAATTTGCCAGTAGGCAATAGATGGGTAGTTGGGCTCGGTTGCAGCCCGAACCGGCTATGCTGTCGCTAGAATGAAAAGGGGGTAGCTCTTCATGCGGCCATTGATGCCCTCTGCCCCGAACCATGCACATATGGGGGTTGGATCACCCATTTATTCCATCATGCGCGAAATGAAGGGCGCGCTGGCGCTGCTTTTTGCCGTTAACTTCATTGTCAATCTGCTGCAATTGACCGGCTGGGTCTACATGATGCAGGTCTATGATCGCGTTTTAGCCAGCCAAAGCGAAGCGACCCTTTAGGCGCTAACCCTGATTTTCTTTCTCTGATAGCAATTTATGGGATCTTGGAAGGCTGCCGAAGCTTTGCCCTGATCGGGCTTGGCCGCTTGATCGATCGCCGCCTTTCATCACGCGTATTCGAATCGCTATTTGTGCTTGGCAGCCTGCGCGGTAGTGACCGAGTGGGCGCGCAGCCCTTGCGAGACCTGGGACAAGTGCGGTCCTTTATTTCGACGACGGGGCTGACGACCTCTCTCGATGTGCCGTGGATCCCGGTATTTTTTATTATTCTCTACATCGTGCACCCATTCTTCGCTTTTTTTGGCACCATCGCCGTTCTTGTGGTGATTGGCAACGCATTGGCGCAGGCGTTCCTTTCAACGAAAAAATTGGCTGAAGCTTCCAACAATAATGTACGAGTCTATGCCTTTGTGGAAGCCAGTATCCGTAATGCCGACACCGCAGAGGCGATGGGCATGCGGCAGGTCGTTTTGCGGCGCTGGCAGGACCGCCATTTGGCGATGTTGAATCAGCAGCGCACCGCGAGCTAGATCGCAGGAAGTTTTGCCGCGGTCATCAAGTTTCTGCAGTTGACCATCACTGGGGTCCTTACGCTTGGGCTAGGCACCCTACTCGTCATCGAACAAGCTATCACCCCCGGCGCGATGATTGTTGCGACTTTCATTCAGGCCCGAGCATTGGCACCCAGCATGCAGGTGGTCGCACTTTGGCAGCAAGCAATGACAGCGCGTGCAGCACGTCGGCGGCTTTGTGAGTTTCTGGCGACGGCGCCGGCAGAAAAGCAGGGTATGGCGCTGCCCGCGCCCGAGGGTGCCTTGGCGGTCGAAAACTTGATCCAGGCCGTGCCGGGAACGGATACTGTGGTGTTGCCTGGCGTAAGCTTTGCGCTACCGCCAGGTGAATCGCTTGCGGTTATTGGGCCGAGTGCAGCGGGGAAAAGCAGCTTGGAGCGTACGCTTCTTGGCATTTGGCCGCCATGCGCGGGGGCGGTGCGGCTGCATGGCGCCGACATGGCGCGGACGCCGCGCGACCAGGTGGGACAACATCTGGGATATCTGCCGCAGGATGTCGAATTATTTGAAGGTACGGTGGCGGAAAATATAGCGCGCCTTGGTAGTGTTGATTCCGAAAAAGTTGTTGGCGCAGCCAAAGATGCCGGTCTGCATGATCTGATCCTGCATCTGCCCAAAGGTTATGATACGCCCCTTGGCCCGGGCGGGCGTGGGCTTTCGCCCGGGCAACGCCAGCGCATCGGGTTGGCGCATGCCTTATACGGCGCGCCCAGGCTTGTTGTGTTGGATGAACCTAATTCAAATCTGGACAGCGACGGGGAAGCGGCCTTGGCTACTGCCCTTGGCAGCCTGCGTGAAGCAGGTGTCACCACCGTGATCATCACGCATCGCGCGAATATTCTGGCTGCGGTGGAAAAGATATTATTGCTGTGCGCCGGCGCGGTTGAAGCCTTTGGGCGGCGCGATGAAATCCTGCCCCGCCTGACCCGCCCAGCCCAGCCCAGCCGCCGCGCCTTGTGACCGCTATTGCCAATAGCTGAAGGCCATGGCCATGCATCAAGTTAAGCCTGTCCATGACACCGATGCCGCAGCAGCCAAGGGTCCGATCTGGCGGCCCTTACGCTTCGCGCTTTTCACCATTCTTTTTGGTGTAGGGGGTGTTTTCGGCTGGGGCGCTTTTGCCATGATTGATAGAGCCGTGGTTGCCCCCGGTACGCTAATGGTGGAATTGAACCGCCGTAATATCTAGCATCTGGAAGGTGGCATTGTTGGCGAGGTATTAGTACGGGAAGAAGCCGTTGTAGGCGCCGGCCATCCCTTAATTCAGCTGGATGATACCCGCGTGCGCGCCGGGCTGAATGTGGTGCTTGATGAAACCGACCGAGCGCGCGCGCAAATTGCTGTTCTGACCGTCGAGCGGGAGGACGCGCCGGTTCCTATTTTTCTACCAGAATTAGTGGCACGGCGTACAGAACCCAAGGTGACGGAAATACTGTCCCTACAAGGCGAGGAATTCATCGCGCGCCGCAATGCGCTGCAAGGGCAGATGGAAATCCTGGCCCAGCGCGCGCTGCAGCTACAAAGGCAGATTGACGGCCTGAATGTACGCATCGAATCCAATGATAGGCAGCTTGCGCTGGTGCGTCAGGGAATGATCGGTGTTGAGGGGTTGGTACGAAGGGGCCGGAACGCCTGTCGCGCCTGCTTTCTCTGCAACGTGAAGAAGCGCGCCTGATCGGCGAAAGGGGTGAAGCGATCGAACACGTTGCTCGCACGCAGCAGGCGGTGGGTGAAGCGGAATTGCAGCGCGCCCAATTGTTACGCGCACGGCAGGAAGAAAATGCCAAGGAACTGTCTGGATTACAGGGCAAGTTGCTGGAATTGCGCGAACGTAAAATCAGCGCCAAAGACCAATTGATGCGCCTTATGATAAACGCGCCAGAAGCCGGCATGGTGATGGATTTGCGCTACACGACGCGCGGCGGCGTCATTGCGCCCGGTTCACAGGTCGCCTCCATTGTACCTCAGGAAGAAAGGCTGGTGGTGGACGCACAGATACACCGGTTGATGTGGATACGGTGCGCATCGGTATGCCCGCTTCCATCCGGCTTTCCCATGCGGCGGCCCGCACAACGCCAATCCTGGAAGGTGCGGTGGAACGGATTTCCCAGGACCGCATGACAGATCAACGTACCGGCATGCCGTATTTTATCGCGCGCATTGCTTTCGCGCCCGAGGGACTGGCCAAACATGAGTATTTGCGCCTGCAACCCGGCATGCATGCAGAAGTGCTGATCCGGAGCGGGGAACGTTCCTTCGCCTCATACCTGGCGCGGCCTCTGGCAGATCGCTTTGCCAAATCCATTCGGGAGTTCTAACCCGCCCTTTCCCAGGGGCAACTGGCCTGCAATAAATGGCATTAGTTCTAGAAGCCTGCCATGCTATCAGCCGTCCGGCGTTGTTGGAGGAATTTCATGTTTTTTTTTCGCCGTTTCCTGGGTGCTGTGGCGCTCTGCTGTCTTGGCCTTTCCGCGGCTCCCGCGCGCGCGCAGCAGGGCGATCCTTCCTTCAACCTAGTCAACCGTTCTGGGCGCTTGATTTTTGAGGTCTATGCATCGCTCGCGACCGACCAGGATTGGGGAAGGGATCGGCTGGGTGACAAGGCGCTGCCCAATGGGCGAAGCTTCACGCTCCGCCTGCCGCAAGGTCCCTGCGTCTGGGATTTACGTGTAGTTTATGAACGCGCGGGCGGGCCGAGTGAGGATAAGCGCAACATCAACCTATGTGCCGTGACGGAAGTGGTGTTTGAAGGAAGGCAGACGGGCCAAGCGCCTGCGCCGCAGCAGCGCCCTCAGCCCGCCCCGCCGCAGCGCGGCACGCGGAGCGGCCCCACCGGCAATCCTTCCTTCAATCTGGTCAATCAATCACGCGTGACAGTGATGGAAGCCTATGTATCGCTTTCGACTGAGCAGGAATGGGGCCCGGATCGGCTGGGCAATGATACGGTGACACCCGGGCAGAATTTCGCCATCCGCCTGCCGGAAGGCCCTTGCCTGCATGATGTACGCTTTGTCTATGAGAATGGTCAGGCGGATGAACGCCGCCGCGTCAATCTCTGCGATGTTACCAATTTGATTCTGCCGCTACCGCGCCAATAGGGCGCGGTAGGGCTCATCCAGGCAGCGTCACATCCAGGTTCAGCGCGGCATCGCAGCGCGCGGTGGCACCCGGTGGCAACACCAGGGTGCATTCGCGTTCTTCGATCAGCGCCGGCCCGGCCACGCTTTTACCTGGGCGGAGCGCGAGGCGATTGAGCGCCGGCGTTTCAATATAGGCGCCGCCAAACCAAGCGCGGCGCTTGCCGCGATGTAGCGAGCCTTCCGCAGCGGTGCCCTGCTGCGTGAGGTCCACAACCGGGCGTGGCCCCGCGACAATCACCTGCCAGGAAACGCATTCCACCGGCAGGCCCGGTTCGGTGCGGCCATATAACGCCAGATAAGCAGCTTCGAATTTTGCGCGCAGCACTGCCGCATCGCCGCGCGTGATGGCCTCGGCTGGGATTTCCGCCTCCACCTGAAACCCCTGCCCGGCATAGCGCATGGCGCCCAGGATGCGCGCTGAGGCAGCTTCCGGCGCGACACCTGCGGCTGCTGCCATCGCCTTGCCTTCAGCGGTCATGGCGCCGGTAGCCTTGCGCAGCTTGGTGAAATCCAAACCTGCAAGCGGCGCCACCCAACCCTGCACAAAGGCAAATGAAATCGGCGCGGCGAGGAAACCGAAAGCCGAAGCAACGCCCGCCCCCAAAGGTACGATGATGCGGCGAAGGCCGAGCTTCATACCGATATGGCAGGCATGCACTGGCCCCGCACCACCAATCGGCACCATCGCATAGGCATCAATGCGCTTGGCTTTTTCCAGCGCATGGATCACCGCAGCCTGCGCCATATTGCTGTTGACGGTCTCATGAATGGCCCAAGCGGCTTCCGGCACAGAAAGACTGAGCGGCTTGCCGATATGCTCTGCCAACGCGGCTTCTGCCGCCACGACATCGAGCTTCATAGCGCCACCGAGAAAGCTTTCGGCGCCGAGATAGCCCAGCACCAAATCCGCATCCGTCACGGTGGGCAGCGCGCCACCAAGCCCATAGCAGGCGGGGCCGGGATCAGAGCTTGCACTCTCAGGGCCGACACGCACCAAGCCGAGGCGATCCACGCGCGCAATGGAACCGCCGCCGGCGCCGATTTCGATCATGTCAATCACCGGCACCTTGAGTGGCAGGCCGCTGCCCTTGCGGAAGCGATCCACGCGCGCGACTTCGAAATCAAGGCTGCGTTGCGCTTCGCCACCATCAATCAACGCAGCTTTGGCGGTGGTGCCGCCCATGTCAAAACAGAGGATATCGCGCGCGCCGGCGGCGGCGCCATAAATGCCGGTGGCCTCCACACCGCCCGCCGGTCCGGATTGCACCAGGCGGATCGGATGACGCGCGGCGGTTTCTTCGGCGACCGCGCCGCCATCAGACAGCATCAGGAAAAGCGGGCCGGTCAGGCCAAAGCCGCGCAAGCCATCACTCAGCCGGCGTAGATAGCGTTCAAATACCGGCTGCACATAGGCGTTGCAGACGGTGGTAGAGGCGCGTTCATATTCGCCGATTTCCGGTACGACTTCGGATGAAAGACAGATGGTGAGCTCAGGCGCCTCTTCCGCCAGAATATCGCGCATGCGGAGTTCATGCGCGGGGTTTCGGAAGGCGTGCAGGAAGCACACGGCCACTGCCTTGGCGCCGGCAGCACGCAACGCCCGCACCGCTTCGCGCGCGCCCGCTTCATCCAGGGCTTCGCGGACCGAGCCGTCCGGTAGCAACCGTTCCGCGACCCCAAGCCGGCGATGGCGCGGCACCAGCGGTTCCGGCACGCGCATGAAAAGATCATAAGTGTCATGGCGAAGTTCCGTGCCGATTTCCAGGATATCGCGAAAACCCTTGGTGGTGATCAGGCCCGTGGGTACGCCGCGCCTTTCGATCAGCGCATTGGCAACCAGCGTGGTGCCGTGAATCACATGCCGCACCTGATCTGCCTGCGCGCCAGTGCGCGCCAGCAAATCGCGCACGCCTTCCAGCACGGCTTCTTCCGGCGCATAGGGCGTGGTGAGCACCTTGCCACTGAAGATGCGGCCATCACGCGAATCGAGCATCACCAGATCAGTGAAGGTGCCACCAATATCAACACCAAGGCGCCAGGGGGCCGTATTCATGGCGTGACGTAGCCTTCCTTGATATCGCGGGCGATGGCGGCCGGATCGCGTTCCGCCACCGGCCCCATGCCGCCGCCACCTGGCGTTTCATAGGTAATGACATCACCGGGCTGCAGCACGATGCGCGCCTTGCCGGGAACGGGCTTGCCATTCACCAGATCACGCCCGCCGCGCCCAGGCGCGCCACCCAGCACGCCGCGCGGCGGGTGTTGCACGCGTTCGTGGCGATAAGTGGCCGTCACAGGTTTTTCGCCGACCACCTCAAAGGAAAGCCGTTGCGAAAGCCCACCGCGCATGCGCCCAGCGCCGCCAGAATTGGGGATTAGCTCCTTCTCCGTCATCAGCATCGGCACCGCGTTTTCGAACTGCTCCACCGCTTGCGTCGCGACATTGGATGGGAAGGAAAGGCAAGCGGGGCCATCATGGGCGGGTGCGGCACCATGGCCACCATTCATGAAGAACATGCGCACATAGCGGCGGCCTTCGGCATTCTCGCCCGTGAAATACACATTCCAGAGCGGGCTGCCGCTTTCCGCGATCACGCGATCAGGGATGAGTTTCGCCAGCGCGGTCAGCACCAGCATGGGCAAATAATGGCCGGTGAGGTGCCGGCCCCAGACTGGTGCGGGGCGGCGCGGATTTACGATGGAGCCCTCTGGCGCAATGAAAGTGATGGGTCGGAAGGACCCATCATTGTTTGGGGTCGCGGGATCAAAGGCGCATTTCGCCGCATAATTGGAATAGGCGCGGGTGAAATTGAGCGGCGCATTCACCGGCCGCGCAATCTGCCCATCCGTACCGGTGAAATCGAGCGTGAGGTCACTACCCTTGATGGTCAGTTTCAGGCGGATGGTGACGGGGTGTTCAAAGCCATCGGCGGTGACTTCATCTTCCACCACACCATCAGGGGCGGCGGCAATCGCATCACGCATGGCGCATTCGGAACGGGTGAAGATTTCGCCGGCCAGCGCATCCGGAATATCGATGCCTTCTTCGACCATGATGCGCGCCAGGCGCTTTTCCGCCTGTTCATAGGCTGCGAATTGCGCGCGGATATCGCCGAGCGTTTCATCCGGCTGGCGCAGATTGGCTTCAAGAAAGGCGATCACATCCTCATTTTCCGCGCCCCCCTTCAGAATGCGAGTGATGGGGATGGTCAGGCCCTCTTCCCAGGAATCACGCGCATCAACGGAAGGCGCGCCGCCGATATCGGTGGAATGAAAGGTACTGCCCAGCCAGGAAATCACGCGGCCCTTGGCGAAGATGGGCTTGATCATCGTGATGTCGTTCAAATGGCCGGTGCCGTAATAGCCATCATTGGAAATCAGCACATCACCGGGCGAAAGCCGCGCCACGGGGTAGCGTTGCAGCATGATCGCAAGTGTACGCGGCATGGTGCCAACAAAGGATGGGACGGAGCGAGAGGATTGCGCGAATTGCCGCCCGGCGCTATCCATCAGCCCAATCGCCATATCCCAATTGTCACGCACGACTGAGGATAAGGAAGTACGGACAAAGCTCTGCGCCGTTTCATCCATCAGCCCGGCAATGCGTTGCCAGGCGGTGCCAAGCCGAAGAGCGGAAAAGCTGGACATGGAATTCTCCTTCAGCCGCGCATGGCTTGCAGCTGCGTGGGGTAGCCGGCAGGGTTCACCATCACGTCAATCAGGCTTGGGCCCTGATGTACAAAGGCGGTATCGAGCGCAGCGATATAGTCAGCCTCGGTCGCAGCAGCGAAGCCCTTGACACCAAAACCTTCGGCGATGACAGCGAAATTAGGCCGCGCCCAGCGTACGCCTTCGGCTGGCAATTGCCGCTGCTGCTGCTTAATATCAATCAGCGATAGCGCACCATCATTGAAGACAATGGTGACGCAAGGAGCGCCGGCTTCGGCAGCGGTCGCGAGTTCGGCTACACACATCATCAGCCCGCCATCACCGGTAAAAGCGATGGCGCCATCGGTTGGGTTTTCGAACGCGGCAGCCAGCGCGGCGGGCAGCGCAAAACCCATGGAGGCCAGGCCGTTGGAAATCAGCACATCGCGCGGTGCGGCGCATTCCCAGAAGGCGGTGGCCGAGAACATATGCGCCCCCGCATCCACGCTGATGCGCGGGCGGCGCCCGACACGGCGGGCGGCTTCCTGCGCCAGGGTCACGATGCGTGGTGGCGCGACACCGCCCGAGCCTTGCCAAGTCAAAGCCGCCCGCATCGCGTCCCGATGCGTGGCAATTTCCCCAGTCTTCCAAGAACTACACGGGGCGCCTTGTGCCAACGAGGCGAAAGCAGGCGCCAGCGCGCCATGCAAAGCTGCGCTCGGCGTGACGTAATGCACCGGATGTGCGCGGAGCCCGATATCCAAAACCGGCGCCTTGTAGCGCCAGGGTTGCAGGATGAGTTCCACCGGATCGAGTCCCACAAGGATGATCAAATCCGCATCCTGCACGCAGGGCGCTTCCAAAAATCCACCAGTGAAAATGCCAACGAAATACGGATCAGCATCCGCAATCACGCCCTTGGCCTTACAGGTCACCAGCGCGGGGCAACCGAGTGCGGCTACCAAAGCACGCAGCGGTTCGGCTGCCGCCACCGCTTCTGCGCCTGCCAGGATCACCGGCTTCCGCGCCGCCGCCAGCATCGCGCGCGCTTGCGCCAGCGCATCGGCATCCAGCGGCGTTACGATATTCGAAGGCACAGGAAGCAATTCTCCCGCCGGGCGGCGCGCCGCTTCACTGGTCAAATCCAGATGCACCGGGCCAATCGGCACCTGCATGGCAAGATTAAGCAAGGCTTCGATCTCAGCGGCAGGGTTGTCGCTGCGCGCTTGCGTATAGCCCTTGACCAATTCGGCGGTCGCCGCGCACTGATCAAACACCTGATGCGTGATGTAGCTGAGTTGCTTATCCGTAAAACCATCGGTCAGCAGCAGCACCGGTGCGCGTTCCAGGGCGGCACAGGCAATGCCATTCAGCGCATTCATCAGACCTGGTCCCTTGGTGGTCAGCACTACGCCGGGCGCGCCGGTCACTTCCGCATCCGCCACCGCCATCATCGCCGCATTGCCTTCGTGGCGGGCGAGGATGAAGCGCATGCCGAAACGCTCGGCGGCCGCGATGATATCCAGTGAAGACCCACCGCCCGGCACGCCATAAATGCGCTTTGTGCCGCGCCGCGCCAGCGCCGCCAGCAAATACTCCGCGGTATTCATGCGCGCGCCCGATCCGGCCAGAAGCGCACGCCAGCGCGGGCGAGGCCGCCGCCAAGGCCAATCGCCGTGCCATCAGCACGCCAACAAGCCGCACCTTCCATGCTGCCATCAGCATGAAAGGCAATGGCACTCATCCCACCACCAACATGGGGCATGGGTAAGATATTGTGTCCGCGCTTGCCGAGTGCTTCCAACGCCGCCGCATCAAAGGCCGGTTCCACTTCCACAGCAGCGCCTTGCGTCCAAAGCCGAGGCGCTTCTACCGCTTCCTGCAAGGACATGCCGTGATCCACCAGATTGAGGAAACCCTGCATGACTGAACCGAAAATTCGTAAACCGCCCGGCATGCCAAGCGCATAGGCTGGCTTGTCATCCTTCAGCGCAATCAGCGGTGCCTGGGATGTAGTGATGCGCTTGCCGGCTGCGATCGATAACGCTTTGCCCGGACGCGGGTCAAACAGCGCCATGTAATTATTCGGGATCAACCCCGTCCCCGGCAGCAGGAAGCGCGCACCAAAAAGCGAATTGATGGTTTGCGTTGAGCAAACAATATTTCCCTGATCGTCCGCCACCGTGACATGGGTGGTATTGGCGCTCTCGCCCGGGCTGACGCCTGGCCCCCAGGCTTGTGCGCACGCCATATCTAAGGCGGCGCGGCGTTCATCGCCATAGGCGCGCGAAATTAGCCGCGCGACGGGCACATCCACAAAGGCCGGATCTGCCGTGGCGGCGGCACGATCGGCAAAGGCAATCTTCAAGGCCTCTGCCAGCAGATGCAGCGTATCGGCACTGCCGAATCCCATGCCGCGCAGATCGTAGCCTTCAAGGATATTCAGCATTTGCAGTACATGCACGCCGGAAGATGCCGGAAGCGGCGGCAGCAAAACCTCATAATCGCGATAGGGGCCGCGCAACGGCGCCCGCTCAATCGTTGCGAAATCGGCGATATCCGCCGCCGAGACAATGCCACCCGCTTTCCTGATGCCATCCGCAATCACGCCGCCCAAGGCGCCGTTCAATACACCCGGCCCTTCGCGCGCAATCAGCACCAGGGTTTCGGCATATTCCGCCTGGATCAGCCGCGCGCTTGGCTTGATCGGCGCGCCACCGGGCAAAAGCAACGCGGCAATGGCGGGATCGCGCGCCAGATCGGGTGCCGCTTCACTGATGCATTCCGCCAGATAGGGCGTCACGCCAAAACCACGCGCCGCGTGGCGGATGGCCGGCGCCATGACATCCGCGAGCGGCATGCTGCCAAAGCGCGCCAGCGTTTCGCACCAGGCACGCAAATTGCCCGGCACCGCAATGGAAAGCGGGCCCACGATATTGGCGCGACCCGTTGCTTCGAAATTCATTGCATTGGCGGGTACGGCAGGGGTGAACATATCGGTGCGCGCTGCGGCGGGGGCGGTGGAAAGCCCATCGATCACAGTGTGCCGCCCGTCCGGCAGGCGCAGATGGGCCATCCCGCCACCCAATATACCGACCATCATGGGCTCCACCACCGTCAGCGCAAACAAAGCAGCGATGGCGCCATCCACGGCATTGCCGCCGGCAGCGAGCATCTCTGCCCCCGCAGCTGAGGCGAGCGGATGGTTCGTCACCACCATGCCGCGCGTGCCAATGGCCGGGCGCTTATCCGTGGTGAAGCGCGAACCTGCGCGGGAGAGCCAAGCCTGGGTCATGAGAATGTTCTTTCTAGTGCCGAACCCGCATGAGCATGAGCGCCCCAACCGCCGCCACACCCAGCAAGGCCGTGAACCACAAGCAAGCCGCGCCGAAATCATCCAGGAGCAGCCCGAACAGTAAGGGCGCGAAAGCCTGCGAAGCCCGCGCTGGCGCGGTAATAAAACCCTGGCGCTGGCCATAGCCAATCGGACCGAAAAGCGCCAATGGCAGCGTGCCGCGCGTGATGGTCAGCAGGCCATTGCCCGCGCCATGAATAATCACGAAAAGCGCGGCCAAGGGCGCGCCAAGCACCATCAACACCACCACCGCCACCGGATGTGCACCGGCGGCAACGCGCGCGGAAAGCAGTGGATTCATTTTGCGCATGATGGTGAATTCAACAACGCGCGCCGCGACCTGAGCCGGGCCCATCAACGCGCCGGCTGCAATCGCCGCCGCCAGCGAGGTGCCTGCGGATTGCAACAACCCCGGCAAATGCGCACCAAGCGCGGTGGAGCTGAAACTCGCTGTCGCCAGCACGAAAGCCAGCAGGATCATATCAAGTTTGCGATCCCGCGTTTCGTCGGCGGATAAGGGTGGCACAGCTTCCTTTGGCGGAGGCGGCGGTGCCTTTGGGATCAGCAGGCGATTGAGCGGCAAGCAGATGAACAGATGCAGGGCCACCCAGCCGAGGCAAGCGCCGCGCCAGCCCCATTCCGCTTCCATCAACGCAGAAAATGGCCAGCCAACCGTGCTGGCAAAGCCCGCAATCAGCGTAATGCCGGTGATGCTATTGCGCGCATCCTTGCCGTAAAGCCCGGCAAGGGTCGCAAAGGCCGCGTCATAAAGCCCAATCGCCATGGCGATGCCGATGATGAACCAACTCAGGATCAGCAAGGGCAGGCCATTGGCAAAAGCCATGACCAGAAGGCCAAGGATAAAAATCAGATTGGAAATCGTTAGCACATCGCGCCCGCCGCGCCGATCAATCGCGCGGCCCGCTGCCGGCCCCAATAGCGCCGTCAGCAGTAACGAACCCGAGAATACGCCAAACACTATGGCGCGGGACAGGCCAAGATCCTCGGCGATTGGCGCGGCCAGAATCGCTGGCAAATAATAGGAAGACCCCCAGGCCAGGGTTTGGGTGGTGCCAAGCACCGTCACCACCCTGGCCTTGGAGGCTTTCGCGCTCACAGAAAAGAACCCAAACGCGCGTTCAATCCGTAATCGCGCGGCCACGCGCTGCCATATAGCGCGCCGCAAAACGGCCCTTCACTTCTGGGTTGATGATGCGCGGCGGCATTTTGGCGGCAGCACAGGTGGAAAAGGCTTCCGCTGCAATGCGCGTGATCATGGAACGGCTTTCATGCGTCACACCCGCGGTATGCTGCGTGCAAATCACCGCCGGGTGCCACAATAGTGGGTGATCCTTGGGCGGCGGTTCCTGTTCCCAGACATCGAGACCCGCCGAGGCCAATTGGCCTGATTCTAGCGCCGCCAGCACAGCGTTCTCATCATGGATAGAACCGCGGGCCGTCGTCACCAGAATGGCGCCCTTCTTCATGCCGGCAAGTGCCTTGGCATCAATAATGGCGCGGCTTTGGGGCGTGAGCGGACAATGCACGCTGACGATATCGGATTGCGCCAACAACTCGGCCAATTCCACCTTTTCAGCGCCGCGCTTGGCCACGGTTTCGGCATCCACATAGGGATCATAAGCCAAAACGCTGCAATGGAAGGCGGCTTTCACAATGGCTGTGGTGCGGGACCCGACATTGCCAATGCCGATCACGCCCACCGTTTTGCCGAGCAGATTATTGCCCATGAAGACTTCGCGCTTCTTCGCCTCACCCGCGCGCATGGCGGCATGGGTCTGCGGCATTTTTTTGATCAGCGCCAGCATCATGCCAACCGCGTGTTCCGCCACGGCTTCGGCATTACCGCCGGCCTGGTTCACCAGCAGCACGCCGGCCTTGGTGCAGGAATCTGGGTTGATCGTGTCATACCCCGCGCCCTGGGATCCCACCATCAGCAGATTGGGCAGGCGCTGCAGCAACGCATCATTCACATGAAACGCCTTGGGCAATTCATCGCGCGACGCACGCACGTAATAGCCATCACAGGTTGCGAGTTCCGCCAGCGCCGCTTCTTCCCCATTTTCCAGGGAAAGCCGCACCCCTTCCAAGGCGGGATCGGCGGCGGCGGTCTCCAGAAAGCTCGGATGCGGCACACGTTCCAGATAGGCGACGCGGAATGGTTTATTGACTGCGGACAAGTTCACTTCCCCCTTGCTCAAACAGGGGGATGGTAGACCCGGTTTTGCGGGGGCGCCAGAGCCGGGGCTTAACGCCTAACTGTCAGTAGATAAGCCACAATATCATCCAGCTCCTCACGGCTCAGGCGATAATCCGGCATATTTGCGTGCGGCGTGCGCAAATAGGCACGCAGCGACCTGGAAGTTGTGGAGGGCAGCGCGGCAATGGCGGCGAAGCTCGGTGCGATATCGGTCGCGGGGCCGGGGCCAGCAGGCGCGATGCGGTGGCAATTGGCGCACAAGATTGCGGCCAGGCGCTGGCCGGCAAAGGGGTCGCCCGACTCCATCTGCGCCAAGGCCATACCGGGCAAAGCCGCCAAGATGCATGCGATCAGCCTAGGGCGCATTGATCCTCCTGCTTCTGGGCCTAGGCCAGATAATTGCCGCCATTGATGTGATAGACCTGACCCGTGATCCAGGCGGCTTGATCAGACGCAAGATAGGCCATGAGACCCGCGATTTCTTCCGGCCGCCCCATCCGGCTGAGCGGGATTTGCTGCGCCATCGCAGCAAGCTCGGCTTCGCTATTGCCGTAGCGCGGCTGCGCCGTATCGGTCAGGCCCGGCGCGATGGCGTTCACGCGAATACCCTTGGAAGCGAGCGACAGTGCCATGGACCTTGTCACGCCAACAATGCCGGCCTTGGTCGCGGCATAATGCACCCCAAGCGGTGCCCCCCGGACCGAGGATGACGACAGGTTGATGATCACCCCCTTGATCCCAGCTACCACCATGGCGCGCGCCGCGGCCTGGGCGCAAAAGGCGCTGCCCTTCAGGTTCACGGCAATCACGCGGTTCCATTCGGCTTCCGTCATGTCCAGAAACTCCACGCGCGGGAAAATGCCGGCATTATTTACCAGCACATCAATCCGCCCGAGCGCCGCGATGGTCTGTTCCACCAGGGCAGCAGCGCCGGCTCCGGTGCCGACATCGCCCCGGATCAGTGTGGCCCGGCGGCCCGAAGCGCGGACCGAGGCCGCCACTTGGTCTGCCTGGGCCTGATCATCCAGCCAGTTGATCGCGACATCATGCCCTACCGCCGCCAAGGCACGCGCGGCGGCCGCCCCGATCCCCTGCTGCGCGCCCGTAACCAGCGCTACCCGTGTTTCGCCCGCCATGGTCTGCCCCCCCAATGCTGCGGTTAGTCTAGGCGCAAAAAGTAGCCTTATCTTGAGGGCTTGCCCCGGCGCGCGCCCGGTGGCACCCCTTGGCAGAAGAGGGAGGAGGCGCGGTGGATATTGCTAGCATGTTCTCGTTGCAGGGTCGCGTGGCACTGGTGACTGGTGCGTCCGGCGTGCTGGGTGCGCATTTCGCGCGTGTTTTGCATGGCGCGGGGGCTTCCGTGGCCTTGACTGCGCGGCGCGAAGCCGCGACGGCAGCGCTGGTCGCCGAATTGGGTGCGCGCGCGGTATCCGTGCCCTTGGATGTGACCGCGCCCGAGACCATCGCACCTGCCTTCGCCGCCACGGAAGCCGCCTTTGCTGCTCCTTGCGATATTCTGGTGAATAATGCCGGTATCGCCGTGACCAAGCCCGCCCTGCAGCAAAGCGCGGAAGATTGGGATGGGGTGCTGGCTGTAAATCTGCGCGGCTGCTTTCTGGTAGCGCAGGAGGCCGCCAAGCGCCTGGTGGCCGCCAAACGCCCGGGCGTGGTGGTGAATATCGCCTCCGTCCTTGGGCAGCGCATCACTCCGGGTGTGGTTGGCTATACCGCCGCGAAGGCTGGTCTGTTGCATATGACGCGCCATTTGGCGGTGGAATGGGCGCGCCATGGCATTCGGGTGAATGCGATTGCGCCTGGCTATATCGCGACCGATCTCAATCGCGAGTTCTTCGCCTCCGATCCAGGGCAGGCGATGATCAAGCGCATACCGCAGCGCAGGCTTGGCGCTGCCGAGGACCTTACCGGGCCGCTTCTGCTGCTCGCTTCCGATGCCGGGGCGCATATGACCGGCGCGGTGGTGACCGTGGATGGCGGCCATTCGATCAACCCGCTTTAGGTATTGGTGTCATGGAATTTTCTCTGCCCCCCGAAATTGATGATATGCGCCGGCGCATCCGCCGCTTTGTGGATGAAAAACTGATCCCGCTGGAAGCGGATCGCGCGAATTTCGATGAGCATGAAAACATCGCGCCGCATGTGCTGGCGGAAATGCGCAAGGCCGCCAAGGCGGAAGGGCTTTGGGCGTTGCAAATGTCGAAGCGCTTGGGTGGCCAGGACTTGCCGCGTATTGGCATGGCAGCCTGTTATGAGGAAATGAACCGCTCGATCTTCGGGCCGGTGGTGTTCAATAGCGCCGCGCCTGATGACGGCAATATGATGATCCTGGATCGTATTTTACCGGAAGCAATGAAGCCGCGTTGGTTGCAGCCGATTGTGAATGGCGATGTGCAATCCGCCTTCGCCATGACGGAACCGGATGGCTGTGGCTCCGATCCCAATCTGACCTATACCAAAGCAGAACGTGTTGGGAATGATCGCTGGCGCATCACCGGGCGGAAATGGTTCATCACCGGCGCTGGTACTGCCAAGATTTTCATCATCATCGCGCGTACTTCGGATGACCCGCGCAAGGGGCTTTCAGCCTTTCTGTTCAGCGCTGATCAACCAGGTTGGAAGATCATGCGGCGCATTCCGATCATGGGGCCGGAAGAACATGGCGGTCATTGCGAATTGGAATTCGACGGGTTGGAAATCCCGAATGAGCATTTGCTTATGGGCGAAGGCGATGGGCTGAAGCTTACGCAAATGCGCCTTGGGGTGGCACGGCTGACGCATTGCATGCGGTGGCTGGGCTTGTCTCGGCGTGCCTTGGAAATCGCCATGGAACGCATCGGCCAGCGTGATTCTTTCGGCATGAAGCTGATAGACCGCGAAAGCGTGCAGGGCTTGGTGGGTCAGGCGGCGATGGAAATTGAGATTGGCCGGCTGCTGACCATGAAGGCAGCCTGGGTGTTGGATCAGGGCGGCTTCGCGCGGAAGGAAGTTTCCATGGCGAAGATCGTGGTCGCGGATGCCTTGCAAAAATCCGTGGATACGGCGCTGCAATTGCTTGGCGCGCGCGGCTATTCCAAGGACACGGTGATTGAATGGATGTATCGCTATGCCCGCCAGGCGCGGCTGGTTGATGGCGCATCAGAAGTGCATCGCATGGTGCTGGCCAATACGCTACGGGCAGAGGGTTCATCCTTCTTCGCCTGGGGCCCGCCCAAGCATGGATGAGGCGCGGCGCGCAAAACTGACAGATTGGCTGCGCGGGGCAATTGGCGCTGCTGATCTTGAACTTGGTGCCATGACCTTACTTTCCGGCGGCGCCATTCAGCAGAATTGGGCCTTGGATGTGAAGTGTGCCGGGCGTGATGAAGCCTGGGTGCTGCGCACAGATAATGCCACGACCTTGGCGGTTTCACTTCCTCGATCAGCGGAATTCGCGCTATTGAACGCCGCTTTTCTGGCGGGCGTGACGGTGCCGGAGCCGCTTTATTTGTGTGAGGATGGTGCCATTCTAGGTGCCCCGTTTTTCATCATGCGGCGCGTGCAGGGCATTGCCGCGGGGCATCGCGTGGTGAAAAGCGAAACGCTTTGTGGTGGGCGGGACGAAGCTGTGCGGGCGCTTGGGCGCGAATTGGCGCGCATTCATGGCATCACGCCACCACGAGTGGATTTGGCGTTTTTGGGCATGCCGCCTGATGATGCTTGCTTGGCCTTCGTGGCACAACAGCGCGCGGCACTTGATCGGCAAGCGATGCCGCGCCCGATTTTGGAATGGGGCTTGCGGCATTTGGAACGCTCCGCGCCGCCGCCGCTGCCGCCCGTGCTGAACCATAATGATTTTCGCACCGGAAATCTGATGTTGGCTGAAGCGGGTGTGACGGCGGTGTTGGATTGGGAATTCGCCGCCTGGGGCGAACCGCATGCTGACCTCGGCTGGTTCAGCGCCAAATGCTGGCGTTTCGGCAGCGCCCTTGAAGCGGGCGGCATTGGTGCGCGAGATGCTTTCTATGCTGGCTACGCTGCGGAAGCTGGCCATGCCGTGGATGCGGCGCGCGTGACCTGGTGGGAATTGGCCGCGCATATTCGCTGGGCGGTGATTGCGATTGACCAAGCCGCGCGGCATCTCTCCGGCAAGGAAACCAGCCTGGAATTGGCGCTGACCGGCCATATCGTGCCAGAGCTTGAGTGGGAAATCCTAAACATGACGGGGGTGCCCCATGCAGCGTGAAGCCCCGGAGGGATCGGGATTGCTCGCAACAGCACGCGACGCGCTGTTGCAGGAAATCCTGCCAAAACTTTCAGGCACAGATGCTTTCACTGCGCGCATGATTGCGAATGCCATGGCGATTGCGGCGCGAGAGGCGGCGCAGAATGATGCTTGGGTGACAGCAACACGCGCTACTATGCAGCACCTGACGGGTGCGGCTGACGCATCGGATCATGCCTTGGCTGCCGCCATTCGTGCTGGGCGTTTTGACCCCGGCAGTGCGCATCATGCGGAGGTGGCCGTGATGTTGCGGGAAGCTTCACGGATGCGATGCGCTATCAGCGCGCCTCGGGTTTTGGGAAAGGCTTGAGCCATGTTGGACGATCTGCCGAAAACAGCCGCTAATCACGTGCCGCTTTCGCCGGTTTCTTTCCTGCCGCGCGCAGCGCATGTTTGGGGCGAGCGTATCGCCATTATTTATGGTGCGCGGCGCATCACCTATGCCGCGTTTTTTGAACGCAGCCGCCGCCTGGCATCGGCCCTGTGCAATGCGGGCATTGTACCGGGCGATGTAGTGGCCGCGCTCTTGCCGAATATTCCAGAAATGCTGGAAGCACATAATGGCGTGCCCATGGCGCATGCGGTGCTGTGCCCAATCAATACGCGGCTGGACGCCGCCACGGTCTGCTTCATTCTGGACCATTGCGGCGCGAAGATATTGCTGCTGGACCGTGAATTTGCCGTGCTGGTGAATACCGTTTTGGGGGATCTGACAAACCCGCCGCGCATCCTCATCATTGATGACCCGGAAGGCCCAGGCGGTGCGGTGATTGAAGCGACTGCCTATGAGGAGTTTATCGCGGGCGGTGACCCGGCCTTTCCCGTGACGCCGCCGACGGATGAGTGGGCCGCGATTTCGCTTTCCTATACGTCGGGCACCACGGGTGATCCCAAGGGCGTGGTCGCGCATCATCGCGGCGCTTATCTGAATGCCTGCGGTAACGCGCTCTCATTCGGGTTGAATGCACAAAGCATCTATCTTTGGACGCTGCCCATGTTTCATTGCAATGGCTGGACCTATACCTGGGCGGTCACGCTGCAAGGCGGTACCCATGTCTGCCTGCGCCGTGTCGAGCCCGCGCGGATTTTTGCGCTGATTGCCGAACTTGGTGTGACACATCTCTGCGCTGCGCCGGTGGTGCTGACCATGCTGATTCATGCGCCGGGAGACCAGCGCCGCCGCTTCGCGCATCGGGTTGGCATTGCAACCGGCGGTGCGGCACCGCCATCACCGGTGATCGCGGCGATGGAAACCCTTGGCTTCGATGTCACGCATCTTTATGGGCTGACAGAATGCTATGGCCCATCGCTGCTATGTGCCTGGCAGCCCGGTTTGCATGATCTGCCCTTGCCGGAGAAAGCCACCTTCATGGCGCGGCAGGGTGTGGCTTTGCCGACGCTGGAAGAAGCGACCGTGATTGATCCGGAAAGCGGCGCGCGCGTACCCGCCGATGGCGCAACGATTGGCGAGATTTCCATTCGCGGCAATACCGTGATGAAGGGCTATCTGCGCAATCCCAAAGCCAATGCAGCGGTTTTCGTGGATGGCTGGTTCCGCACCGGTGATCTGGGTGTGCTGCATCCGGACGGCTATATTGAGGTAAAGGATCGCGCCAAGGATATTGTGATTTCGGGCGGAGAAAATATCGGCAGCCTGGAAGTAGAAGAAGCGCTCTATCGGCATCCGGATGTGATGGAAGCCGCCGTGGTGGCGCATCCGGATGAAAAATGGGGCGAGGTGCCGCATGCCTTCATTACGTTGAAGCCGGGGGCGGCAGAGAATCGTGATGGCATCGTGGCCTTCTGCCGCGCCAATCTGGCGGGCTTCAAGGTGCCGCGCCACATTACCTTCGGTCCCTTGCCAAAAACCGCCACGGGCAAGATCCAGAAATTCGAATTGCGCGCCCGGGTGCGCGGTGGCTGAAGTATGATGACAGAACTCCCCAAACCCAGCGCGCTCACGGGCCTACGGGTGATTGACCTGACCCGCGTGGTGGCGGGCCCGCTTTGCGCGCAAATGCTGGGCGATCTGGGGGCGGAAATCGTCAAGCTGGAACGCCAGGGCAATGGCGATGATCTGCGCGCGCTTGGCCCGCCTTTCGTTGCCAACAGTGACGACAGTACCTATTTCGTTTCGCTTAATAGGAATAAGCGCTCGCTGAGCCTGGATTTCACGCAAACCAATGGTGCCGCCATTCTGAAGCGCATTGTGGCGAAGGCGGATGTGCTGATTGAGAATTTCCGTACCGGCACACTCGCGCGCTATGGCCTGGGCTATGAAGATTTGCGCCCGATCAATCCGCGGCTGATCTATTGTTCCGTGACTGGTTTTGGTCAGGACGGGCCTTACGCGCATCGTTCCGGCTATGATTTCGTGGCGCAAGCCATGGCCGGCCTGATGGAAGTGACCGGTGAGGCTGATGGCAAACCAGGTGGTGGGCCACAGCGCGTCGGTGTGCCGGTTGCAGATATGTTCACGGGCTTTGCGGCGACTGTTTCGATCCTTGCCGCACTTCGCCACCGCGACCAGACGGGCGCAGGGCAATATTGCGAAGTCTCCCTCTACGAAACCATGGTGTCATTGATGCAGGCACCGATGGCATCCTGGCTCAATGCTGGCCAGCTGATGCAGCGCACCGGCAATGATGCGGTAGTGGCGGTGCCTTATGGCGTGTTCCAGGGCTCGGACGCGAAATTCGTCATCGGCGTTTTGAATGACCGCGAGTTTGTTCGGCTGGCGGCCGCGTTGGGCCATGCCGAATGGGCCGAGGAGGAACGCTTCCGGCGCGCACGTGATCGTGCCGCCAATCGCGACCTGCTACTTGGCATGATGCATGATGTGCTGCGGCAAAAGCCAAGGGCGGAATGGTTGGCGATTTTGGAGAATGCCAAAATTACCTCTGGCCCCATCAATACGGCGGCTGATGTGGAAGCTGATCCGCATACCAAGGCGCGTGGGCTGATTGTGGAGGTACCGCATCATGCCGGTGGGTGTGTGCGCGTGCCGGCTTCACCGCTCCATCTTGCTGCGACGCCGGTGACCTATCGCTACGGTATCCCAGCGCCCGGCGAGCATACGGATGCGGTACTACGCGAATTCGCCGAGATGTCAACAGAAGAAATTGCCGCGGCGCGTGCCGCCGGCGTATTGTAAGGGGGCTACGCCATGACTGGGCTGCGTTTTGATTTGCGCGATGCGCCGGATGGGGCGGCGGCGCTACGTGCGGAAGTGCGTGTGTTTCTTGCGGAACACGCGGAGACTTTCACGCCCGAAATCCGTGCCCGATCCTGGATGGGGTTTGACCGTGATTTCACGCGCACTGTCGGCGCCAAGGGCTGGATCGGCATGTGCTGGCCGCGCGAATTTGGTGGTGACGAGAAAAGCTTTCTGGAACGCAATATCGTGTTAGAAGAAATGCTCGCTGCCGGTGCGCCGGTGGGCGCCCATTGGATTGGGGATCGGCAATCCGGCCCATTGATTTTGCGGCTTGGCACGCGAGAACAGAAGCGCCATTTCCTACCGCGCATCGCGAGTGGCGAATATGCGTTTTGCATCGGCTTGTCTGAACCTGATTCGGGCAGTGATCTGGCATCGCTCCGCACCAAGGCAGAAAAGGTGGATGGCGGTTGGAGGCTGAATGGCCGCAAGATTTGGACGACCTTCGGGCATCTTTGTGATTGGATGATTGCGCTGGTGCGCACCTCCCCGGCGCCGGAAGGCGGTGCACGGCATATCGGGCTGTCGCAAGTGCTGGTGAATCTGCGCGCGCCTGGCGTGCATATCCGCCCGATCCGTGATCTGGTAGGTGAGAAGGGTTTCAATGAAATCACTTTTGATGATGTGATGCTGCCGGAAGATGCGCTGGTCGGTCAGGAAGGCGCGGGTTGGGCGCAGGCAACGAGTGAATTGGCGTTTGAACGCAGCGGGCCGGATCGGTATTTGTCGTCGCATCCCCTGTTGGAAGCGGCGATGGTGACGCTGAAACAGGATGGCGCCGCTGCACCCGCACTCGGCCGGCAGGTCGCGCGGCTTTGGGCTTTGCGCAATATGTCGGTTGCGGTGGCCGGCATGTTGGAAGATGGGCAGGATCCCGTACGACAGGCAGCATTGGTCAAGGATTTGGGCAATGATTTCGAACAGGCCTTGCCAAATGTGGTGCGCGACCTGATCGCGACCGAGGTTATGCCAGAGGATATGCGCCGCATGCATGCCTATCTGACGCAAATTGTGCCGACTTTCTCCTTGCGCGGCGGCACGCGCGAAATCATGCGCGGCATTATCGCACGCGAATTGGGGTTGCGCTGACATGGCAAACGACATTGCAACCGAACTCGCCGAACAGGCGGATCGCGCGCTGACGGATGCGGCGGATGTTGCGGTGCTGCGCGCGGTTGAAGCCGGGGACTGGCCCGCTGCCACCTGGGATGCCATGGCGGCACTTGGCCTGAATGGCGCGCTTGTGCCGGAGGATGGGGGCGGTGTTGGCCTTGGCTTTGCGGATGTCGCGCCCTTGCTGGAAGTGCTGGGGTGTCACGCCGCGCCGGTGCCGCTGGCGGAGAGCATTTTCGGCAGCGCCTTGCTGGCAGCGGCAGGCATCACGCCGCCTGAAGGCGCGTTGAGTTTCGGCGCGCACAATGGCGCCATCCCCTGGGGGCGCCATGCGGACCATGTCGCACTGCTGGATGGCGCCCGCATTGCGCTTTATCCAGCGCCAGCGCTCAACTGGGACAAGGCAGACAATATCGGCCATGAGCCGCGGGATCGCGTGCGCGTCATCAGCGCACCTATCGCGGAAGCGGCGTTGCCCAATGGCTGGGGCGCGGAAGCGGGCTTGCTCTGCACCGCGCTGATGCGCTCGGCGCAGATTGCGGGTGCGATGCAGGCAGCGCTGGCCTTGGCGGTGGATCACGCCAATACGCGCAAACAATTCGGCCGACCGATCGGGCGCTTTCAGGCGGTACAACAGCAACTCGCGGTTTTTGCCGCGGAAACTTCCGCCGCTTCTGTCGCCGCCGCAGCAGCCGCGCGTGCGGTGGATCGGCGCGGATTGGCGGCAGCAGCGTTTGAAATCGGCTGTGCCAAAATCACGGTGGGTGAGGCCGCCACGCGCAGCGCCGCCATCGCGCATCAGGTTTTTGCCGCCATGGGCATTACGGAAGAACATCAGCTGCATCATTTCACGCGCAGGCTTTGGGCTTGGCGTGAAGAAGGTGGCAGCGAAGCCTTTTGGGCCAAGCGTATCGGGCAGGAAGCACAAGCACTACCTGGTGCGCTTTGGCCCTTCATCACCGCGCGCGAGGAGGAAATCGCCCCATGACCCCATTTCTGAATATCAAACGTGAAGGCGGCATCATCATTCTCACGCTCAACCGGCCTGAAAAGCGCAACGCGATTTCAACCCGTGCGGAGTGTGAGGAAGTTGAAGCCGCCTGCCGAACCCTGTCGCGTGATGATAGCGTGCGCTGCGTGATCGTGACCGGTGCGGGTTCCGCCTTTTGCGCCGGCGGTGATCTGAAAGGTATGCGCGACAAGACTGGGATCACCGGCGGCGGAACGGGGGTGGAAATTCGTGAATCCTATCGTCGTGGCATTCAATTGATACCGCTCGCACTTTATGAATTAGATATTCCAACGATTGCGGCGGTGAATGGGCCGGCGATTGGTGCGGGGCTAGACCTTGCCCTGATGTGCGATATTCGCCTTGCCAGTGAGAAGGCCTTGTTTGCCGAAAGCTTCGTCAAGGTCGGCATCGTGCCTGGTGATGGTGGCGCCTATTTGCTGCCAAAGGTGGTCGGCATGTCGAAGGCTTTGGAATTGTCACTCACCGGTGAAACCATTGGCCCGGCGGAGGCTCTGGCCTGTGGCTTAGTCTCAAAAATAGTGGCGCCGGAAGCCCTGTTGAATGCGGCGTGCGCCATTGCGGCGAAAATAGCGACCAATCCGCCGCAAGCGGTGCGGCTGACCAAGCGTCTGCTGCGGGAAAGCCAGCACACGCGGCTCTCAACGTTGCTTGAAATGTCGGCGGCCTATCAGGCGCTGGCGCATGGCACGCGGGATCATCGCGAAGCAGTGGATGCCATGCTAGAAAAACGCGCACCAAGCTTTGAGGGACGGTGAAAATATGATATGAGAAAGAAAAATGTTCAGAGCTGAGGAACAAGAAGCCCCTTCAGGAAGAAGGGCCGCGACTATGACCTTATCTGCCGACAAATTCAGCGCCCAATCTATTTTGGATTATTTTGACGGCAAGAAACGCGCTGCTGAGGCCACTGATCGTGCCGAGGCTGCGACGCGGCGCGCAGGACAGGAAAAGCTACGCGAAGCCTTTGAAGCGCGTGAAGTGGCCCCCGATACGCTGGATCGGATTGCAACCCTTGTGTGCCGCGTAGTGGATGCCGGGGAAAGGGAGGCGATGGTGATGCGCTTCCCGTCCGAATGGTTGCCGGATCAGGGGCGCTCTATCACCAGCCATGACCCCGCCTGACGTGAAAGACTGAGCGGCTTTCTAAAGCGCGCTTATAACTTCTTTGAACGCGAATTGGCGCCGCGCGGCTTCCAGATAGAGATGCAAATTCTTGATTGGCCCGGTGGCATGCCAGGGGATGTCGGCTGTTTCATCACCTGGAAGCGCCCGGAGGAAGAATAGCCCACCCCGAAATTGATATTGATCAATTTATCGCGGTACTGCTTGGGCTGATCAAACCCCGTTCGTCGGTAGAAGACTGAGATGAAGCTCTCTGAAATTCTCGTCCATTTGGATCAATCACCGCGTGCAGAGGCCCGGCTTGATATCGCGGCGTCGCTGGGGCGCCAGCATGGGGCGCATCTGACCGCGTTGCAGGTGGTTGATGTCGCAATCCCGATCGTGGCGATGGCTGATGGCGGTAACGGCGGCGCGGTGATTGCCGAATGGGCTAGGCCACGAGTATGAATGGAGGCCATAGGGGCGTATCGTGGTCAATTGATCTCCATTGCAATGTCCTCACCAGGCAAATGGATGCGGGGTTGGCCGATAGAGGATAGTTGCTGCAAAACCGCCTGAGTCCTTTCCCAAAAGATGGCCCGCGGCATTTGCAGGTCTTCCAGGATAAACTCCACGCTAAACATCCCATCGTCTCCCTTAATTTCCCGAAATATATTCGCGAAGCCAACAATAGTTACGCTGCCCGTGCGCGAAACCGCGCCAGAGTCCCGCCACGCAGCACAGCACTCGGCAGGCGCCGATCCAGAATGCGCTCCGCAAGCCGGCCCGCTTCCACCAGCGCTTCCAGGTCAATGCCGGTTGCAATGCCAAGCTCGGCACAGAGCAGCGCCAATTCTTCGGTCGCGATATTGCCAGGCGCGCCTGGCTGGCCGGCGAAGGGGCAACCGCCAAAGCCGCCCACTGCGGCATCAAAACGCATCACACCCATGCGCAGCCCCGCCATGGCATTGGCGATGCCAAGCCCACGTGTGTCATGCAAATGCAGCGCAAGCCGCAATTCCGGCCAGCGATTGCGCACTTCGCCAATCACGGTTTCGATCTGGTGCGGATTGGCCCAACCCATGGTATCGGCCAGTGTCAAATCCCGAGTGGTGACACCGGCTTCGCTTGCAATCGCCAAGCCATCTTCCACTGCTGCCATCACTCGCGCGGGCGCAACATCTCCGACGTAATTGCAGCCAAAGGCCGCTTGCAGCCCAATGCGCGTCACCGGCACGCCGGCGGCGATATGTGCGGCGGTTTGCTTGCGCATGGCCTCAATCTGCCCGGCACGGTCGCGATTCAGATTCTTGAGCGAAAATGCCTCGGACGCGGCAAGGCTGATGGACCCGAAAAGATGCAGCCGATCCTTGAAGGCCAGCGCGCGATCCAGGCCGGCAGCATTGAACCAGAGCGCAGTGTAGTGAATCTCGGGATTGGGCGTGAAGCCCGCGACCACTGCTTCCGCATCGGCCCAGCCCGGCACCAGCTCGGGTGAGACAAAGGACGCCACCTGAATATGCCTGAGGCCGGTTGCAGAAAGCGCATCAATCAGCGCGATCTTGTCAGCGCTGGCGATGGGGTGTTTTTCGATCTGAAAACCCTCACGCGGGCCTTCTTCGGCGATATCTATCTGACGCGGCAAATCGGACATGGGCGGTTTCCTTGTGCTGCGCGAAGTCTATCGCAGCGGCACGTCGCCGTGAATGCCGTAGCCTTCAGGCCGCGTCCTCACCCTCGCCCGTGCCAAGGGCGGTCAGCGCGTCTTCATTCAGGATTTCAATGCCACTTTGCCCATGCAGGCGGATGAAATTGCGGCGGTGGAAGCTCGAAACCGCGCGACTCACGGTCTCAAGCGTCAGGCCACGGTATTCGCCGATTCTGGCGCGAGTCGCCGGCAGATCAAAGACCGGCCCACGATGGCCACGGCGACGCTGCGCATCCGCCAGTAAGAGCAAAAACGCCGCGACGGGTTCTTCCGCGGTGAAGCGGCCAAGCACCATGATGTGTTCCTGGCTTTACGCCAAATCCCGCGCGTGGAGGTCCAAAAAGCGTCGTTCCAGCAACGGCTGGCGGCGGAACAACTGCTCCGGCCGGCAGCGTTCCATGCGGCAGACGCGCCCACCGATAAGCATCTCTACACCGAATGCGTGTTCCTCGCCGGGGGTGAAGCCCAGTATGCCGCCCGCAAAACGGAAGCCGATCGCGGCCTGCCGGCCTTCCGGCAAAACACGCATAAGGCGCGCCGTGCCGTCGGTCAGCGTATAGACATAGCGCACATGATCGCCATGATGAAAAGTCGGTGCGCGGGGCTCCAGCATTACCCTTTCGCTATCCGCAGCCATGTCACCCAAGGTGGCGGCATCCAGCGGTGCGCATAGCCCAAGGGAACGCGATCCGCATTTCATACAAACATCGCCTTCGGCCCCAAGGCCATCCACCATCGAACGTGTGACATCAAGCGGACTCATGTTTGTCTGCCGTCTCGCTTTGCCTTCGCGGCGCAGGGCTTTTGTTGGCCCTCGCCCGCCTGGGGATAGTTTCCTGCCGATTTTGCGCTGGATCAATACAAATTAGCGTCAGTGACGCGGCAAGGGACCGGCAGGATGCAATACGCCGGAATGGAGAGGATAATTCATGGCCATTTCTGTTCAAGTGTGTGGCGCGGCGCGCACGGTGACTGGCTATTGCCTGTTGTTTGACACGGGCCGCGCCCGGTTTCTGGTGGATTGCGGCATGTTTCAGGGACCAAAGACGCTGAAATCCCTTAATTGGAAGGAGTTTCCCTTCAATCCATATGATATTGATGCCGTTCTGCCGACCCATGCGCATATCGACCATTCCGGCCTGCTGCCCAAGCTGAAGGCCGCCGGCTGCGGGGGCGTGATCCACGCGACCGCCGCCATGGTTGGTCGTTGCGCCGTGATGCTGCCGGATTCCGGCCCTGTGCAGGAAATGGGGCTTGCGCAGTTCAATCGTCGCAATCGCCGCAAGGCGCGCGCGCCGACGCACCCCATCTACACGGTTGTGGATGCCGAGGCGGTCATCCCTACCTTTCGCGCGACCCCGTTTGGACACTGGCTGTAGCCCTTGCCGGGCGTACGGGCGCGCTAGTGGATTGCCGGGCATATGCTGGGCTCGGCTTCCATCGAAATTGAAATCAGCAATTGCAAGGATGCGCCAGTGCGCCTGTTGATCTCGGGCGGGCTGGGCCCGGATTGTTCTGTGTTTCACCATGAAACGAAAGCGCCAGGCGCCGTGGATCACGTATTCTTGGAAAGCACCTATGGCGATGAGGATAAGCCCTGCGTTGATTATGCCGCGCGGCGCGCGAAGCTTGCGGCCCTTGTGCAGGCGGCGGCCAGGCCCGATGGTGTACTGCTGATCCCGGCCTTTACGGAGGAACGCACGCAGGAAATATGCTGGGATTTGGTGACGCTGCTGCAGGCCGGCACCATATCGCAATTTCCGATATTCATGGATAGCCCACTTGCAATCCGCGCGACGGAGGTGCTTCTGCAACATGTGGAGGCGCTCGAGAATGGCGATGCCACCAGGCGCGCCTTGCGTTCACCGCTGATCCGCCCGACCGAAAGTGGCGAAGCGAGCCGGCGGATTGCGGAAGCCGAGGGGTTTCACATCATCATCGCGGGGTCCGGCATGTGCGATGCCGGGCGCATTCGCCCTCATTTGAAGCGCTGGCTTTGGAGCCCCGCGGCTGGAGCCATGCTGACAGACTATCAGGCGGAAGGCACGCTGGGGCGCCTATTGCAGGAAGGCAAGCGCGAAGTCCGCATCCAGGGTGAGACTTTCCGGGTGGAGGCGCATATTACCGAAATACGTGACTTCTCCGGTCATGCGGATGCGGCGGAATTGGTGCGCTGACTGACTGCGCGCGGGCGTGTTTCCGGGGGTCTGTTTCTGATGCATGGCGAAGCGCCGGCGATGGAAGCGATCGCACAACGCTTGACCGAAGGCGGCATTGCCGCGGCATATCAGGTGATCATGCTGGTGCTGGATGAGCGCTGGACATTGCCGCGGGGTGCAAGGCCCAGGCGCCAGGATACCAAGGGGCACCGTGCCGATCCAGCGCGGAGCATGCGCCCCGATTGGCATAATCAGCGCGCGGGGCTGTTACTCGCGATTGAAAGCGCCACGGAAAAGGCCCGCGATGATGCTGCGCGGGAGGCGTTGCTGCACAAGCTGCGCGCGGTGCTGCAAGAAGGATATGCCCTCAGCTTGGCGCGTTGTGCTTTGATTTCCGCCAATTCAGCAAGAATACCGGCGACGCCAGGGCCGCACCGGTCAACGTCATTGGGATATTCGGCGAAATCATCAATAATGCCGAAACCACCAGCATGGCCTGGGCACCAAATCCCATATGGGTGAAGGCAAAGCCTGTCATGCCAATGCCCAATACCAGCACGCCAATCGCACAGCTGATGGTCGTGAACAGGAAAGCGCCCCAGGTGAAGCCATCCACCATGATCAGCATGGCCGGCGAATAGGCGAAAACAAAGGGCACGGTTGCCTTGGCAAGCCCAAGCCGAAAGGCGGAAAGCCCCGTCTTGAAGGGGTTTGATCCGGCAATCCCCGCCGCCGCATAGGCCGCGACGCAGACAGGTGGCGTTAGATCCGCCAAGATCCCGTAATAAAGAATGAAAAGATGCGCGGCCAGCGGCGGCACACCAAGTTGCTGCACCGCAGGTGCCGCAATCGCCGCCAGCACGATGTAAAGCGCCGTGGTTGGAATACCGCAGCCCATGACAATGCAGATAACGGCGACAAAAACCAGCGTCAGGAACAGTGTCAGCCCCTGCATGGAAGCTATGCTCGTCGGCAGCATTTCAACGATGGGTCGGAAGGATTCCGCCGTTTGTGCGGCTGCCTGCGTCACCATGAAGGAAATGCGGAAGCCAGCGCCAGTCAGGGTGACAACGCCCACCACAATGCCAACCGCCGCCGCGGCGGCGCCAACGGCCAGCGCATAGCGCGAGCCGAGATCAAAAGCATCCCATAAATCGCGCAGCGTCAGGCGCTGACGCGGATTGAGGAAACCAACAACGATGCAGGCGGTGATACCGGTGAAGGCCGCCAAATAGGGCGTGAAGCCTTCGATAATCACGCCCACCAGCAAGACCAAAGGAATAATAGTGGGCCAGCCATGCTTGATGGTTGGCCAGAGCTTCGGAATCTCCGATTCTGGCATGCCGCGCAGACCAAGCCGCTTGGCTTCGAAATGCACTTGCACAAAAACGCCCCAGAAATGCATGAAGGCCGGAATAGCCGCCGCAATCAGCAAGGTTGTGAGCGGGATATTGAGAAATTCAATCATCACAAAGGCCGCTGCTCCCATGATGGGTGGCGTGATCTGCCCGCCTGCACTGGCGGCCGCTTCCACCGCACCCGCGAAATGCGGCTTATAGCCAATGCGCTTCATGGCAGGGATGGTGAGCGATCCCGTGGTGACGGTATTCGCAATCGATGAGCCGCTGATACTGCCAAACATGGCAGAAGACACCACGGCAACCTTGGCTGGCCCGCCCGGATAGCGCCCGGCGGCAATCGCCGCCAGATCAATGAAGAATTGCCCTAGCCCCATGCGCGTGGCGAGCACGCCAAACAGCACGAAGTGAAAAACAAACGTCGCCACTACCTTCACGGGAATGCCGAAAATGCCTTCCTGTGTCAGATAGACATGGCTGATGAAGCCTTCCCAACTGGCCCCAGGATGCGCCAGCACGCCAGTCAGATGATTGCCGTACAGCCCGTAAAGAATGAAAGCAATCACGATGGCCGGCAGCACCCAGCCCATGGCGCGGCGGGTCGCTTCCAGCAGCAGCACGGCCAGGATGGTGCCCATCACCATATCGGCGGTATTGGGCATCCCGATGCGGAAGGTGAGCTCATCAAAAATGATCGGCAAATAAAGACAGGCCGCAGCAACTAATAGCGCGAAAGCCCAGTCATAAAGCGGGATGCCGCCAATTGTGGGGCCGAAATTACGTTTGGTTGGGAACATCAGGAAAATCAGGCCAAGCACGGCAGCGACATGGATCGCCTTATGCCAATGCTCGGTCAGAATACCGAAACCCGCGGTATAATAATGAAAAATCGAAAGAGCGACGAGCAGCGCCGGCACCAGCCGGGCGGCGAAGCCTGACAGGTTCCGGAACTGCATTTCACTATCATATTTTTTTTCAAGCTCGGCCGCGGCGTCGAGGTCGAGCTTGGCCTGGGCGGCCGCGCCGCGATCATTCTTCACGGTCACGGCCAACTACCCTTGTTCAGCGCAGAATACCGGCTTCCCGGTAAAAACGCTCGGCCCCCGGATGGAAGGGCACAACGCCACGGCCTTGCAGTGCGTTTTCCTTCATAATCTCGCGGCCCTTGGCATGACCGCGATCAAGCAGGCCGCGTGTCACATCAGACCAAAGGGAACGGGTGACATTATAGACCAGCTCATCAGAAAGACTGTCACGCACGACCAGCACGGCACTAACCGTCAGCGTCGGTACATCAGCATCCAAACCATCATAGGCGCTGCGTGGAATAATGCCCTGACCGTAGAAGGGGGCGCGTTCAATCACGCGCGCCGCTTGTGCTGGCGGAATCGGCAGGAAGCGGCAGCCGGTGCGGCTGCAAAATTCCGTGAAGGCCGCCGCCGGGTAGCCGACCACGGTGATGGTGGCATCAAGCCCGCGATCCTGCATGCGCTCTGTGCCCTGAGCCTGGTTCAGATATTCCGCGGTGAATTCACGCCCGGCGTTGAGGCCAAAGGCAGAAAGGATCAGTTCTGACCCAATGCGCGCACCGGAAGCCTGAAGCCCGATCGCAATGCGCTTGCCGCGCAAATCCTCAAAATTACGGATCGGGCTGTCACGGCGGACAGCGGCATGGATATGTTCCGGGAATAAATGCCCGACAAAACGGATACGATCCGTCTTGGGCCGACCTTCAAACAGACCGGTGGCGGTAAAAGCCCAGTGGGAAACATCGGATTGCGTAAAGCCCGCTTCGGCATTGCCGGCCTGCACCATGGCGACATTCTGCACGGAACCTTGCGTGGCCTGCGCCACCGCAACCATGCCGGGCACGCCCGCCGTGCCGCCTGCCTGGCCACAAGGCGCGCCGGGCGGGCAGGAAATGGCATTCGCGATAATGCCGCCAACCGGGTAGTAGGTCCCGCCGGCGCTGCCCGTGCCGATGCGGAAGAATTGCGGCGCCTGGGCCTGAGCAAAAGCCGGCAATGCGAAGCCAAAAGCCGCAGCGGCGGCGAGCAGATGTTTGCGTTTCAGCATGAAAGCCTCCCGTTGGATGTAAAAGCTCGGTGGATGCTAAACGCAACAGCAGCGCGCGTAAACCAAGCGCGATCAGGCTGTTGCCAGCCCGCGCTTTGAGCGCAGCAACAAGAAGACAATCAACGCGAATTGCACCAGGTTGAAGCCAATGCCGGCCCACCAGGCGGCAGCGTAGAAGCCAAGCCAGTCATAGATATACCCGGCAAGCCAAGCACCAGCTGCCATGCCGGAAAGGCTCAGGAATAGCAGCGTCGGCACCCGCCACTGTGCTTCCGATGCTGGAAAGAGCGCGCGGAGCGTCAGCACATAGGCGGGGATGATGCCGCTAAAGCCAAGCCCATAAGCGGCGGCGACGAAGAACAAGCCGGCCTCATCCTGTGTCGCCAGAAAGCCCAGCATGCCCAGGATTTGCGCGAGCGCGCCGAAGACAATCGTCCATAACCCGCCAATCTTGTCCGAAAGCCAGCCCCAGAATTGCCGCGCCATGAACGCAGCGAAGGTCAGCACGGAAAGCATCAAGGCGCCGTGGGATGCGGAAATGCCAAGATCACCACAAAACGCGACAAGATGCGCCGCCGGCATGGCCATTGGGATGCAACACAGGAAGGAACAGAGGGCGAGCAGGAAGAAGGCCAGATTGCCATTCATGCCAAGCACACGCGCCCCCGGCTGCATTTTCTCGGCGAAATTCCCGGTGGTAGGCTGCGCTGGCGGCGGGCGCAGCACCAAAGCGGCCAAAGGCACCGCAATTGCGGCGACTAAAATCCCATAGCCGAACATGGTGCGCTGCCAGCCGAAGCTTGCAATGGCGCGCTCAAAAATCGGCGGCCACAGGAACCCCGCGACATATTGCCCGGAAGCGACCAGCGCGAGTGCCGTGCCTCGGCGCCGATCGAACCAGAGCGAGACAAAAGCCAGCATCGGCGGGAACAAGGCGCCATTGCCAAAAAGGCCAACACCCAGCCCAAGCCCGACCAGCAGCGCCCAACTCTCGCCAAAGGATGCCAGCATCAGGCCAAGTGCGACCGCGAGGCCGCCAATCATCGCGACCAGCCTTTGACCAAGGCGCGCCACCATCATGCCGCAGACCATGCCGCCAATGGCGGTGCCGAAATAGGCGAGCGAATTGGCAAGCGATGGCAGGGACCGCCCGCTGCCGAAATCCTCGGCGATTTGCACCAGCCCCACCACCACCGTAATCGGGCCACCGGCAGCCAGCGACAGCATGGTTACCGCCGTGATGGCGACAACCCAGGAATAGCGCGTCTCAATACTGCCCTGATGCGTTCCGGCCACGCGCTGTTTCCCCGCTGCTTCTGGCGATACACTCCCTGAGGCTGCGCCGCGCCGCAAGTCCCACATTGCTGAGGGGCCGGCCTTTGTGCTGAATTTGCGCGAGGAGGTTGCCATGCTGATCATGCTCGCCCTACTTGCATTTTGTCCCTGCCTTGAAGTGCCGGTAACCTCGGCGCCTCAGCAAAGCGAAGGCCCGGCGCCGCCACGGCCGGATCAGCCCTTTCCGCGCCCGCCACGCAGCTGCACACCACCGGCGCCGCCCACAAGCTGATGGCGCCACCCATGGTGATCCTGACCGGCGCGGGAATTTCCCGCGAATCCGGCCTGGCCACCTTTCGCGATGCCGATGGCATTTGGGCACGCCACCGGATTGAAGATGTAGCAACGCCGCAAGCCTTCGCGCGTGATCCTGATCTGGTGCAGGGATTTTACAATGCACGGCGCGCGCAGCTACGCGACCCTGCCATCCAACCCAATGCCGCACATCATGCGCTGGCGCAGCTGGAGGCCAAGTGGCCAGCACCCGTCACGCTGGTAACGCAAAACATAGATGGCCTGCATGCGCGCGCCGGATCGCGCAATGTGATTGCCATGCATGGTGAATTGCAAAAGGCGCGCTGCCTTGCCTGTGGTGCTTTGACTGTTTGGGAGAATGACATCACCGCACATGCCGCTTGCCCCGCTTGTGGCGCAGCAGGGCGGCTGCGACCCCATATTGTCTGGTTCGGCGAAATCCCGCTGGAGATGGAAAGGATCGAAGCCGCCTTGGATGCTTGCGGTGTCTTTGTTGCCATTGGCACCTCCGGCCAGGTCTATCCCGCAGCCGGCTTCGTGCAGGCAGTGCGGCGGCGGGCGCGTTGTGTGGAATTGAATCTAGAAGAAACCGAAGGCACGGCTCTTTTCCATGAGGCGCAGCACGGCCCCGCCACGCAGATCGTGCCGGCCTTTGTGGAACGCATGCTCTCTTCATGCGCTTGATCATCGCGCTGCTGCTGGGCTTCGCCAGTCCAGGTTTTGCACAGGTTGCGGGGATAAATAATGGCCCTGAGCCGCGCCTGTCGGTGCCGGCAGCGCATCCGCCCTGGCATGCGCTGGCCCTGATTGAAGCCGAAGGTACAGGGCTTAGCACAGGCGTCATGGTGGCGCCTGCGATCGTGTTGACCGCGGCGCATTGCCTGAAGCATGAAGCAGGAACCGCTTTGCTGCCCGCGGCGCGGCTTCGTGTTTCCATTGGCGGTGCAGAAGCGCGCAGTGTGGCGCTGCGTGTCGGTGCGGGCTTTGATCCTAGCCGCGAAGCACCCTGGGCATCCGATTGGGCGCTGGTGTCGCAGAATGCGCCGATTGGTGCGGGGCGCGTCTTGCCCCTGGTGCGCGAAACGCCGCCAGAACGCAGTATCCTTTCCCAGCCTGGCTTTCAGCGTGATGCGCCCGCTGCGCTGCCGGTGGACCCGGCCTGCCGTTATTTGGGCCTGCTCCAGATTGAGGGGGAAGGCGTAATGCTTGCGCAGAATTGCGCCGCTACAATGGGTTCATCGAGCGGGCCGTTATTGCTGCGCAGCGCCGATGGCCGCTTTGCGATTGTCGCCGTGCAGAGCAAGGGTATTCTGGGCCGTGTTGGTGGGCTTGCGGTGCCGGCGCTGGTTATTCCCGCCCCTTAATGCAGCGCCCCCGCCGGCTTCGGTGAAGCTCCTGCTGCATTGCCCGCCGAACGCCCGGCATCCACCGGCAGCGTCTGACCCGTGATCCAACGCGCGGCCGGCGAGGCCAAAAAGCACGCAGCCTCCGCAACATCCCAGGCACTGCCTTCAAACTTCAACATACCCGATTGCGCGCGCTGCTGGCGTAGTTCTTCCGTCATGCCGCGTGATGCAACCATGGGCGTATAAACATAGCCAGGTGCCACCGCATTGACGCGAATATTATCCGCCCCGTGATGCCCGGCCATGGCGCGTGTCATTTGCACAATGGCACCCTTGGTCGTGGCGTAGAGCAAGCCCGGGTGCCCAGCGCGCAGTCCGGCAACCGAAGATAGATTCACAATCGCCCCGCCGCCCGATTTCCGCATTTCCGGTACGGCATATTTCGCCATGAGCATCACGGATTTCACATTGACCTGCATGGCATAATCCCAGGCTTCGGGATCTACGCCTTCCGCATTGCCGGCGGGGCCGCTGATGCCGACATTATTCACAAGGATATCCACGCGCCCCCAAAGTCGGTCGGCCTGGGCCACGGCCGCCGCGCAATCAACCGCCTTGGAGACATCTGCCTCCGCCACCGCGCAGCTACCACCTTCAGCGGCGATCAGGCGAGCGGTTTCTTCCAAAGCCGCGCGGTCCACATCCAAAAGCAGCACCTTGGCGCCGCGTGCTGCCATCAGCACCGCAATAGCGCGTCCATTGCCAATATTGGTCGCACCCGCACCGGGGCTACGAGAGCCAGCGCCAGTGACGATGGCAACCTTGCCGGTCAGGCGGGTATTGTCTTGCACGAGGAATCCTCAGTACCTTTGGGGAACGATTACGTGTCACCTCACCCTATTCGCCACCAGCTCATCCACCACAGCGGGATCGGCCAGCGTGCTGGTATCCCCCAGCCCATCCACCTCATTCGCGGCGATCTTGCGCAGGATGCGGCGCATGATCTTGCCGGAGCGGGTTTTTGGCAGGCCGGGCGCCCATTGAATGGTATCCGGTGTCGCGATGGGGCCGATTTCCTTGCGCACCCAGGCGACCAATTCCTTGCGCAGCACATCAGTGGCCTCAACACCCGCTTTCAGCGTGACATAGGCGTAGATGCCCTGGCCCTTAATGTCATGCGGCATGCCCACCACGGCGGCTTCCGCGACCGCTGGGTTCGCCACCAGCGCGCTTTCAATCTCGGCGGTGCCCATACGGTGGCCGGCGACATTGATCACATCATCCACGCGGCCTGTGATCCAGTAATAGCCATCGGCATCGCGCCGCGCGCCATCACCGGTAAAATACATGCCCTTGAAGGCTGAGAAATAGGTCTGCACGAAGCGTTCATGGTCGCCATAAACCGTGCGCATCTGCCCCGGCCAGCTATCGAGGATGACAAGATTCCCCTCGGTCGCGCCTTCCAAAAGCTTGCCTTCCCCATCCACCAAGGCGGGCTTCACGCCCGGCAGCGGTAGTGTGGCGGAACCCGGCTTTTGCGCGACCGCGCCTGGCAGCGGCGAGATTAGAATGCCGCCGGTTTCCGTCTGCCACCAGGTATCTACGATCGGGCAGCGGGAATTACCGACCACACGATAATACCAAAGCCAGGCTTCGGGATTGATCGGCTCACCCACGCTGCCAAGAATACGCAGGCTTGAACGCTCATGCTTATGCACCGGCGCCTCACCATCGCGCATCAGGGCGCGGATCGCGGTGGGTGCCGTGTAGAAGATATTCACCTTGTGCTTCGCGACCACCTGCCAGAAGCGCCCGGAGTCCGGCCAGCTTGGCACGCCTTCAAACATGAGCGTGGTGGCGCCATTCGCCAGTGGGCCATAAACAATGTAGCTATGACCGGTCACCCAGCCAACATCGGCGGTGCACCAATAGATCTCGCCATCGCGGTAATCGAAAACCTTTTCATGCGTAAAGGAGGCCCAGACCATATAGCCGCCGGTGGTATGCAAAACGCCCTTCGGCTTGCCCGTACTGCCCGAGGTATAAAGGATGAATAGCGGGTCTTCCGCGCCCATTGGCTCGGGTTCGCAGGTTTCAGGCTGGCCAGCCGTGATCGCATCCCACCAATGATCACGGCCTGACATTATCTCAACATTGCCGCCGGTATTGCGCGCGACAATTACATTCTTGATGGATGGGCAGGTCAGCAGCGCCTCATCTGCATTGACTTTCAAAGGCACGCGCCGCCCGCCGCGCCGGCCTTCATCGGCGGTGATCAGCATCACGCATTCGGAATCCTGAATGCGGGATGCGAGGCTGTCTGGGGAAAACCCACCAAAGACAATGGAATGCACGGCACCAACGCGCGCACAGGCCAGCATGGCAACTGCCGCTTCCACAAGCATCGGCAGATAGATGCAAATGCGGTCACCCTTCTTCACGCCAAGCTTACGCATCGCATTGGCCAGCTTGCAAACACGGGCATGCAAATCGCGATAGGTCACCTTGGCATCTGCGGCGGGGTCGTCGCCCTCCCACAGAATCGCCACCTGATCTCCGCGCGTGGCCAAATGCCGATCAAGGCAGGAGACCGAAGCATTCAGCACCCCATCCTCAAACCACTTGATCGAAACATTGCCGTTGAAATCAGTATTCTTGATTTTCGTCGGCGCCTTCATCCAGGCGAGGCGGCCTGCTTCCGCGCGCCAAAAACCATCAGGGTCCTTCGCCGCCTGATCATACATGGCCGCGCGCTCAGCTTCCGTCACACGCGCCTTGGCGACGATTTCGGGTTTCAGCGCGATCAACTCATCAGCCATGCCTGGGTCCTCCCCCTGTTTGGGTCTTACTATCGGGGAATGTGCGTCTGGGCTTTGTAAAACGTCAATCTTTGGGGTGGCGAGGCGCCTGAACAGCAAAAGGCCCGCCTTTGGGGCGGGCCTTCTGGCGGACCGGCGGGCAGGGGCGCTGCTGCTCGCCGGTTTTGCGTTCAGATCAGCGGGTGGCGCCGCCCGAAGGCGCCGCCGGGGTCACTGCGCGGACCCTTTCATTGCCCTGATGGCCACGCACCTGGCCGGTGGCGGCTTCGCCCGGCTTGGCCGGTGCCTGCGCGGCGGGGCGGCTGCCCTGGGCCGGGGCGGTGGAGCTTGCCGTCCCCTGGGCGAAGGCCGCGCCCATGAGCGCGAAAGCAAGGCCGGTGGCGAGAAGTGAGGTCTTTGTCATGTAGCGCATCTTGTCCTCCTATGTTGAACTGTGCGCATGGACATATGACCCCGCCGTCAAGGCGGCCTTGCGACAAGGGCAAGGTATTTTCAGGGCTTTTAAGGCGGCGCCGTGGCGGGCGTGGCGGGATTGCGGCGGGGGATAACCCAATCAGTTGCGCGGCAGGCGCGCGGCACTGGGTGCATCCGGGTTCTGCGCACGATGGCGCAGCAAATGATCCGCCAGCACCAGCGCCATCATCGCTTCCCCAACAGCGACAGCGCGGATGCCAACACAGGGGTCGTGGCGGCCCTTGGTGATGATCTCTACATCCTGCCCGAAGCGATCAACGCCAAGTCGGGGTTCCAGGATCGAGCTGGTCGGCTTCACCGCAAACCGTGCCACAATCGGCTGGCCGGTGCTGATGCCGCCCAGAACGCCGCCGGCATGATTGGCCTGGAAGGCGACCAGGCTACCCTCGGCCATGCGCATCTCATCGGCATTGGACGTGCCGGTCAGGGCAGCGGCGGCAAAGCCGTCGCCGATCTCAACGCCTTTGACGGCATTGATGCCCATGAGCGCGCCGGCCAAATCCGCATCAAGCTTGCCGTAAATCGGCGCACCCAGGCCGGGGGGCACGCCTTCGGCCACAATTTCAATCACCGCGCCCACTGAATCGCCGGATTTACGCAGCGCGAGCAGTTGTTCCTCCCAGCGCGCCGCGGCAGCGCGGTCCGGGCAGAAAAAATCATTTTCATCCAACGCCGACCAATCCCAATTGGCGCGGTCCACCGCATCGCCGCCCATGGCAACGAGCGCGCCCCTGATCCGCACGCCATCGCCCAGCACCCTGCGCGCAATGGCGCCGGCGGCGACGCGCATCGCGGTCTCGCGCGCGCTGGAACGCCCGCCGCCGCGATAATCGCGAATGCCGTATTTCAATTCATAGGCAACATCGGCATGGCCGGGGCGAAAGCGATCCTTGATTTCCCCGTAATCCTTGCTGCGCTGGTCGGTATTTTCGATCATCAGTGCAATGGGTGTGCCGGTGGTCTGACCTTCAAACACGCCCGAGAGAATGCGCACCTGATCCGCTTCCTGGCGCTGTGTAACGAATTTGGATTGCCCCGGCCGGCGCCGATCCAGGAAGGGCTGGATATCGGCTTCCGAAAGCGCAAGGCGCGGCGGCGCGCCATCCACTACGCAGCCAATCGCCGGCCCATGGCTTTCGCCCCAGGTGGTGACGCGGAAAAGATGGCCGAAACTGTTATGTGACATAGGGCAGGGTCTATCCCGCCCCCTGTCTTGCGACAAGCGCCGCGCTGGCTGGCCTTAGGCCGCGCGCAGCCGGGCGGAGAGAGAGGCCACTTCCTGTTGCAGCGCCGCGCTCTGCCGCGCCATGGCATCGGCGTGATCACCAAGCGCGGCCACGGGCGTCCCGGCAGCTTCCATGCTGCCCTGTACCTTGGCGACCGCACCGGCCAACGCCGTGGTGCCCTCGGCTGCCGCGGCGATACCCTGGGCGATTTGCCACGTCGCCGCCCCTTGCTGTTCAATGGCGCGCGCGGCGTCGGCGGCGATGCTGTCAATGCGCTGTACAACCTCGGCAATGCCGTGAATAGCGCTCACCGCTTCAGTGGAGGTGCCGCGGATTTCCTGCACCTGACGGGAGATTTGGTCCGTGGCCCTGGCGGTCTGCGTGGCCAGGGCCTTCACCTCGGATGCCACCACGGTGAAGCCCTTGCCTGCTTCACCGGCGCGCGCCGCTTCGATGGTGGCGTTCGGGGCCAGCAGATTGTTCTGGCCGGCAATGGCGGTGATCAGCTTCACCACATCGCCGATCTTCTCTGCCGCACCGGACTGGCCCTGCACAATGGTATCGGTACTGCCGGCATTGGTCAGCACGCGGCCGATGCTGGCTTGAAAGCGAGTGCCAGCTTCCGTCAGCCGCGCAGCCGCCGCCGCGACGTCCTAGCCAGAGGCCATTTCGCGCGCCCGGCGGGCGAAAGGGGCTTCCAACGCCTCATGCGCGCGATACAGAACGGTGGCTGCTTCGCGCAGCGGCTGATAGCGCGGCGCCTCCCCAAGCGCCGCCACGGCAGCGCGCAGTGACGCCAGGGCTGTATTTTGTGCTGCGAACAGCGCCTGATGCGCCGCATCGTCGCTGGCTGAACCGGCGCGATTGGCAATGCCAAAAAGTTCTTCCGCGGCGCTGCGGGCGCGCAGCAGTGCCGCCTGACGGGGGATTTCATTATTGGCGAGCAAGCCGCGTGGCCGGGGCGCTTGGCCGCGCGTAGCCGTGGGCGCATTCATGGCGCGGCTGATTTCCTGGCCCACCTCATCAATGGCGGGCAGCAGGACAGCACGAAACACACGATGCGCCGCGGCAAATGCTACGATTTGGCGCGCCGCTCCCTGCCGCGCCTTTTGTTCGGCTCCCAGCGCCGTTCCGAGCTGGCGGAGCGCAGAAGCAAGGCCGGTGCTGGCAGTCTGAAGGGAAGATGGGATTCGCGCATCGCCCCGCAGCAGCGCATTCAGCCAGTCTTCCGCCTGGCGCGCGCGGCGCCCGGCTTCGGCCAATTCCACATCGGATCGCGCCAGCAGCATGGGCGGAACGGCGCCCGATAGTTGAGTCGCACCTTAAGCAAGATCCAAGCTGCGCGCCAGGATAAGCAGGCGCGGATCGGCAGGCGGTGCCGGCAGGGTTTGCGGCAGGCCATGCATGATGCCTGCGGTGCCGAGCGCGGTCAGCCCGGCAATAAGGCCAAGCCAAAAAAAGAAGCCTTTTAGTGAAGCGGCATGGGGGCGCATTGATTTTTCAGTACCAAATCGATTCATACAAGAAGGCGCATCCTAGGCAAAATTCCGGAACAGGACGTAAGGATGAATGCACATTTTGAAGTTAAACGACCCAAGTAAAATTACGTCAATTTTTACAAAAAAATTACCTAATGCCATTTTATTTTGCAGTTAATCACTGGATTTTTTTGAGGCAATTTCATGCAAGTATTCAAGGCTTCATCACTAAACCGGCATAGCATCACTCTATCATCCATTTCACCCGAGTGGTGGGCCGGTGGCGTCACGATTTCAGCGTGCTGGAATGAAGACCGCCCCAAACCCTGCCCTTGAGTGGAATGGAGGCTTTCGGAAACGCCCTCGGGATCTTGAGACCCACATGTTACGAATTCGGCCTGTGGCCATTGTCATGAGCGTTGCCTTGGCGGCAGCCTCTGGCCTTGCGCTGCTGTCCTTCTTGATGATGCAGGATGCCTTCAGCGCGGCGTGCAATGCCTATCAGAACCAGCATCTTTCCTATCGTCTGGCCGATGAATTGCGCCAATCATCGGATGACATTACGCGCAATGCGCGCACCTTTGTGGTGACGGGTGATCCAAAGTGGGAAGAACAATTCTTGTCGGTGATCGCGATTCGCAATGGCGAAAGGCCGCGCCCGTTGGATTATCACCGCATCTATTGGGGTTTCGTGGCGGCAACGTGCCGTACGCCGCGCCCGGATGGCGCGCGTATTCCACTGCAGCAGATGATGCGCGAAGCCGGCTTCTTCGAAGCGGAATTTACGCTGTTGCGTTAGGCGCAGCAGAATTCCGATGCGCTGAGCCAGCCTGAAACCGTCGCTATCAATGCCGCCCAGGGGATTTCTGCCGATTCTGGGGGCAAGCTCACCGTCTGCCGCGACCCCAATTGCTCCATGGCGCGTGATCTGATGCATGGCGCGGATTACCACCGCTTCAAGGCCGATATTATGGGTCCGATTGACCAATTCTATGTCGCCCTTGAAGAACGCCTGGCCACCACCACTCACGCGGCATAAGATTGCGTGGCCTTTTGGCGTGTCATGCTGAACATTGCGGTCGCCATGATCCTGGCAGCTTCCGCGGCTGCCGCCTGGCTGATGGTGCTGCGCATTTCGAAGCCGCTTGATCAGCTTTCCGGTTCCATGGACAAGCTGGCGAAGGGTGATCACGCCGTTGGCATCCCGCATGCCGAACGCGTGGATGAAGTCGGCGACATGAGCCGCGCCACCACCATCTTCCGTGATGGCCTGGTGGAAACAGCCAAGCTGCGTGAAGCGGAAGCCAAGCGCGGCGCAGAACTGGAAACCGCGCGTCGCACGACCATTCATGAAATCGCCAATGATCTAGAAAAGGCCATTGGCCAATACGTCACGGAGCTGTCCGACAATTCCGCCAAGCTTGTGGTGGAAGGCGGCAAGGTCGCCAATACGACCGATACCGCGCTGACACAGGCCCGCACGACGGCGCATGAAGGCACGGAAGCCAATAACGGTATCCAATCCGTCTCTGATGCGGCGGAGCAGCTCACGGTCGCGATTTCAGAAGTTTCGGCACGCGTGAATGCCGTGGCGCAAACGGCGCGCAGTACCGCTGATGAGGCGGATCGTGTGACGTCACTGATTGATGGGCTGAATGCCGTATCGGTCAGGATCAATAATGTGACCGGGCTTATTGGGTTCACCGCGGCGCAGACCAATCTGCTGGCGCTGAATACCATCATCGAATCGGCCCGCGCGGGTGAAGCCGGCAAGGGCTTTATCTTGGTGGCTTCAGAAGTGAAGAAGCTGGCCGCGCAATCAGCCAAGGCGACCGAGGGCATTCAGGGTGAAATCGGCGCCATGCAATCCATCATTTCCGATGTGATTAAAGTGATCCGCGAAATCGTGGGGTGCATTAGCCAGCTCAATAATGAAAATGACGCGACTGCCGCGGCGGTTGAAGAACAATCCGCAACCACGGCGGAAATCGCTTCGTGCCTGTGTTCTCCCGCTTCTTCTGTCGGCGCGCTGGAAGGTACAATGGGCCGCGTTTCCGACATGACCGAGACTACCGGCAAGGCGATTGGCACCATCAATCAGGCGACCAAGCCGCTGGTGGATGAGGCAGTGCAGCCGCACGGTGCGACGCAATCGCTGATCCAGCGGCTGCAAGCGGCCTTATCGGCGCTGAGAATGCCCGCAGCGTGAGCATGGAAACTTGCTCACGCTGCGGCTTTATTTTGGCCCGCGCTGGGGGTCTTGGCCTTTGCATTTCAGGCGCTGAACACCCCCCGGCGGGCTTGCCCGAAATCCCACTCGGCTCAATGCCAGGTGATGAAACACCCGCAAAGGCCCCCATCATGCTCGATCACCGTTCCCTGATGCTTGCCTCAGGCGCGGCGCTGGCCGGGCTTTTGGTGTAGCGCTGGCTTATTGTGGCGGAGGCCACGCATAGGGTTGCGCTATGGTGCCCGACGCAGCACTGAAATAGCTCAGCGCTACACCCCACGCAGCCGCCACAGCCTGCTCAGTACCGGCCACAGTAGCCCGGCTGCTGTGATGCAAAGTAAGGTCATCGCAATTGGGCGTGTAGCGAACATTCTGACATCATCACCGAAAATGATCAGCGATTGCTTAAGCGTTTCTTCCATCTTCCCACCCAACACCAAGCCCATGATCAAGGGCGCAGGTGAAAATCCAGTGCGACGGAACAGAAAACCCACCACCCCTGCCACCAGCATAATGACAACATCGCCCATGGATTGATCCGGTCCATAGGCGCCGATGATGGAAAGCACGAATACGGAAGGCCAAAGGATCGCTGGCGGCACCAAAGAAATCCGCGCAAAAAACTTTGCCATATAGAGCCCAAGCCCAAGATAGAACAGATTGGCCGCGAGCATTGAAGCAAATACCGCGTAAAGCAGAGTCGGCTGTTCGGTAAAAAGATGCGGGCCGGGCCGCACCCCCTGTACAATCAGCCCCGCCAGAATAATCGCCGTGGTCGCACTACCGGGAATGCCCAAGGCAAGCGTCGGCACCATAGAACCGCCCACCGCGGCGTTATTCGCAGCCTCAGGCCCCGCCACCCCTTCAATGCTGCCCTTGCCAAATTCCTCCTTATGCTTGGACCAACGGCGCGTTTCATTATAGCCAATCAGTGCCGCCGTTGTGGCACCAAGCGCCGGCAGGGCGCCGATGAAAGTGCCAATGCTGCTGCCAATCCAGATAGAACGATTGCATTTGCGAAACTCCGCCATACCCGGCACGCGGGCCACATCCATGGCAATGATCTTCGCCTTCTCCGCCCGCCGCACCACCTGATCGAGCATTTCGCTCACCGCAAAAAGCCCGATCAACACAGGAACGAATTTGATCCCATCAGCCAACTCATCGATGCCGAAGGCGAAGCGCTCAATGCCCGTTGTCAAATCCATGCCGACAGTCGCAATCAGGACACCAAGGGCCGCCGCAATCAGATTCTTGACCGCACTATCGCCGCCAATCGCCGCGCACATGGAAAGCCCGAAGACAGCCAGCGCGAAATACTCCGGTGGCCCGAAGGAATAGGCTGCGCGCGCCAATAAGGGTGCGGCAATGATCAGCACAATGATCGAAAATATCCCGCCAATCGCCGACGAAACCGCGGACATGCCAAGCGCCAGCCCCGCTTGACCCTTTTCTGCCATCTTGTAACCTTCAAGCGCCGTCGCACTTGCTGAAGGATCGCCCGGCGCATTTACCATAATGGCGGTAATGGACCCACCGAAATTCGCCGCACAATAAATTGCCCCCAGAAAACAAATCGCGGGAATGGGCCCCATGGCGATGGTCATGGGCAGCATCAGCGCAATGGTGGTGCTACCCGAAATCCCCGGCAGCGCACCAACAAAAATCCCAAGCACGGTGCCAAGGAACACCAAGAACATCACCCAGGGATCAATCAGAATGGCAAGCCCGCCCAAAAACCCTTCCATAGGTCAAAACCCCAGCATGGTGACAAGCCAACCCTTGGGCAGGGTCAGGCGGAAGATCTTCACAAAGACCAACCAAATGGCGATGCCCATGCCAAGCGCTGAAAGCAGCAGTGTGCGCGAAGCCGTCCCCCCCCAAAGCAACCCCGCCACCACCAGGAAAATCAGGATCGCCGGGATCATGCCGACAATTTCCATGAGAGGCAGAAACCCAAGACAGAGCGCAAAAATCAACCAGGCGAGGGATGAAATGCGCGGCGCGTCCTCCTCACTTCGGGGCGATGCCGCGGTCAGCCCTAGGATCAGCGCCAGCAACAAAAGAATGGCCGATACCAGGCGCGGAAATTCCACCGCGCCAAGCCCGGGCAAGCCGGGTGGCACAGGTTCAAAGGAAAAGGTTGCGGCGATGGCGGCCAAGGCCACCGCCGCAATACTGGCGGCGATGGTGTGATTCGGGTTGCGTGCGCAGCGCATCAGCGCAGCAAACCAAGCGCCTGCAGCGCTTCCCGCCCGCTATCATGGAAGGCCTGAAGCTGCGCGCCCCAGGCGGCACGACCCACCACGCTATCGGGCGACTGCCCCGTATTTTCCAGATAGGATTTGAAGATTGGGCCAGACATGGCGCGCAATAATCCTTCCTCGAGCCGCGCTACGCGGTCTTCTGGCGTGCCCCGCAGCACACAAAAGCCGCGCACGGTGGAAGCAACACAATCAATGCCAGCCTCCTTCGCTGTCGGCAGATCAGGAAAGCCCGCAAGCCGCTTTTCGGATAGCGCCAACAGCGGGCGCAATTCACCGGAGCGTAGTTGCGCCTCAGCCTCCGATGGGTTCACCAAGGCTGAATCCAAATTGCCGCCGACCAGATTAATCACGATCTCGCCACCGCCTCGGAAAGGTACCAGGGTTGGTTGCTGCAACCCTGCGGCCCGACCAAAGGCAAAGATCGCGATATGATCAACGCCGCCCACATGCGTGCCACCAAAGCGCAAGGAACGTTGCTTGCCGTCAGCAACCAGATCAGCGGCAGTACGGAAGGGGCTTTCGCGCCGCACCAGCACAAGCTGCGGATCATCAGTCGCGCGCACCAGCGGCACAAGTTCTGGAAACCGCGGCACATTTCGATTGCGGATTTGCGTAAGCAGATGTGTCTGCGTCACCAGGATAATCGTATGCCCATCCGCGGGCTTTGAGGCTAGATATTGCAGCGCCTGCGCACCACTGCCGGCAGTGCGATTGACCACGACGAATTCCTGTTTGAATTCGCTTGGCGCCTGCACCATCATCATGCGCGCGGTGATATCAGTGCCACCACCAACCCCGGCATGCGTCACCACTTCAACGGTGCGTTCGGGAAAACTGCCCTGTGCGCGTCCAAGACGAGGCGCGGCCAGAAAGGCGCCCGCCACGAACCCAAGTTGCGCAAATGTGCGACGTTTCATGATCAACGACATGAACCCCTCCTCCGGCTTTGGGGGCCTGTTGCCATCGGCCCCATTTGCAGGATCCTAGCGCTAATGCCGATACGCTCCAAGGGGAGGTTTGCGTGATGCAACGAACCAAGACATGCTTGGTCCATCAGCAAGGAGCCCTGAGCCACGATCGCGCGCCGCCCATTGCTTGCCATCTCTGCCGCCGCGCTGTCCGCACTACGCCTCGCCATCGGGCAGACCTCGGCACGGACCCTGCGTTTCATTCCACACGCCAATCTTTCCAGCATGGACCCGGTCTGGAGCACGGCGGTGGTGGTCCGCAATCAGGGCCTGATGTTGTATGATACGCTGTTTGGCTTGGGCGCGGATTTCCGGGCGAAGCATCAGATGCTGGCGGGGCATAAAATCTCCGCCGATGGCCTGACTTGGACCATGACGCTCCGCCCGGGGCTGCGTTTCCATGACAATGAACCGGTGCGCACAAAGGATTGTGTTGCCTCCATGATGCGCTGGTCAAAGCGCGATGTGCTGGGCCAAAGGCTTGGCGTGCTGCTAAATGAAATGCGCGCCCTGGATGACAAACGATTTGAAATTCGCTTGAAGCAGCCTTGGGCGGGTTTGGCTTGGGCGCTCGGCAAACCCTCGGCCAGCGCTTGCGCCATCATGCCCGAACGGATCGCCGAGACCGATGCCTTCCAGCAAATCCGAGACTTCACCGGCAGCGGGCCATTCCGCTTCCCGCAGGATTTGTTCCGCTCTGGTGATATCGCGGTGTATGATCGTTTCGAATGCTATCAGACGCGCCAGGAAGCTTCGGACTTCATGGCGGGTGGCAAGCCCGTGCATTTTGATCGTGTCGAATGGCGCATCATGCCCGATCCTTCCACCGCATCCGCCGCGCTGCAAAACAATGAAGCGGATTGGTGGGAACAGCCGCATGCGGATTTGCTGCCGCTACTCCGGCGCCATCGCGAAATCGTCGTGGACCGCATCAATAGCGCCGGCAATCTTGGCGTGCTCCGCTTCAATTTCCTCCATCCGCCTTTTGACAATGTCGCGGCGCGCCGCGCGCTGCTGCTGGCGATTGATCAGCGCGTTTTCATGGATGCCGGTATCGGCACCGATCAAACGCTTTCGCATTTGCCGGCGGGCGTTTTGACGCCCGGCACGCCGCTTGCCAATGAAGCGGGGCTTGAGGTGCTGACCGGTCCGCGCAGCCTGCATGCGGCGCGCGCTGCCCTTGCGGCTTCCGGCTACAGAAATGAACGCGTGGTGATGATGTCGGCCACAGACCTGCCTGTACTGCAGAACCTGGCTGTCGTCGCCACCGACATCCTGAAGCGCATCGGCTTCAATGTTGATTTCATTTCCATGGATTGGGGTACGCAGATCCAGCGCCGCACCAATCGCGGCACAGTGGATCAAGGCGGCTGGAGCGCCTTTTGCACCACCTGGGAAGGCTTGGATGTCTCGGTGCCCGGCAGCCACATGCCCATTCGCGGCAATGGCGCGAATGCCTGGTCCGGCTGGCCCACCATGCCAAGGCTTGAGGAGTTGCGTGATGCCTGGTTTACCGCACCTGACCTCGCCGCTGAGAAAACCATCGCCGAGGAAATCCAGCGCGTGGTGTGGCAGGAAGTGCCCTTCATCCCGCTCGGCTTGGTGCTGCCGCCACAAGCCTATCGGCGCAGCATTCGCGATGTGGTAAAGGGAGGTTCGGCCTTGTTCTGGGGGGTGAAGCGCGCATGAGGAAAATTGGTGTCACGGTTGCAATCCTGGCTTGGCTTGCCGCGCCCATGGCAGCGCAGGCATCCGATATTGCGTTCCCCAATCCGAAACTGCCTGAGGCGACCAGCACCTTACCGCTGCTGCCTAAAAGCCTAGTGCCAGAGGCCCGCATGGGGTATGGCTGCCTGATCGGTCAGGCGGGCGGTGTGGCGGTATCGCTGCTGCTGGGCTCTGGCCGCGCATGGGATGCCTTGACGGACGCTATTTTGGGCAACCCGCCGAGTGCGGAACAACGCGCCGCTTGTGCGCTTGGTGAGGCGCTGGCGCCGCATCTGGCCGGGGCGGTGGAAAGCCTGGCGCAGGAAGCCTGGGCCGCCACGCAGCGCCATGCAAAGGCCGCGCAGGAAATGATGGCCGCTGGCAGCGCGCCGATTGAACAAGGCTGGGTGGGGCTGCGTGAGGAAACGGCGGGGCTTTGGTCCCGCCTTTGGCCGATGCGTTGAAAACACCCGCCAATTCCCACCCCCAATTTTTGGAAATGGTCGGAGCGGCGGGATTCGAACCCACGACCCCCAGTCCCCCAGACTGATGCGCTACCAGGCTGCGCTACGCTCCGACGTATCGGTGCTTAGCACCCTAATTTCCGGATTGCCAACCCTTGATGCGCGCTCCGTTGAAACCAAGCGTTTCCGCGGAATTTTTCAAGCGGCCGCTTCACGACTTCGGCGATTCCGCCTTCGCCGCCCGGGGGCTTAAGCCGCCAACCGATGCAAGGCGCGCACAATATCCTCAAGCTCCGCCAAAGCGATCTTTAGCGCCAAGCCTTCAGATGCGTCAGCCGCCGGCGGCGGATCACCCAGTGGCAATTCCATCGCGACTGGCGCTGGGCCTTCATCCGTGCCGTCGCGCAGCAAACGCTGCACGCCCTTGATGGTATAGCCCTCATTATAAAGCAGATCGCCAACACGCTTCAGCAGCGCGATATCCTCTGGCCGGTAATAGCGCCGCCCACCGCCGCGCTTCAGCGGCTTCAATTGCGGGAATTTGCTCTCCCAAAACCGCAAGACATGCTGCGGAATATTCAAATCATCGGCGACTTCACTGATGGTGCGAAAGGCACTCGGCGCCTTGCGCGGGCGCCCCTTGTCATCCGCATCATGAGTATCGCTCATGCTTCGTCTTCCACTTCCTCATTGTTGATGCGCGCCTTCAATACCTGAGACGGGCGAAAGGAAAGCACCTTGCGCGGCAGGATCGGCACTTCAACGCCGGTTTTCGGATTACGGCCAATGCGCTGACCTTTCTGGCGCACCAGGAAGGTCCCGAAGGAGGATATCTTCACCGATTCACCGGATTCCAGCACAGCGGAAATTCGTTCCAGTACCGATTCCAACAGGTCTGCGCTTTCATTGCGTGAAAGCCCAACCTCAGCATAGATCGCCTCGGCCAGATTGGCCCGCGTTATGGTTTCCATCGACCCGCCCCACTTTATCCCTGTTCCCTACAGCAAACCGGCTTCAAGTGCTGCCGTCAACAGCCCGTTGTATGAAAACTCAGAAACGCGCAATGGCGGACCCCCAGGTCAGCCCCCCGCCAATCGCCTCCATCACCACCAGATCGCCATTCTTGATCCGCCCATCGCCACGGGCTTCCGCCAGTGCCAGCGGAATGGAGGCAGCCGAGGTATTGGCATGGCGGTCCACCGTCACCACCACACGCCCCGGTTGCAGGTGCAGTTTCTTGCCCATGGCTTCAATGATGCGAAGGTTCGCCTGATGCGGCACCAGCCAATCAATATCGGCATGGGTCAGGCCATTGGCCGCCAGCGCTTCGTCTACCACGGCGGCCAATTTGGACACCGCGTGGCGGAAGACTTCCTTGCCCGCCATCCGCAGCAATCCCGTGCCACCGGTGGACCCGACGCCGCCTTCGACAAACAGGATATCGCCATGCCGGCCATCGGCATGCAGATGCGTGGAAAGCAGGCCACGATCCTTGCTGTTGCCGGCACCCTCACCCGCACTCAACAGCACCGCGCCGGCCCCATCGCCGAACAGTACGCAAGTGCCGCGATCGGTCCAATCCATGATGCGCGTATAGACCTCAGCGCCGATCACCAGCACATGGCGGGCATGGCCCGCGCGCACCATCGCCTCAGCGATGGAAAGCCCATAGATGAAGCCGGTGCAGGCCGCGGTGATGTCAAACGCAAAGCCAGGGCCAGCGCCAATCTTGGCCTGCACCCGCGCGGCGGTGGCGGGAAAGCCGGAATCGGGCGTGGTGGTGGCCACGATGATGCCATCCACCTGAGAAGCCGCAACGCCTGCATCGGCAAGCGCCGCGCGTGCGGCAGCAGCGGCCAGATCGGAAGCGGCCTCATCAGGTGCCGCCACATGACGGTATTTGATCCCCGTACGTTCCTCGATCCAGGCGTCAGAGGTTTCAAGCCCGTGGCGCGCCGCCAATTCATCATTGGAAAGCCGCAAGGGGGGAAGGTAGCCGCCGCAGCCGGCGATCAAGGCACGCATGACCATGGCGCTAAGCTACATCAGTTTGGCGAAGGCGCCAGCCTATTGCGGCCCGCAAGCCGGTCAAAACCATCCCTGATCCGATCATTATAGCCATGCGTTACCATATCCATGGCCACATCCACGGCATTGGCGAAGCCAAGCGCATCCGTTCCGCCATGAGATTTCACCACAACGCCGTTCAACCCAAGCAGAATCGCACCATTATAGCGGCGCGGGTCCATCCATTCGCGCAGCCGATCCAAGGCGGGCCGCGCCATCAAATAGCCAAGCCTGGCGGGCACGCTGCTGGTGAAAACCTGGCGCAGCAAATCGCGCATCAGCTTCAACGCACCTTCGCCGGTCTTCAGCGCTACATTGCCGGTAAAGCCATCCGTCACCACAACATCCACCGTGCCGGCGGTGATATCATGGCCTTCGATAAAGCCGCGAAACTGAGTGCCCAAATGCGAATCACGCAGAATCTCGGCTGCTGCGCGCACGCGGTCATCGCCCTTCAATTCCTCACTGCCGACATTCAAAAGGCCAATGCTCGGCGTGGTCAGGCCAAGCGCCACGCGTGCAAAGGCATCCCCCATGATGGCAAATTCCACCAAATTGCGCGCATCGCATTGCACATTGGCGCCAAGATCGAGCAGCACAACATCGCCCCGCGCCGAAGGGCCTATCGCCGCCAGCGCGGGCCGATCAATTTCCGGCATGGTCTTGATGACGATTTTGGCAAGCGCGATCAGCGCCCCGGTATTCCCAGCGGAAACTACACCTGCCGCTTCCCCAGCCGTGACCGCATCAATCGCCATTCGCATGGAAGACCCGCGCATGCGCAGGGCCGCTGTTGGCTTCAAATCGCCAGAAATCACCTCGGGCGCATGACGCAGGCTGCACACCTTGGCCGCACGTTTGCGCCGCGCCAAAGCCGCACCCACGCGCGCCTCATTGCCCACCAGCAGGAAACGCGTCTGTGGATGCCGCTCGGCGGCCAATTCCAGACCATCGAGCACGACCTCAGGCGCCGCATCCCCACCCATGGCATCAATCGCCAGGGAAAAGGCAGCACCTGTATCAGCCATCGCGGGAGCCTCGGCGCCCTTGGATGCGCGGGATCAGAGCCGGACGGCCAGCTTCAGGCGATCCGCCGCCACCACTTCACGGCCATCATAATAGCCGCAATGGGAGCAAACGTGATGCGGGCGCTTCAATTCGCCGCAATTGGCGCATTCATGATGCGCGGAGGTGCTGAGCGCTTCATGGCTGCGGCGCATGCCGCGGCGGGAAGGCGAAGTCTTTCTTTTCGGAACGGCCATGGCGCCGGGTTTCTTTCACTCAAACGTGACTTTGATTTCGACTAGCGTCGGGCAGCTAGCACCCCCTTCCGGGCGGCGCAAGCATGCGGCGGCACTGCTTCAGCCCTTGCCGCCCCGAAGCACCGCCAGCTTGGCGAAGGGGTTGCGCGGGGCTTCCTCGGCCTCTTCGTGCAGCCCCGCCGGCAAATGCGTCCCGGCAGCGCGGGGATAGGGGTTGAGCGAGAGGGACAATTCCTCGGCAAAAGCCTCCCCCAGGTCGAAATAGCCGGTCGCGTCGGCCTCAATCTCATCGGGCCCATCCGGGTCTTCGGAAGCTGTGGCCTCGGGCGGCAACACAACCAGGGTGAAGGGCTTGTCCAAGTGTTCGGTCACCGGTTCTAGGCTGACGACGCAAAGCTGCACCGCTTCGGCCTTGATCCGCCCGGTCAGCATCAGCCCCCCGCCCGGATAGGGTTTGCGGGTGTAGCGCGCGCTGAAATGGCGCAAGGCTTCGATCCCGAAGCGGTCAGCCAGTGCGGCACATTCGGCAGGGTTGGCTTCCAGCACTTCCGCGACGCCGGCCTGGGGCGGGTCAGTCAAAAGCTGCGGACGGGAAAATTCAGGCAGCATCGCCAATGGCTTCGGGCGCCAGGAACTGCGCCTGGCCTTTCAACAGCCCGGCAAAACCCTGGGCTTGCAGGGCCTCCGCCTGGGCAAGGGCAATCCGTGCCAGGCGCTGAGCCGCGGGGCCGGCTTCTTCCATGCGCCAGACATTGCGCGCGAGCGCCACGGCCATTGCAACAGGATCGGCCCCATCCAGCGCGGCTTCATAGGCGCTGGCGCGGCCGTGAAACGCCTCCCACAACCCGCGCACGCGCTTGCCCACTACCAGGTCGCTCACGCCCATTTCCCGCAGATTGACATCCATGTCGGAAAACATGGCATCAAAAACAGCCTGGGCCAGAGTGGGGCCGCGCTGATCGGCATCGCGCCTCAGGCGGCGGACCAGCAGCGCGGCATGCAGATGGATCAGATCAAGCCGGCCTTCCACCGAATCGCGTACGCCAAGATCGGCGTAGAAATAGGGCGCGCGGGCGGCGGCGACGGCCGCGCCGTAGAGTGTAAAGCCTGCTCTTTCATGCGGCGCGCGGCGCAAGGCGCTCAGCAAACCCATTGATTCCTTCCCAGCCCGGAAGCCAGCGGTTGACCCCGAAGGCCCGGGGTGTCTAACGGATAGCGTAGACATGGGTTCGGATCGGCGAATGGTCAATCTTGAACAGGGCATCTTGAGCTGGAAACCGCGACATGGCTGAAGAATATCGAGCCAAGCGCCGCTTGGGCGCCCTGGTGCTGCTGGCGACGCTGGCATTGGGTGCCTGCGAAAAACTGGCCCCGCCCCCAGTGCCGCGCGGCAATCGGGTGGATGCCGAGAAGCTTTCTCAGGTCACCAAAGGCGTGCAGACCCGTGGCGATGTGCTGGCGCTGCTGGGCCCGCCCACGGCGCGCGGCACCTTTGATGAAGAAAATTGGTATTACATCGGCGGCAATACTCAGTTGATGCCGGGCCGATACCTGGAACTGCGTGACCGCGTGGTGGTGGCGATCAGTTTTGATCGGCGCGGCGTGGTGCAGGATATCCGCCAATTGAAGCCCGAGGATGGGCGGGATGTCGGCATGGCATCACGCGAAACTCCGACGCCCGGGACCGAGCGGAACATCTTGCAGGCGCTGTTCGGCAATATCGGTCGGCCGTCGCTTGATAGTACGGCCGGCAGTACCTTGAACAACCCGGCGCGGATGAACCGTTAAGAAGCGCGATCAAAAAGGCACGCGCTAGAGCAGATTTCGTTCAGATGGAATACTCTGAACGTGTGAAGACGTTCGAAAAACAATGGTCTAGAGCGGGTTGCGTGTACCCATGTGAGCGCAGTGTGCTCAAGCGTTGCCCTATAAAGCCCCGGGCTAGAAGGTATCGCAGGCGGAGAGCTGGCCCGATTCCAGCCCGCGCCGGAACCAATGCAGCCTTTATTCAAAACTGCCATGGGTGAAGGTCTCAGGCTGCACATGGCCTTGCGATTTCCGCTGCAAGGTATCATCCCCAACAGCAGCGGCGGCGCGGAAGCCTTCGTCGATATCACCCGCTTCCAGAATGCGCCGCGCATCATGGGCGCGCTTGGCCCATAGCCCGGCCAGGCAATCCGCCTGCAATTCAACGCGCACCTGCAATTCATTGGCGGTGCGCTGATCCACACGGCGCTTCAGGCCTTCCGCCTTTTCCAGCACGCCCAATTCATGCTGGACGTGATGCCCGACCTCATGCGCCACAATATAGGCCGCAGCGAAATGCCCCGGCGCGCCAAGCTGGCGCAGCAAACGCCCCATGAAATCCAAATTGATGTAAACGCGCTTATCGGCGGTGCAGTATAATGGCCCCACCTGCGCCTGGGCCGCACCGCATCCCGAACGGGTCGAACCGCTTTAAAGGACCAGCACCGGTTCCTCCTAACGCCGGCCTGGCGCTTGAAAGGCCTCATTCCAGACCTGCTCGGTTTCCGCCAACACGCGAGAGATGAGGCGCCGCGCCTCATCTTCCGGCAGGCCGGCCTGCCCTGAAGGGGCCTGCCGTTGTTCCGAGGCGCTTGGTGGCGCCAGGTGGCCGCCACCGAGGTTGGTCACATCCACGCCCAGAAACATGGACAGCAGCAGCAGAAGCACGGCGCCGAAGCCACCACCCACGGCAACGCGACCCATACCGACACCACTGCCGCGCTGACCGCGCCGGTTGTCTATATTTTTGCTGTCAGGTCCATCAAGACGCATGGGCTTATCCCCTATCCTTAGTCGCTGCCACGCAACAGCGCCGCAAGGCTTGGCGTCAAGCCCTGGCTAAGCCTCCCCTGCGGCGGCGCATAGGACCCGCTTTGTGCTCGCGGCGAGTTGAGCGCCACCAGCGCCTCGACCAGCTTGACGCCACACCGAATGCCATCAAACAACGGCAAGTCCGCCCGCCCGGCCAGGCGCTGGTCGAAGCCGGCCAGCGCCGCGCCGGCCAAAACCACTGAATCCGCGCCTTGTGCCGCTAGCCCTTGCACCGCGATGCGTAGTTTCTCGGCGACACCTTCGGGATTGGCGAGCGCCTCGGGCGGGGTTGCATCCAAGCCAGCCAGGGCAGCCAGCCGCGCAGAAAGCCCATGGCGCGCGATCAATTCGCGGTAGGGTTCCACATTGCCGAAGGTGATCAGGCCAAAGCGCCCACCCATCATGCAGGCGGTCAGCGCGGCTGCTTCTGTCATGCCAAGCACCGGGCAGGGCATCATCTGCCGCGCCGCGTCCAGGGCCGTATCGAAACTGACCGCGAGCAGCACCGCATCAACCTTCTCGGCATGTTCGGCCAAGGCTTCGAGCAGCGCATGGCCGGCAATGACATTCTCAACCCGTGTCGCAATCAGCGAAGGGCCGAAGCGCGGTGTTGCGCCGATGATCTCGGTCCCCGGCGCGGCGGCGGCGCGCGCCACGGCAGCGCAGGTTTCGGTAATGGCTTCGGTGGTATTCGCATTGGCGATCAGCAGGCGCATGGGCTTGGTCCTTGTCAGGCCAGAACCTTATCATGCCGCGGCAAGCCTGCCGAGTTGCCCCCTTGCCCTGAACCGCGCGGCGCAGCAGGCTTTATCCGAGATCACTCACGCTACCCGGAGACACCATGCCTGACGCCGTTGCCGCCCTTTCTCTGCCTTTTCAAGCCGATGAAATCCTGGCCCGCCTGATGCGCTGGGCCGCCTGCGAAAGCCCGACCTTTGACGCAAACGCGGTCAATCGCATGATGGATCTGGCATCGCGCGATTTGGCAGTGCTTGGTGCGCGCATTGATCGGATTCCAGGGCGCATGGGGTTTGGCGATTGTGTGTGCGCGCGCTTCCCACACGCCGCCGGGGATGGCGCGCCCGGCATTCTGGTGATGGCGCATCTGGATACGGTGCATCCCATCGGCACGCTCGAAAAACTGCCAATCCGGCGCGAAGGCAATCGCTGCTATGGCCCTGGTATTCTGGACATGAAGGGCGGCACGGTGATGGCGGTGGAAGCCATGCGCCAGATCATTGCCGCAAAAACTACGACCCCGCTGCCCATCACCATTCTGCTGACCAGCGATGAGGAAATCGGCAGCCCTTCCACGCGCGATCTGATCGAAGCGGAAGCCGCGCGGCATAAATTCGTGCTGGTGCCGGAGCCGGGGCGGGCGGATGGCGGCGTGGTGACCGGGCGCTATGCTATTGCGCGCTTCAACCTCAAAACAACGGGGCGGCCTTCCCATGCTGGTGCAAGGCTCGCGGAAGGGCGGAGTTCAATCAAGGAAATGTGTCGCCAGATTCTGGCGATTGAGGACATGACAACCGAGGATTGCACCTTCTCCGTGGGCGTCCTGCATGGTGGCCAATGGGTGAATTGTGTCACCACCACCACAGAAGCCGAGGCGCTTTCCATGGCCAAGCGCCAGAAAGACCTTGACGCCGGCGTCGAGAAAATGCTGGCGCTGCGTTCTTCCACCAATGATGTGCAGCTTGAAGTGACACGCGGCATGACGCGCCCGGTGTGGGAGCCTGATGCGAAGGTGATGGCGCTTTATCGCCATGCGCGGGAGATTGCGCAGGCGATTGGCTTTGACATCAATCACCAATCAAGCGGTGGCGGTTCCGATGGCAACTTTACCGGCGCGCTCGGCATCACCACCTTGGATGGGCTCGGCGTGCAGGGTGCCATGGCGCATACGCTTGAAGAACATGTGTTGATAGATAGCCTGGTGCCACGCGTCAAGCTGATGGCGGGGCTACTGACCACGCTGGCTTGACTAAGGAGAACCCATGATATCAAGGCAACAAAGCTTGCCTATCTTAAGCAGCTTCGCTTCGCTTTGCTGCTTTTGTTTATTGCTGTGCTATCATTGCTGACGGCTGTAGGGGCGAATAATAAAAAGAAGCAGTGGATAGAGGAACTCACCAGTCATTTTATGACTATCGTCACTGGCAGGGAGTATCAGACCGATACGAGAGACTATGAGATAATGAGGTGGCGTTCCGATGAAATCATCACTTATCTGATTATCGGTCAAGCTGATGAGGAACAGCGCCAGACCGGGCTTAACCATCTCTCAGACCTAAGGCGCTTAACAGGTCTTGCATTCCGTGATGTCGCGAATGAGCCAATTCAAGTCAGCCCGACCCAATGTGGACCGGCGGGTATAAAAAATTATGGGGGATATTTGCGTAGGTTTCGTTTCCCAGACCCACCATGGGGATAAGCGCGCCAGGGTCAACACGAAGCTCCTGGCTTATTGATCATCTAATGCGCTTTGCCCAAGGCCATCAATTGCTTTGGTGGAAGGCCAAGCTTCTGATCCTGATCACTGATAAGGCTTCGATGAACGCCCCAGGGCGACAAATAGGGTTGGAGTCAACGATAGATTTTGAGAGCAGAACAAGCCTTTGCGCCGGTCATTTGAGAGGCGGGGTATATTCACACCCTGACGCCCACTTCATCAGGACCGCAACCGTATTCATCCCCAATATCAAATCAACTTTGTTCAGTCGTTGTGCGGTGGACGAGTTCACGCAAATTCTCGGGCTTCCAGATGATATTCTTCTTTCCGCGGTGACCCGGTCCAATGAAAGACTAGATTGCCGCCCAAAATTTACCATATCTGAAGAGTTGTTTTTGCGCATACTTTTAAATCCGGTAATTACACCTGGGCTGGCTGGGGAGGAGTTGCGGGCCCTTGCTGTCCCTTTGATTGAGGGCGAATTGCTGCGAAATCCCGATTTAACTCGTCGGCCAGATGGGATTAGGTAGGAGCATTCCAGGCTAACTCCTCGCATAAGGCGAATTCAGAATTTTATGGCGCGGCACGTACAATCAATTTTTATCTATCGAGAGCCATTCTGATGCGACAAGATTATTGGGCTCGCAATAACTCGGTCAAATTATCATCCGAGGCCGGGCGCGCCCCGGCCTCACATTCATGGATCATCGCAACCAGCCGCGTGATGGTGGGGCAGGCCACGCCGTGGCGCGCGGCGATGCCGAGGACCGGCGCGATTTGCGCATCCACGGGCGTGCGGCGCTGGCGCACCCATAAATCGCGCCATATGCCGGAATGGGTTTTTGCATTAGGGCGATTGAATGCCACCATAGCGGCAATGGAAGCGGCGGCGGATGCTTCGGTTGCGTCAGACGCGAAGCCAGCCGGGTCAAAGCCATTGAAGCTGCCGACAGTGACACCTTCAGCCCGCGCGACAGCCATGGCTTCCTGACCAAGCCGCCGCCATAGCGGCAGCAATTCGGGCCGCGCCAGCGCATCGGCAATGCCTTTCTCACCCAGCGCCTGCGTATAAAGCATCGAACTGTAGGCAATCTTGCCCCAGAGATAGCCCCAGATATTCTCGGTCATGATCGCATCGGCTTCAAAATGATCGCGCAGCATGCGATGCAGCGCAGTCAGACGCGGCGTGACGGCGCCATTCAATTCACCCAGCACCAGCGCACCGCGCCCGCCATAGATGATCCGCCCCGGCGCCAGCCAATCGGCGCTGAAATTGACAAAGCAGCCAATGGTACGCGCCTCGCCCAAAATCGGCGCGATCAAAGCCTCACAAAGCCCGTTTTGCAGCGACACAACATAACCATCGGGCGCCAGATGCGGCGCGATGGCGTGGCAGGCGGCTTCCGTATCCTGTGCCTTCACGCAGAGCAGCACGCGGCGGAACTGGCCCTTTAATGTCTCCGGCGTATAGGCGGGCGCGGAAATGCGATGCGCATCAACCGGGCCTTCAATGGTAAGGCCCACCGCCGGATCACGAATTGCGGCCACATGATCCTCGACGATATCCACAAACACCACGACATGACGCGCACGCACCAAGGCGGCGCCGATTGTGCCGCCAATGGCACCCGCGCCCCAGATCAGGATCGGGCCATGATCCACGGCGTCTCGGATGGCGCTTTGTTCGGCTGCACTGGTCATCGCAATCTCCTTGGTTCGCGCAGGCTGCCGCAAAGCGCCATCCCTTGCCAAGGGCAGGGCAAGGTCGCAGGGTGACCACGCAACCCTTCGCGGAATCACGCGCTTGCCCCTGAACCATTCCTGCCACCCATGATGCCGCACTGGAACAGCCTGCCGGGCAATCTGCGCGGCGCGGTGCTGATGAGCCTGGCTGCCATGCTCTTTGCCGGGGAAGCGCTCGCAATTCGCTACATGAATGAACGTGGCATTCCAACTGCGATGCAGCTTTTCACGCGTTCTTTCGGGCAATTGCTCTGGGTCATGCCGCTATTGCTGCGCACCGGGCTTCAGGTATTTCGCACCAATCGGCGCGGTCTGCATATCATGCGCGGCGCGGCCAGCCTGCTCACCTGGGGTTTTTACTACCTGTCCTTTGTGTTCCTCGATCTCGCCACCGCCACGGTGCTGTCCTTCACCAATGTCATGTTCACCACACTGCTCGCAGGGCCGGTTCTGAAGGAACAAATCGGCACGGCGCGTTGGATTGGCACCATGGCGGGTTTTTTGGGCGTGGTGCTGATGCTCCGGCCGGGGGCAGAGATTTCCTTCATCGGCGTGGTGCTTGCGCTGGCGTCAGCCGCCAGTTGGTGTGGCATTACGTTGACAAGCCGCATGTTGGCGCAAACAGAACCGAATGAAACCGTGCTCGCCTGGGTTGGTGTGGTGACCAGCCTTGGCATGCTGCCCTTTGCGATTTCCGCCTTCACGCCGGTAAGCGCCTTTGATCTTTTGTTTTTGCTCGCCTTTGCCATCACCACGCCCGGCATCATCTGGCTGCTGACCTCGGCCTATCGCGCGGGCGAAGCCTCTGCCGTTGCGCCCTTCCAATATTTGCGGCTTTTGCCCGTGGTGGGCTTTGGCTGGATTTTCTTCGGCGAAGTGCCCGATCCCTGGACCTGGCTTGGCGGAGGCATCATCCTGGCCGGCGCGCTGGTCATCACCATTGCCGAGACGCGCCGAAAGAGCTGAGCGGAGGAAACCATGGCCGACCCCATCGCAGCGGATCGCATCGAAATCACGGTGCTGGTGGATAATGTCACCGATAGTCTTTCCTCGACCCCGAGTTTCGTGACGCGCGAATGGGATCGGCTGCGACGCCAGGGCATGAAGCGCACCATGGGCGGCGCGCTTTGCTGCGCCAATCATGGCCTCGCTTTGGTGGTGCGCGCTGAGATCGGCGGTAAGTCCCGCACCGTGTTGTTTGATGGCGGCCCGGTGGATTACGCGGTGGAACGCAATGGCATGCGGCTTGGTGTGGATTTCGCGGCGATCGAAGCGATGGTGCTGTCACACGGCCATTGGGATCATGCGGGCGGTCTGCCCAAGGCGATTGAAATGACGCGCGCGGCCAATGGCGGGCGCGCCGTGCCGCTATATCTCCACCCCGGCATGTTTCGCGAACGCGGCAGCCGCCAGCCCGATGGCGGGGTTTTCCCGATGGACCCTGTTCCCCTACCCGCAGGCTGGGAAGCTATGGGTGCTGCGCCCGTTGTGGTGCGCGATGAACACATCATCGCCGGTGGTTTTTATGTGAGTAGCGAAATCCCGCGCACCACGGCTTATGAAACCGGCCTGCCCGGCCAGGTCGCGCGCGATGATGAAAACACGCCCTGGCAGGCGGATGAATGGCTGAGCGATGAGCGCTTCATGGCGGTTAATCTCCGCGGCAAGGGTTTGATTGTGTTTTCCGCCTGTTCGCATACCGGCATTGTGAATGTGCTGCATGCCACACGGCGGCGCTTTCCTGATGTGCCATTATTTGCCGCGATGGGCGGGTTTCATTTGTCCGGCATCAATGAACGGGTGATCCCCGAGACGGTGCGTGATATCGGCAATTTCGGTCTGACCTATTTTTTCCCCGCCCATTGCACCGGCTGGCGCGCGGTGAATGCGCTGGAACGCGCCTATGGCGAGGCGATGGTGGTGCCCGCTGCTGTCGGCAAGACCTTCACCCTTTCTGCGTAAAGCAACATGACCCTCGCCCTGCAGGCGCTGCCACTGGTCTTGCTGATTGGCCTGTTGTTTTCCGGGCGCGTGGCACCGGTGCCGGCGGTGATCACGGCGCTGGCGGCGGCCATCCCCGCCGCTTTTGTTTCACTGCCGGGCGGCATCGGCTTGCCTGAGTTCCTCGCCGAGCAAATCCTGCGCGGCGCCTATCTGGCCTTGCAGCCGATGGGCGTGGTGCTGGCGGGGCTGTTGTTTTACGCGGCTGTCTCGGCGGATGATGTTGCGCGGCAAACAAGACCAGTCTCGGCACGACGCGTTTTCATCGCGACGCTGCTGGCTGGCTGCTTCATGGAAAGTGTCACGGGCTTTGGCGTTGGTGCGGTATTCGCGCTGGCAAGCTTGCGCAGCATGGGCGTTCTTGGCGCGCCAGCCGGCGCCATGGCTTTGCTCGCGCTATGCCTGATCCCTTGGGGCGGGCTTGGTCCCGGATCATTGCTTGGCGCGGCACTGATTGGCCTGCCGGCGCAGGATCTTTTGCGCATCACCGCGCTGCCCAATGCGCTGTGGTTATTGGCGCTGGGCCCAGTGCTGTGGCGACTTTGCCGGGCGGCGGGGCTTGCCGTATCGGCGGCAGAAAAGCGCGCGCAAATGGCCTATCTGATTGCGGTCGCCGCGCTGCTTCTTGGCTGCCATTGGCTGCTGCCCTTTGAGGTGATTGGCGTCATCGCGACCGGCCTGCCGCTGGTTTTTGCGCTGTGGCGGCTTGATCCGCCGCAGGATGGCGCTGCCTGGCGAAAGGCGCTCGCGCGCTTGGCGCCTTATGCCTTGTTGACGGTGGCCCTTCTGGCAGCGCGCGCTGTGCCGAACCCGCCCGCCTGGCAGCCCTTTGCCGATTTGCCGACCTTTCCCATAACGCATGTCTCCCTGGTCTTGGCGGCGGTGGCGCTGCTGCTATTGGCGCGGCGTTCAGGGGCGGCTGGCCTTGCACAGGGGGCCTTGAAGCGCGGTGCGCGATCAGCGCTGATCATGCTGCTTTACGTGCTGCTGGCGCGTTGGATGGGCCAAAGCGGTGCGACCGCAGCACTCGCGCAGGAAGCCGCTGCCGCGCTTGGCGTGCTGGCACCCTATGCCGTGTCGCCGCTTGGGCTGATGGCGGGGATCGTGACGGGAACCAACATCGGGTCCAATGCCGCGGTCATGCCCGTGCAATACAAGCTTGGTCTGGCGGCGGGGCTGCCGCCCATGCTGGCGCCGGGGGTGCATAATTTTGTTGGTGCGGCGGGGGCGGGTATGTCTTTCGCGGTTACCGGCATGATTTGCGGCCTGCTCGCCGATGGCACCAAGCCCGTTCAGCTTTGGCGGCTGTTATGGCCATCAATTGCGGCAGTGTTGGTGCTGGGCTGGGGAGCGATGGCCCTGTTAGGTTAAGGCTTGCAAGACGGCCCCAAGCCGGACAGTTTGTTGGTCAAGAAATCAAGGGAGGCTTACAATGCAGTACTTCACCCGTCGCGCCGCCTTGGCGCTTTCCGCTGGTATGCTCGCCGCGCCGGCCGTTCATGCCCAGGGCGCCTTTCCGAACAAGCCATTGCGGATCATTGTGCCCTATCCGCCGGGTGGCGTCACCGACATTATGGGCCGGCTGGCCGCAGAAGCCATGGCACGTCACCTCGGCCAGCCTGTTGTGGTGGAAAACCGCGCCGGCGCCGGCGGCAATATCGGTGCCATGGCCTCTGCCCAGGCCGAGCCGGATGGCTACACCCTGTTCCTTGGCACCATGGCGACCCAGGGGGTGAACCCCATCCTGTATCCCGACCCGCGCTTTGATCCGCGCAAGGCTTTTGTCGGCATCGGCATGATGGCGGATATGCCCAATGTCATGTCCTGCCTGCCAAGGCGCTACAACCCGGCCAGCGCGCGCGAAGCCATTGGGCGGGCCAAGGCCGAACCGGGCAAGATGACCTTTGGGTCGGTCGGCAATGGATCATCAGCGCATCTGTCGCTGGTCATGCTGGAAAAGCTTGCGGGCGTTGATTTTGTGCATGTGCCCTATCGCGGTTCGGCGCCGGCGGTGGCAGCCTTGCTCGCGGGTGATCTTGATTTGTTGTTCGATGCCTCAGCGACCTCTGCCCCGCATATCCTGCAAGGTTCGATCAAGGGGCTTGCGGTCACCATGGATCGGCGGATCGGCAGCCTGCCCAATACCCCGACACTGCAGGAAGAAGGTGTCGCTGGTTATCATTTGAGTGTCTGGAACGGCGTCTTCACTCAATCGCGCGTCCCTGCACCAATCCTGGCGCGCTTGCAGGACGCCTTCAACAAGTCGATGGATACGGCGATGCTCGAAAGGCTCAAGGCCAATCATACCGAACCCCTTCTGATCCCGACCGCCGAATTGCAGCCCTGGCTGGATCGTGATGCGCAGCGCTGGGGCCAGGTGGCGCGTGACAGCGGCATCAAGATTGACTAACGGGACTTTGGCTTCACGCATTGCCCCACCCAATAACCAACCAAAAGACAAGGAGACATCATGTCCATTTTCCGTCGCATGACGCTGGCCGCCGGTCTGGCCGCACCGCTTTTTGCCCTGCCTGCCTTGGCGCAGCCGCAAATCACCATTCAGCATGGTCTGCCGCCCAATAGCCATACCGGCACTGGCGCTTCCACCTTCAAGGATAATTTTGAGCGTCTGACGAATAATCGCTTTCGCGTTGTAGTGCAGCGCAACGACAATGAACGTGAAATGATTGAAAGCGTGCAGATTGGCACGCTGGATTGCACCTTCACCTCCACCGGGCCGGTCGGGAATTTCGTCCCCGAAGTGCGCGTCTTTGACGTGCCCTTCCTGTTCCGCGATGCCGCCCATGCGCGCGGCGTATTGGATAGCGATATCGGGTCAGCCGTGCTGGCGCGCTTCCCCGCACGTGGCCTGGTGGGCGTGATCTGGACGGAAAACGGCTTTCGCCATTTGACCAATTCACGGCGTGAGGTGAATGCGCCGGCGGATATGCGCGGCCTTAAGGTGCGCACCATGGAAAATCAGGTGCATATGCGCGCCTTCTCAACCCTTGGCGCGCTGCCAACCCCGATGGCCTTCAGCGAATTGATCCCCGCCTTGCAGCAGGGCACGGTGGATGGTCAGGAAAACCCGATCTCCGTGATTGTGGCGAACAACATCAACCAGGTTCAGAAGTTCATGACGTTGACGAACCATGTCTACTCGCCTGCCGTGATGATCTGCAATCCAGCCGTGATCAATCGCCTGTCTGCCGCTGACCGCGCCCTGTTCCAGGAAGCCGCCCGCGCCGCGCAAAAGGCCAATCGGGAACGTGTTTCGGCCGATGACGCGAGCGGCGTTGAGGAACTGCGCCGCCGTGGCATGACGGTGGTGACGCAGGTGGATACCGCTGCCTTCCAGACCGCGCTGGCGCCCGCCTTCGCTGAATGGGAACGCACGCTGGATGCGGCCACGCTGCGCCGCATTCGTGAATGGAAGCCGAACTGATCGGTAAGCCGTTCGGCGCCTGATGGTTGCACACCATCAGGCATCGGATTGATGGCGCGCATCGCGCGCTTTTCTGGTGTGTTCCCCTTCGCTTCCGCTCATGGGGGACACACCAGAACTTGTTTGGTCGCATTTTCCGAGCCGCCAGGTGAAGCCACTTGGCTTGAAAATGCTCTGATAGGATGGCGCGATGAATGCGATGAATGTCCTGCCCTTGCAGGTGACCGCAGCCGCGACGCTGCTGGCGCTGGTTTTTGCCTTTTGGCTTAAATCCGGCGATGGGCTGCGGGCACGGTTGCGCGCTGGCGTGCTGACGCTGGATAGGATTGGTTCAACCATCGCCGCCATCATCGCCTGTCTTGCCCTCACGGTCGCAGTATTCGCCGGTCTTTGGCAGGTGGTGGCACGTTTCGCGACCGAAACGCCTTCCGTCTGGTCCGAAGCCCTGGTGCGCACCGCGCTGATATGGATGGCCTTTATCGGCCTTGCCGTGGCGCTGCGCGCCGGTGCCCTGGTTTCGATTGACATTGCCCATCGCCTATCACGCGGCGTTTTGCGCAATATTCTTGAAGGACTGTCGCTGGCGAGTATCCTTCTCATGCTCGGCGTCATGTTCTGGTTCGGCTGGAGCATGGCGGAACGTGTAAAATTCCAGGAAATGGCAGGCATGGAGGTTTCCATGGCCTGGGGCTATGCCGCCATCCCGATTGGTGCGGTCTTTGCCATGCTCGGTTTGATTGCGCATTTCCTCGATAGACGCTCGGAAGAATTGGAGTCCGCAGTATGAGCGGCACCATGCTCACCGTCATGCTGGTGCTGTTCGCCGCCAGCATTCCGGTCGCCATCGCCATTGGCCTGGCTGCCATTATCGGCATTCATGGCTTCACGAATTTTCCGCTGGTGGTGGTGCCGCAGCAGCTTTTTGTGTCGCTTGATCGCTTTCCGCTCGCGGCCATTCCTTTCTTCATCCTGGCCGGGAACCTCATGGAAGTGGGCGGCATTTCACGGCGATTGGTGGAATTTGCACGCTCCATCGTGGGGGGCATTCAGGGCGGGTTGCCGGCGACCTGCGTGATCACCTGCATGATCTTTGCCGCAATAAGCGGCAGCAGTGTTGCCACCACCTTTGCCATTGGCGCCATCATGATCCCGGCACTCGTGCGCGCGGGCTATCCGGTACCCTTTGCTGCCGCGTTGCAGGCAACGGCGGCTGAGCTTGGCGTCATCATTCCGCCTTCCATTCCGATGATCCTTTATGGCGTCACCACGCAAACCTCGATCCCTGAGTTGTTCATCGCGGGCTTTGGGCCGGGCGTTCTGATTGGCGGTTCCTTGATCACGACCGTGCTGATCTGGTGCAGGATCAAGGGCTGGGGCAAAGAAGATGGCGTTGGGCGCTTGTCTTTCCCGGTCGCGATCCGGCAGGCTGGCTTCGCGCTGCTGATGCCCTTTGTTGTGCTGGGCGGCATTTATGGCGGCGTGACAACACCAACCGAGGCTTCCGTCATTGCCGTGGTCTATGCGCTGATCATCGGGCTTTTCGTCCATAAGGAAATCGCCTGGCGCGATCTTTTCCCGATTTTCAGGAAATCCGTGATCTCCAGCGCGGTCATCATGTTCATCATCGCCTGTGCGGCGGTGTTTTCCTGGCTGCTCAATCGTCAGGGCGTGCCTGATCTGGCGGCGGAATGGATCGCAACCTCCTTCAATGATTCCAGCCTCTATCTGCTAGTGGTCAATCTATTCCTTTTCGTGATTGGGATGTTTGTCGAAACCTCCGCTTCCATCATCGTGCTGGCGCCGATCCTGGCGGAGGCAGCCGAAAAGCTTGGCATTGACCAGGTGCATTTCGGCACCATCATGGTGGTCAATCTGGCGCTTGGCATGATCACGCCGCCCTTTGGCGTGAACCTGTTTGCCGCAGCGCAAGTCGCGCGCTGCGGTGTTGACCAGATGATGCGCTATCTGGGGGTCTTCATTGCCGTGGTGTTTGGTGCGCTCATGATCATCACCTACGTGCCCTGGATCACGCTGACCTTGCCGCGTCTCGTGTTCAGATGAGCCTCGGCACGCCGGAAGCCTTGCGTCACCTCCGGCGTGATGCCGCCCTCAAGCGCGTCATCCGCCAGGTGGGACCCTTCACGCTGAAGCCCGCACGGCGCCAACCCTATGAGGCTTTGGTGCGCGCCATTGCCCACCAACAGGTACATGGCCGCGCGGCGGAAGCCATTCTCGGCCGCTTCATCGCACTCTGTCCAGGTCCTGGTTTCCCCACGCCGGAAGCGCTGCTGGCCTTATCGCCCGAGGCCATGCGTAGCGCCGGGCTTTCGGCCAATAAGGTACTCGCCATTCGTGACATTGCCGAGAAAGCCGCGCTTGGCGTTATCCCGGGTCGCGCCGCGGCGCGCCGGCTTTCGGATGAGGTGCTGATCGAAAGGCTGGTGGCGCTCCGCGGTGTTGGGCGCTGGACGGTTGAGATGCTGCTAATCTTCACCCTTGGCCGCGCCGATATCCTGCCCGTGGATGATTTCGGCGTACGGGAAGGCTACCGCGTTGCGGCGGGCCTGCCCGAACAACCGAAGCCGAAAGCACTCGCCGAAATCGGGGAGGCCTGGGCGCCCTATCGCACCACGGCGGCCTGGTATCTTTGGCGCGCGGCGGATTTGGCGAAGGAAGGCGGCTTCAAGGCGCCGGCATCGATCTGAGAAAAAGGCCGGAGGGCTCTGCCCTCCGGACCACCCGCCAAAGGCCGAAAGGCCTTTGGAAACCATCACTTGGGCTGGACCAAAACGCGCCTAACCAATCAATGCAGCGCATAGACGCGGAATGTGTTGGCCAAAAGGAAAGAAACCGCGCTCGGCAAGGGGCCAGCAGGCTCCATCCCAATGGCGACGCAAGGGCATGACCGCATAGGGGCGCAAAAAATCGGCAACCCACCCGACAGGCGCTTCGGGCATCACCACCACATCACGCGCCAAGATCGCGGGCAAATCATCACGCGCCACACGCCCAGCCGATACACCAAAAAACGCTGCAGCGCGGTTCAAACCATCTTCCAAAGCGCCCTCAACAAAGCGCTGCACCAAGGGGGCAGCACCGAGTGGAGAACGCGCCTCAGGACTGCACAGGCCTATCACGCGGCTCACCTCAAGCCCCGCCAGCGGCAGGCTTTCAGGGTGCAAATCATCTTCGTGCAACAATAGCACCACCGGTCCAGGCGGCGGCGCGGGCAAAACAGGGATCGGGCGCGGCGCGGGCAGATAAGGCTCCTGCAACGCCAAAGGCGCCTCATTCAAACTGCCATGCGGGGCAAAACGCCCACCCGTGTAGCGCGCAATATTCTCAGCGCGCGCGACATAATGCTTGCCCTTGGTATGCAGCCCCGCCACCCAGCGCCAGGACAGCGTATTGGACGCCGCATCCCCATCCAGCAAATGCCGCAAAAAGAAATCCGCACCCAATTCCCAAGGCAGGCGCAAGGTAAAAATCCAAATACTTGCAAACCACATGCGCGCGTGATTATGCACATAGCCAGTCTCGACCAACTCCCGCACCCAGGCATCGAAACAGGCGATGCCGGTACGCCCAGCAATGGCTGCTGCGTAGCCTTCAGGCAGCGCCTGAACCCCTGCTGCAACGCGGTCGCGATACGCATCCCAAACCGCCGGGCGCTGCGCCAGCCAGCCCTTCCAATAACTCCGCCAGAACACCTCCTGGATGAATTTTCCGGCGACCTCTGCCCCATGCGCGGCAAGGGCAGCGGCCACCACCTCCTGCTCAGTGATCAGGCGATGGCGGATGTAAGGGGAAAGCACCGAGACATGGCGGGGCTTGCCAGGTCCAGGATCATGATTACGCCCTTCGGCATAGGCGCGGCCCATCAGCGGCGTGAATTCGGCAAGCCGCGCAAGTCCAGCGGCGCGGGTCGGCTGCATCAACCCAGCTCACCGGAAGGCCGCGCCGACAGCATGGCCTATTTCCGCGGTTTGCGCGGCGATTTCGCCTGCCACTTGGCGGGTTCTTTCTTCTTGCCACGCGGCGGGGGCCTGCTTTCGGCCTTACGGGGCGCTGCCCTGCCCTCCTCCGCGCCGCGCCTTGGGGATTTGTCACTTGGCGGGCCAGGTTTCCTGGACCAGGGCGCCTTGGCCGGGGCCGCGTTTTCAACGGCGCGCGGCGCTGCTGGACCCGCGTGACGCGCCGGCGCCGGCGCGGGCCGCATCGGCTGCATGGGCCGGATGGTGATTTCGGCATTCTCACCCGTGGCATGGCGGGCGGCGGCGGCAAAACGCTCTGCCGCATAGGATGCGACTTCAAACTGCGTCTCCTGACCCAGAATGCGGATGCGCCCAATCTCCTGCCGCGTCACATGCCCACGCCGACACAAAAAAGGCAGCAGCCAGCGCGGATCGGCATTGCCATCCCGCCCGACATCCATGCTGAACCAAATGCCGGAGGCACCGCGCGGCGCCTCCACCGCAGCTTCGCGGCGGGCATCGCGTCTTTCGGGCTTTTGTTCAGCGATTTCCTCGGGCGCCGGCAAGGGCGCGCGCAGCATTTTGATCAGTGCCGCGGCCAGGGTTTCGCTGGAGATTTGGCCATCGGCCAGCAGGCGCTGCGCGAGTACCTGATCATCATCTGACGCGTCTTCCGCCAATACACTCCGCGCCTGTTCGGCCAGGCGTTCGGCGTCGCGCGCACGCACGGCATCGGCTGAAGGCGCTGGGCCCCAGCTTGCCGCAACCTTGGCGGCGCCGACCAACCGTTCCGCCATGCGACGGCGCGGATGCGGCACCAGCAAAACACTGGTGCCCTTGCGCCCGGCGCGCCCGGTGCGGCCGCTGCGATGCAGCAGGGTTTCAGAATCGCGCGGCAATTCCGCGTGAATAACCAAATCCAATTCCGGCAAATCAATGCCGCGCGCCGCGACATCGGTCGCGACACACACGCGCGACCGGCCATCACGCAGCGCCTGCAAGGCGCGCAGCCGTTCTGCCTGAGTCAATTCGCCGGAAAGCGCCACTGCGGGAAAGCCGCGTTCCGCCAGATTGCCATGCAGCCGCGCCACTGCCGCGCGTGTTGCGCAAAACACCATGGCCAGCGGCGGGTTTTCCAGGCGGAGCAAATTCACCACCGCGCGTTCAATTTCATGTGGTGCCACCAGCATGGCACGATAGGTGATATCGCCATGCGCCTCACCGCCGCCGCCCACTTCAAGGCGCAGCGCATCGCGCTGATAGCTTTTCGCCAGCGCCGCAATGGCGCGCGGCACGGTAGCCGAGAACATCAGCGTGCGACGTTCCGGTGGCAGGCGATCCAGAATCGCTTCCAATTCCTCCCGGAAGCCGAGATCCAACATCTCATCGGCTTCATCCAACACCACAACGCGCAGCGCATCGGGTTTCAGATTGCCGCGTTCCAGATGATCACAAAGCCGGCCAGGTGTGCCGACAATGATATGCGCGCCGGCGAGCAATTGGCGCTTTTCGGCAATGGGGTCCATGCCGCCAACGCCTGACGCAATGCGCCCGCCGGCAGGCGCATAAAGCCAGGTAAGCTCCGCCTTCACCTGCAAGGCCAATTCGCGCGTGGGCGCGACGACGATGGCGAGCGGCGCGCCAGGTGCCGGCAGGCGGTCAGCACCGCCCAGCAATTCCGGCGCGATGGAAAGGCCAAAAGCGACCGTCTTGCCCGACCCCGTCTGCGCCGAGACAAGCAAATCCCGCCCGGCGGCATCTTCCGCCAGGACTGCGCTTTGTACGGGGGTGGGGGCGGCATAGCCGCGTGCCGTCAGCGCCGATTGCAGCGCCGCAGGGATACCAGAAAAGGACATGAGGAGGTTGGTCTCGGAAAAAACAAGCCTTTCCTTGCGCCTTGGCGCCGTGCCGCGTCAAGCTTTGCGTGGTTTTGGGCATTGATCCCGGCGCATGGCTGGGTCACGGTGTCCCATATTGAAAAGGAGGATCACCGTGCAAGAAACCATCCTGTTTCCGGGGAAAGTCGAATGGTCCGGCGAAAATCCGGGGATTTCCTTGAAGGAGGACCCGAATGGCCCCTTCACCACCCTTGCCAGTTTTTTCCGCGTGGTGCTTTCCCCGCATGGCGCCGGCCATGCGCTGGTGCTGATGCAATCCCCGCATGAGGCGAACCCGCCCGAGGGGGCAGCGAATTGGTGCCTTACGGATAATGAACCCCTCGCGCGCTGGCTGATTGCCGAATACCTGAGCCATTTCGGCGCCTTTCGCGGCATTGCAGGCCTGGCGGGCCTGCGCTTTAGCAAGTTGGATGAGGTGAAAAGCGCCGGCGATCCGCGCAGCCATTACAGCGAAAGCGTGCGCGCCGGTGACATGACGGTCTCGATGGCCTGGCAGGGCCTGGGTGAGCCCTTCTGCTTCGCCTTCGCACCACCGCAATCCGCCACCGGCAAGCATGTGATGCCGAGCCTGTTCATTGGCTGCGAAAGCGCTGCCGTGACGGTGAATGGCATCCGCCTTCCCGGCGCGCCTATCCCGCGTGAAGTGGCGGGGCGCAAGATCAGCACCGCGATGCTCGCCTTTTGTGAGACCTGGCTGCGGGTTTGACTTGACCTTGCAGCTGAAACGGGCGTGATCCCTTGCCGTGGATCACGCCCGCATCTGATCTGGTGATTGTGTTCGGGCGAAAACGCCTTCCGCTCAATATCCCAGGCTGAAATCCACCAGATTGATCAGTGGCCGGCCGGCGCGCAGGTTGTGGATATTCTCCACCACTTGTGGCGCCACGCTCGCTGGGATGGTGATGCTCGCGGCGTGCGGCGTGAGGAAAACCTTGGGGTGTGACCAGAAGCGACTTTCCGCCGACAGCGGTTCGGGTTCAAACACATCCAAGGCAGCACCGGCGATATGGCCGGAATCGAGTGCCGCCAGCATGTCTTCCGCAACCATATGCCCGCCACGCGCGCCATTGATCACATAAGCGCCGCGCGGCAGTGCCGATAGCAGCCTGGCATTCAAAACGCCGCGCGTTTGCGGTGTGAGAGGCAGCAGGCAGATCAGGATATCGCTTTGCGCCGCCATCGCCATCAGCCCATCCGCACCATGGAAATTCTGCACGCCGGGCAGTGTTTTTGCGCTGCGCGACCAGCCCATCACCGGAAAGCCGAGCGAGGTCAGCACGCGCGCGGAGGCGCTGCCCAATTCGCCAATGCCCAGAATGCCAATGCGTCGTTCCGCGGTGCTGGGTGCGGAAAGCTCCAGCCATTCCTTGCGCTGTTGCAGCGCGCGGTATTCCGGATCTTGTCGGTGAAAGCGCAGCACGTTCAGCAGCACCCATTCCGCCATGGCGCTGGTCAGCAGCACATCCTTCAAGCGCGCCACCGGAATACCTGGCGGCGGCCCCGGAGCGCGCAGCAAATGATCAACGCCGGCCCCCATGGAGGCAATCAGCTTCAGCTTCGGATAGCGGCGCAATTCCATCATGTCATGCGCAGTCCAAACCACCGCAGCTTCAATCTCATCTGGGTTGCCCGCATCAGGGAAGAGCCGAATTTCCAGGCTGGGATCAACGGCGAGCAGCGCCGCCTTCCAATCCTGCATGGTATGCGCCTTGGTGGAAAGCAGAATGGCCATTACGCGTTTTCCTTTGATAGTGCTTCATCCAGCCGGCGCACAAAGGCGCGCCAATCATCCCGCCTTGTCGCTGCCCATTCCGTACCATCGGGCAGCTTCGCGTAAAGGCTGAGGATGCTTTTGGACCAGAGGAAATCAAATTGATGCGGCGATGAAAGCGCCAGCGCAGCGGTACGTTCAAACACGCCATCCTTGATTTTCGGCATGATCTTCGTGAGCCACCACCAGCAGCCAATGCCAAGCACCGCCATGCCGGTCCAGGTGCCGCCTTGCTGAATGCCAAGCGCTTCCAGCGGCGCGCCGCCCCATTTCAGCGCAAGGAAGCTGGTGGTCAGGATGGTTGCGGTCGGCCAGACATTTTCCCAGGTGCGATAGACCGGGGAGCCTGGTGAATTCATCCGACGCAGGCTGACGCCAAGCTTCACCTGCTCGGCATCCAACATCTCTTTCAGGCGTTCCAATTCACTCAATGTAGGTTCGTTGCCTTTTCATTGCTGGTCAGGTCGAAAGCGGCTGCCATCAATTGGCGCGTATAGGCCTGCTTTGGTGCCTGCACCAGCGCAGCGGCTTCACCTTCTTCCACCACAAGCCCATCCTTCAGTACCGCAATACGATGCGCCATGGCGCGCACCACGCGCAGATCATGAGAGATGAACACATAGGCCAGCCCATGACGCGCCTGCAAATCGCGCAGCAAATCCACCACCTGCGCCTGCACGCTGACATCAAGCGCGCTGGTTGGTTCATCCAACACCACCAGGCTTGGCTTCAGCACCATGGCGCGCGCAATGGCGATGCGTTGGCGTTGGCCGCCGGAGAATTCATGCGGGTAGCGTTCTACCATGGCGGGGTCCAGGCCCACTTCGCGCAAAGCCTCAGCCACACGCGCCAGGCGTTCGGCGCGCGGCAGGCTGGCTTCATGCACTTCCAGGCCCTCACCGATAATTTCCGCAACGCTCAAGCGCGGCGAAAGCGCGCCAAAGGGGTCCTGAAACACGATCTGCATGCGCCGGCGCCAAGGGCGCAGCGCGCGGGTGGACAGCGCCTGCAAATCCTGCCCCGCAAAGACAATGCTGCCCTGGCTATCAGCCATGCGGAGCAGCGCCAGGCCAAGCGTTGTCTTGCCTGAGCCGCTTTCACCCACCAGGCCGAGTGTTTCCCCAGCACGGAGCGAGAGCGACACGCCATTCACGGCCTTAACCTCGGCCACCACACGGCGCAGCAGCCCGCGGCGGATCGGGAAATGCACGCGGATATCGCGCGCTTCCAGCGTGGGCGCAGCATCGGCGGGGATGGGCGCCGGCGCGCCGCGCGGTTCGGTTGCCAACAGCATGCGCGTATAGTCGTGCTTCGGCGCGGCGAACACCTCGGCAACCTTGCCCTGTTCCACCGCATTGCCATCCTTCATCACCACCACATGATCCGCATGACGGCGCACGATGGAAAGGTCATGCGTGATCAGCAGCATCGCCATGCCAAGGCGCTGCTTGAGTGAGGCGAGCAATTCCAAAATCTGCGCCTGGATGGTGACATCCAAAGCCGTGGTCGGTTCATCGGCAATCAGCAGCTTCGGATCATTGGCGAGTGCACCGGCAATCATCACGCGCTGACGCTGCCCGCCCGAAAGTTGATGCGGATAAGCGCTGAGCCGCTCCTCCGCCTGCGGAAAGCCGGCAAGCCGCAGCAATTCAATCACCCGCGCACGTAAAGCGGGACCAGAGAGCGGGCGATGCAGCGTAATGGCCTCAGCGATTTGGCGCTCAATTGTGTGCAGGGGATTGAGCGAGGTCATGGGTTCCTGAAACACCATGCCGGCGACGCCGCCGCGCAAGTCACGGAGTTGCCTGTCATCCGCATCCAGCACGGAAATACCATCCAAGGTGATGGACCCGGCGGGATTGCTGCCGGCGCTTGATAGCAGGCGCAGGCAGGAAAGTGCGGTGACGGATTTGCCGCTGCCACTTTCGCCCACCAGCGCCAGGGTTTCGCCAGGCTGTACCTCAAAGGAAACGCCGCGCACCACTTCCCGCCCGCGAAAGGCCACCGAAAGATCACGCACCGAAAGCAGCGCCATCAGCCCTGCCCCCCTGGCAGCTTGCGTGGGTCGAAGGCATCACGCACCGCTTCGCCAACGAAAATCAGCAGCGTCAGCATGCCGCCCAGCACAAAGAAGCTGGTCAGCGCCAACCATGGCGCGGTCAGATTGTTCTTGCCCTGATTGACCAATTCGCCGAGCGAGGGTGAGCCCGGCGGCAGGCCAAAGCCCAGAAAATCGAGCGAGGCCAGAACCGTCACGCTGCCAGACAAAATAAAGGGCAGGAATGTGAGCGTCGCGACCATGGCGTTCGGCAGGATATGCCGCTGCATGATGCGCGCATCCGAAACGCCCAAAGCCTTGGCGGCGCGCACATAATCGAAGTTGCGGCCCCGCAGAAATTCGGCGCGCACCACGCCAGTCAGGTTCATCCAGGAAAACAGCAGCAGGAAGATCAGCAGGACCCAGAAGCTCGGTTCAATCACGCTCGCCAGAATGATCAGCAGGAAAAGCTGCGGCATGCCGGACCAGATTTCGATGAAGCGCTGAAACAGCAAATCCGTCGTACCGCCATAAAAGCCCTGTACCGCGCCGGCAGCGATCCCGATGACGGAGCTGATGATGGTCAGCGTAAAGCCAAACAGCACGGAAATGCGAAAGCCATATATCACCCGTGCGAGCACATCCCGTGCCTGGTCATCCGTGCCAAGCCAATTGCGTGCCGAAGGTGGCGCCGGTGCGGGCCGGCCCAAATCACGCACCACGCTGCGGTAGGAATAGGGGATCAGCGGCCAGATCAGGGTTGCACCCTTGGCCTCAATTTCCTCGCGAAAGCCACGATCATGCCAATCCGCCAGCGTGGGCAAGCCATCTTCGAAAATGTCGCTTTCGGCGTAATCCACCAGCACCGGCGCATACCAGCGGCCATCAATGCGCGCGATGATGGGCCGGTCATTCGCCAGGAACTCGGCAAATAGCGTAATGAAGAACAGCACGCCGAAAATAATCAGCGACCAATAGCCGCGCTTATTGGCGCGGAAATTGGCTAACCGGCGCTGCGTCAGTGGGGAAAGCGTCATCGCCGCGCCTCAAAATCAATGCGCGGATCCACCAAAGTATAGGTGAAATCGCCGATGATCTGCATTACGAGGCCCATCAGGGTGAAGATGTAAAGTGTCGCGAACATCACCGGATAGTCGCGTCGTATCGCGCTCTCAAAACCAAGCAGCCCAAGCCCATCGAGCGAGAACACGATCTCCACCAGCAGTGCGCCGGTGAACAGAATTCCGATAAAGGCCGCCGGAAAGCCCGCAATGATCAGCATCATGGCATTGCGGAAGATATGGCCATAAAGCACGCGACTTTCGGAACCGCCCTTGGCGCGGGCCGTCAGCACATATTGCTTGCTGATCTCATCCAGAAAGGCGTTTTTGGTCAGCATGGTCAGTGTGGCGAAGCCGCCAATCACCAACGCAATGGTCGGCAGCACCATATGCCAGGCGTAGTCCATGATGCGCGCGCCAAGCGACCAGGTCTCCGACCCCGGACTGTTCAGCCCGCGCAGGGGAAACCATTGAAAGAAGGAACCGCCGGCGAAGAACACCACCAGCACAATCGCGAACAGAAAGCCCGGTATGGCATAGCCAATCAGCACCAATGCCGATGTCGCGACATCAAAGCGCGACCCATCACGCACGGCCTTACGTATGCCAAGTGGGATGGAGATCAGGTAAATCAGCAGCGTGGACCAAAGACCAAGCGAAATGGACACCGGCATTTTTTCGATAATCAGGTCAACCACTGGCCGATCGCGAAATAGTGAACGTCCGAAATCGAAAGTCAGGTAGCCCAGGATCATTTCCTTGAAGCGCGTGGTGGCGGGCTTGTCGAAGCCAAAGGCGCGTTCGATTTCTGCGACAATCGTGGGATCAAGCCCCCGCGCGCCGCGGTAATTTCCAACCGGCCCATCACCGCCACCGCCAGTGCCGCGCTGTTCCAAGGCATTGGGCGTGCGGATTTCGCCACCCCCTTCGCCGGTGATGCGCCCCATGGTCTGGCCTTCACCGCGCAGTTCCGCCAGCATTTGCTCAACCGGCCCGCCTGGGGCGAATTGTACCACGGCAAAATTGATCACGATGATCCCGAGCAAGGTCGGAATCACCAGCAGCAAGCGGCGAAGAAGATAGGCGGCCATTATTACAGATTGCGCCGGGCTTCAGCCAAAGCGGCATCGCGCGCGGGGTCTATCCACCACGCCGCCGGAAAGCCGAGACCAAAGCGCGGCATGCGCGGCGGCAGGCCAAAGCGCTCCCAGAAGGCGATGCGGAAGCTCCGGCTATGCCAATGCGGGATCATGTAGTTGTGATGCAGTAGCACGCGGTCCAAGACGCGGGTGCGCGCAATAAGCTCGGCCTGGTTTGGTGCGGCGATGACCATTTCCACCAGCTCATCAATCACCGGGTCACAAATGCCGGCGACGTTCTGGCTGCCATTCTCGCGCGCCTTGGCACAGGTCCAGTAATCGCGCTGTTCATTGCCGGGGTGAAAGCCCTGGCCGATGCTGTCAATCGTCATGTCATAGTCAAAGGCATCCACGCGCACCTGATATTGCGCCGGGTCCACGGTGCGCACGCGCGCTGCAATGCCAAGCCGTTCTAGCCACTGGACATAAGGCAGCGCGACACGTTCAAATGTCGCACCCTGCAACAGGATTTCGAATTCAAAACGCCTGCCTTCCGCATTTACCAGGCGCCGGTCCCGCACCACCCAGCCCGCGTCACGCAACAGCGCGAGCGCGCGGCGCAGCCCCTCGCGGTTGTTTCCGGACCCATCGGTTTTCGGCAGGCGGTATTCCTCAGTGAAAACGCTCTCCGGCACACGGCCGCCATATTGGTTCAGGATTTCCAATTCGCGCCCTTCCGGCAGACCACGAGACGCAAAATCCGAATTGGAAAAATAGCTCTCGGTCCGCGTATAGGCGCCATAGAACAGGTTGATGTTCATCCACTCATAATCAAACACTTCAATCAGGGCGCGGCGTACCCGCGCATCCTGAAACAAGGGCCGACGCAGATTGACGGCGAAAGCCTGCATGCCGGTTGGGATTTCGTGACGGATTTCGCGCTTGGTGGCGAGACCTCGCCGGGCTGCCGGGAAATCATACCCTGTCGCCCAATCACGCGCGACATTTTCCTGGCGGAAATCAATCTGCCCGGCCTTGAAGGCTTCAAAAGCCACGGTAGTATCGCGGAAATATTCGTAGCGAATGACATCAACATTGGACATGCCGCGCGTCGTCGGCAAATCGCGCCCCCAATAATCAGCCACACGGCGCAGCACCACGGTGCGATTGGGTTCAAAACGATCAATACGATAGGCACCCGACCCCAACGGCAGATCGAGGCTTGGCCGCGTGAAGTCCCGCCCTTCCCAAAAATGCCGCGGCAGGATGGACATCTCACCCAATATCAACGGCAATTCGCGGTTCTCATCAGTGCGGAAACGATAGGTCACACGCCGCGCATCTTCCGCCACCACTTCCGTCACATCCGCCCAATAGGAACGGAAGAAGGGCCGGCCATTGGCGCGGAGTGTATTGAAGGTGAAGACCACATCTTCTGCCGTGATTGGCCTGCCATCATGCCAGCGCGCGCCTTCGCGCAATTCAAACGTCACGCCCTTACGATCCGCCGGCAATTCAATGATGCGCGCCAGATGGCCATATTGGGATAGCGGCTCATCCAAATTGCGCGACAGCATCGTGTCATAAATCAGCGTGCCGCCAACCGCCGCCGTGCCGCGCAGGATGAAGGGGTTGAAACTGTCAAAGGACCCAATGGCGGTCAGCGTGATCTCACCGCCCTTGGGCGCATTCGGATTAACCCAGGGCCAATGGGTGAAATCGGCGGGCAAGGCGGGCTCCCCCAGCAGTGCCATTGCATGGGTGCGCACCACCTCACCGGGCCGATCGCCCCCGGCGGGATTGGCGGCGCGCGCCCCTAGGGGCAAGCCGGTCAAGGCGGCGCCGAGCGCCAAAAGGTCACGTCGTTGCATAGGCTTCAGGATGGGGGTTCAGGGCGCCCGGGGCAATGGCGCTGTGTTTCAGCTTTGTAAAAGATGAACCGCTTCTTGCAACAAGCGGGGATCACCCAACGCGAGCACGCGCCCATCGCTGACCGGATGAAGTGGCTGCCCAACCCAATCCGTCACGCGCCCGCCCGCCCCTTCAATCACCGGCACCAGGGCGGCCCAATCCCAGATTTTCAAATTGCTTTCCGCCACCACATCAATCAGGCCAAGCGCGACCAAGCCATAGGCATAGCAATCGCCGCCCCAGGTCACGCGCCGCGCGCCCTTCCGCAGCCGCTCAAAACCAGGGCGACTGGCAGGGCTGAACATATCCGGGCTGGTGCAGGAAAGCTCAGCCTCGGCTAGCGAGGCACAGGGGCGGCAGCGCGCCGTGCCGGCGAAGGGGCCGGAAAACCGCGTCGGCTGACCCGCCACACCCAACCAGCGCTCGCCAGTGACGGGCTGGTCAATAATGCCAAGCACGGGTTTGCCGCGATGGAGCAAGCCAAGCAGGCTGCCAAATATGGGGCGACCCGTGACAAAGGCGCGGGTGCCGTCAATCGGGTCCAGCACCCAGACCCATTCGGCATCCGGGCGTTCAGACCCGTGTTCTTCGCCGATCACGCCATGATCCGGCAGGGTTTCGGCCAAAAGGGCGCGAATCGCTTCCTCGGCTTCCTTGTCGGCGCGGGTGACGGGGCTGGCATCGCCCTTGGCTTCCACCAGAAGCGCGGAGCGAAACAGCGGCCGGATCACGGAAGCTGCCCGATCAGCGGCGGCTTCCGCCACCGCGATGAAATTCTGCGAGATCAGGGCGCGGGCGCGTTTGGCGAAATCGACCGCAAATAGGCAATCAGGTCGGCGCGGTTCTGCACACTGGCCATGCCGGCATAGGTCATCTTGTTGCCCGAAGCATAAGCGCGCGGATTGGCGATCCAGGCGTTCATCTCTTCATAAGTCCAGGGCTTGTCTGCCATGGCACGAATGGCGGCGGAGTAGTTGAAGCCGGCAGCGTGGGCATGCTTGGCGCCAATAATGCTATAGAGATTCGGGCCAACTCCGGAACGGCCACCCTCATTGAAGCTATGGCAGGAAACGCATTGGCGCTGCGCCAATTGCTGCCCGGCTTGCACATTGGCGGCAGCGAGCAGCGGCGTGATGGGTTCTAAAGCCGGCGCAGCGGGGGCAGCGGCCACAGGGGCTGCGGCGGGCTCACCAATTTGAATGGCGGCCTGCTTCGGGGTTGTCGGATGCACGACAAGCCGGCCAACAAGGCCCGCCAAGCCGAAGGTGACGCCCGCGGTCAGAACGGCAGCGAAAATCTTGTTCACTTCAAGACTGTTACTCATGGCCAAGCTCTTCCTCACACCGGGCGCTGCCAGCCGGTTTGCGCCCGGGGACACGCTTCTTTAGAACGCGGAGACCATATACATCACCCTTCCCGTCGGCAAGACGGCAGGAGTCCTTTTCCTTGCGTCCCATCCTCGTTATCCCCGCCCGTATGGCCGCGACCCGCCTGCCCGGCAAGCCGCTGGCCGATATTCATGGCCGCCCCATGATCGCTCATGTGCTGGACCGCGCCCGAGAAGCCGGGATCGGCCCCTTGGCGGTTGCCTGCGCCGAAGAGGAAATTGCCGAAGCCGCCCGTGCCGCCGGGGCGCAGGCCGTATTGGTTGCCGATGATGTACCCTCAGGCACAGACCGTGTGCAGCGCGCCATGAAGGCTTTGGACCCCGCTTGTGAATTTGATGTGGTGGTCAATCTGCAAGGTGATTTCCCGACTATCCGGCCAGAGACACTCCGCGCCGTTTTGGCGCCGCTGAAAGACCCGACAGTGGATATCGGCACGCTGGTCTGCCCGATTGCCAATGAAACCGAAGCGCGCACCGATTCCTTCGTGAAATGCGCCTGCGCCTTCACGGGCGATTCGATGGTGGCGCCGGCCTTGTATTTTTCCCGCCTGCCGATCCCATGGGGGGAGGGGCCACGCTGGCATCATATTGGCGTCTATGCCTATCGCCGCACCGCGCTTGATCGCTTTGTGACACTGCCGGCCAGCCCGCTCGAAATACGGGAAAAGCTGGAACAGCTTCGTGCGCTGGAAGCCGGCATGAGAATCGGCGCCGCGCAGGTGGAACACGGCCCCTTTGGCGTGGATACGCCCGAAGACCTTGAACGCGCCCGAGCGTTATTGGCCCCTTGAAGGAATAAATCATGTCAGTTCATCGCATTGCCTTTCAGGGCATCCTTGGCGCCTATTCCGATCTTGCCTGCCGCGCTGCCTATCCGGGCGCGCAAACCCTGCCCTGCCCATCCTTCGAAGCCGCCATGGCGGCGCTGCGTGATGGGCAATGCGATCTGGCCATGCTGCCTTGCGAGAACTCGCTCGCCGGCCGTGTGCCAGATATCCACCGCATGCTGCCCGACTCCGGGCTTTTCGTGGTGGGCGAGCATTTTCAGCGCGTGGAACATTGCCTGCTGGCGCCAAAGGGCGCGCGCCTTTTTTCGCTGAAGCGCGCCCATAGCCATCCAGTTGCGCTTGGCCAGGTGCTGCGCCTTTTGAAGGACATGAACCTGACGCCGGTGATTGAAGCGGATACCGCTGGCGCCGCCGCACTGATCGCTGAGCGTGGCGGCGTGGAAGATGCCGCCATTGCCAGCGAATTGGCCGCCGAAATCTATGGGCTGGAGGTGCTGAAGCGGAATGTAGAGGATGAGGCGCATAACACCACGCGCTTTTACGTCATGTGTCGCGACCGGGCGGATGCGCCCGCAAATGCGCCCAATGTGGTGACCACCTTCGTCTTTCAGGTTCGGTCCATCCCAGCTGCGCTTTATAAGGCTTTGGGCGGCTTTGCCACCAACGGGATCAATATGACCAAGCTGGAAAGTTATATGGTGGGCGGGCGCTTCGCCGCGACGCAATTCCTCTGCGATGTGGATGGCCATCCGGATCAGCCAGGGCTCCGCCGCGCTTTTGAGGAGCTCGGCTTTTTCTCCTCCTCCATGAAAATCCTGGGTGCCTATCGCGCGCATCCCTATCGGCTGGAGCAATCCATTCCTGCGGAATAAGGGTGGCTACCCGGTGAAGGCCCTTCCCCTAGGGGCTTGGCCGGGCTAGGCTCCCGCCTGGGGACCCGTAGCTCAGCTGGATAGAGCGTTGCCCTCCGAAGGCAAAGGTCGTACGTTCGAATCGTATCGGGTCCGCCAATATTTTCAGATACTTAGATAGCTTCATCGGGGCGTTCAGAATGTGCTAGGTAGCACATAGGTAGCACCTTACGCCGGTATGTGTGGCCGCGGCCCCAACGCCGCTCCCTTCAAAGAAGGCCCCAGACTTGGTGGCTATGCTGCGCCGATACTACAAAACCAGCTTCTGAAGCGTTTTATCACAGCATAACGGTCGTTACTCCACACCGGAAGCTTTGTGTTCCATTAACCCGGATACCAGCCCGAACGTCGATGCCGAAAGAAACGTGGCAGCGCCATTCATGGAACAGGCTTGAGCCTGGATGCCCTAACCATCAGCGCCCGCTTTGACCTTCGTGATGCCATGCTAACCGCCAACAGGCTTTCTATTTGCGAAGCCCGTGAAATCACTTCTTGACCGAAATGCCTTTTGGGCAAAGGCATCCGGTACGCCGGACAATTCTACGATACATTGGACTGCTTGATAGTCAGAATAGCTGCCCTGAGCGCATCGCGCTGCTCCTGCGTGAGCTTTGTCGCATCAATTTGGGTAACCACCGGCTGAACCTGAACCGGGCCGCCATCCGTGCCCGTGTGTTCAAGGCGCTGCGCATCATGCCAGCCAGAAGCAGCACGGGAGCGATTCTTCAAAGCCAACATGACCAATTGGGCATTACCGGGGGCGCCTTCCGCCATGGCGATGGCCCGCCGTTCCCAGAACAGCAGGGCCCGTTGTCGGCCTTCCTGCACGGCCTGCAGAAATTCTGGGTGCTTCTGCTGCCAATCAAAGACTACGCGGGGACTAAGACCGACTTGGGCTGCTGCGGCCTCCAGACTGAGGCCCGTTGCCATGGCTTCTATAAGCTGCTGCCCGACCACTGGCGTGTAGAGAGTCGGGCGACCCGAGCGTCGTCTTGTCTTCGGAGCAAACGCTGATTTCATGCTCATGTTATAAAGTAACATTCTGGGGACGCGTTAGCAACCAATTCTACCCTTCAGACCCTTGCTGATGCTCTGCCCTTTTCCCGGTGGGACTGGATCCTAAAGGCTATGGCAACGACTGTGGGGTGCCTCAGCTTTCCCATTCGGGTGTGCTCGTGTCATTTTGCGCTTTAGACTAACTGAAATTCACTGCCCTCCTGTCCAGCCCCCTTTTTATGTACCAGTGATTTGTGGGTTTACTAAGCATGTTTCGGGTGCCGGCGGCCGCATTCCGAGGGCGTGGTGGGGCCGGACATGGTTATATTGGTGGAGCCATTGATTGATGACAGTTTGGGCC